>ERZ1740070.742-NODE-742-length-21500-cov-5.573047_pt1 | contig 21500 bp, 23 predicted proteins | sample MGYA00581734_ERZ1740070 | MGnify/ENA primary metagenome ERZ1740070 (study PRJEB43018, sample SAMN04849744) | marine metagenome | isolation source: floating plastic debris | place: Pacific Ocean | collected 2008-09-01 | study: EMG produced TPA metagenomics assembly...
CATGCGGCCGTCGGCGGGATTGATCGCCCATTGGACGTTCGATCCACCGGTTTCGACGCCAATCTCGCGCAGCACGGCAATCGAGCCGTTGCGCATGATCTGGTATTCCTTGTCGGTCAGCGTGAGGGCCGGGGCCACGGTGATGCTGTCGCCGGTATGCACGCCCATCGGGTCGACGTTTTCGATGGCACAGACGATGATGGCGTTGTCGGCGCGGTCGCGAACGACCTCCATCTCGAACTCTTTCCAGCCGAGCAGGGATTCATCAATCAGGATCTGATTGACGGGGGAGGCGTCGAGGCCGGTTTTGCAGAAATGCTGGTATTCGTCGCGGTTATAGGCGACGCCGCCGCCAGTGCCGCCAAGGGTGAAGGCGGGGCGGATGATGGCGGGCAGGCCGATATCTTCGAGGGCAGCCATGCATTCCTCCATCGTGTTGGCGATGGTGGCGCGTGGGTTTTCAAGACCCAGACGGTCCATCGCCTCGCGGAAAAGCTTGCGGTCTTCGGCCATCTCGATTGCGTCGCGTTTTGCGCCGATCATTTCGACGCCGAACTTGTCGAGCACACCCATCTCTTCCAGCGCGAGGGAGGTGTTCAACCCGGTCTGGCCGCCCATGGTGGGCAACAGCGCGTCGGGGCGTTCTTTTTCGATGATCTTGGCGACAATCTCGGGGGTGATGGGTTCGATATAGGTGGCGTCGGCGAGCCCCGGATCGGTCATGATTGTGGCCGGGTTCGAGTTGACGAGGATGACGCGGTAGCCTTCCTCGCGCAGGGCCTTGCAGGCTTGGGCGCCGGAATAGTCGAACTCGCAGGCCTGACCGATGACGATGGGGCCCGCGCCGATAATCATGATGGATTTGATGTCGGTGCGTTTCGGCATGGTGGCCCCCAGAATTTTTCGCGCAGTGGCAGCCGCGCGCTCGCAAATTGTCCCGCGCACCCGCGGGCGCTCGCAAATTGTCGTGGGTTATAGGGATTGCGTGGCCACGCGCAAGGGTCGGTGGCCGCGAAAGATACGAAAAGTCAGCTCTGCGTCGGGCTGCGCCGAATGGCCAGCGCAAAGGGCACCGCCATGATGAGGATTGCCGCGCTTGTCATGATGTGACGCAAGTGTGGCCACCCATCATATTCTGTAAACATCGTTAGCGCGACGGGGTTGAGGAGGGCGACGACAATTCCAATCCAGATCAGGCTTCTGAGCGGCCCCAGGCGGTCAATCAATGCGGGGAGGAATGCAGCGGTGGGAAGAAAGTGATATACCCAAGCCAAAGGGCTGACCATGCTGAGCATCAGCAAGATAAGGGGCCAGACCAGAGGGTCTTTTCGTGTACGCAAAAGCCAAGTCGACACCAAAAGTGCCGCGAGCAGCAGGGCTGTTCCCAGCATTTCAATCGCCGGGGGCTTGGGGGCGGCAAAGCGGACTTCTACCGGTTGCATACCGACGTTTTGGAGCTCGGTTGTGACAGCCTGATCCCAAAAAAAGAGTACGCCAATCACTGCGTCGATGCTGACGTTCTGTGAGGAGAGCAACAGCGTCGACCTGATATCCGAAAGCACCGCCAGAAATGTTTGGTGGAGGGGCCAGCCTGCCACTAAAATCGACAAAAGCGCCAAGACCGCCCCGATGCCGGCGAAACTTGCGACGGCGCGCCAGCGGCCTTGAGCGATCCACAAAAGCGCATAAAGCAATGGTAAGCCCTTCATCGAAGCAGCAAGGGCCATCAAGCCACCTGCTGCGTTGGATCGGCCTGCGGTCAGCCGCTCCAGTGCCGCAACAACGCACAGGCTTAACAGAATTTGCGGTTGGTTATTGCCAAGTGCGATCCGTCCGATTGACGTGAATGCAATCACGCCAAGCGCGACAGCCAAATATGCAGGCAAAGCCAAACAGCGACCTGTCATCCGCCATGCGAGCCAGCACATCGCTATAAGGGCGAGCGTGTTTATCACGAAAAACGCCGCGCTTGCCGCCTTGAGTGTGGTGGTTGCGGGCAGGGCTTGTGCGATCCAGGCCCATAGGGGCGGATAGATAAACGGATAGATCCAGCCCTCGGCACCATCGCTTGCTAGCTGGGCGTTCCATTCAGGCGGCGATTGCAGGGCGAAGATCCCATTTGTCATGGGGTAGATCTGGTCGAAGTCCCCTTCGGAGAATGCGCGGCCTGCCATCCAGACTGCGTTGAAGTCCTCGGCTGGGATCGATAATCCGCCGCCCAGCACATAAGATGCAAAGATGGCGCAGATCACCAGCGCTTGAGCGGTTTCTTTTGTCATGGGATGCTCGATAATGTTTTGCGTAAGTCTAAGGATGCTGTTCTGCAGCTCCAAGTACCTTGGCGCGTCAGGCGTAAATCTGTTTGGCGCCGTGGCATTCGGATCACCTGTCAACCGCGCTTAACTTGATCTGTGTCAACTTAAATTGACATCAAGTGTGTCAGGTTTCCTGCAAACATGCAGGGAGTCGCGGCATGCGCATTTTATTTGTTCACCCGAATTACCGCTCTGGCGGGGCCGAGATTGCTGGGAGTTGGCCGCCTGCCTGGGTGGCGTATCTGTCGGGCTCGCTCCGGGATGCCGGGTTTGACGACATTCAGTTCATTGATGCCATGACGAATGACATCTCGGATGAAGACCTGTCGGACATGATTGCAGAGGCTGCACCCGATGTGGTGGGTGTGACTGCGATCACGCCGTCGATCTACAAGGCTGAGCGGATTTTGGAGATCGCGCAAGAGCGCGTGCCGAATGCCGTGCGTGTCATGGGCGGGGTGCATCCGACGTTCATGTATAAGCAGGTGCTGTCTGAAGCGCCGTGGGTCGATGTGATCGTGCGCGGTGAAGGCGAGGAGATCGTCACCGAGTTGATGTTGACCATCGAAGATGGGCGTTGGCCGCAAGATCGTCGCAAGATCAAAGGGTTGGCCTTCCGCGATGGGGAAGAGATCGTCGCGACGCAGGCGGCTTCGACCGTGAAGGATCTGGATTCGATTAACCCGGATTGGTCTATTCTGGAGTGGGACAAATACATCTACATCCCGCTCAACACGAAGGTCGCGATCCCCAATATGGCGCGGGGCTGTCCATTTACGTGTTCCTTTTGTTCGCAGTGGAAATTCTGGCGCGATTACCGGGTGCGCAATCCGATCAAGGTCGTGGATGAGATCGAAAAGCTGGTGAATGAGGAAGGCGTGGGGTTCTTCATCCTCGCCGACGAAGAGCCGACCATCAACAAGAAGAAATTCGTGCAGTTCTGCGAGGAGCTGATCGCGCGGGGCCTGCCCGACAAGGTGAAATGGGGCATCAACACGCGGGTGACGGATATCTACCGCGACCGCGATATGCTGAAGTTTTATCGCAAGGCGGGGCTGGTGCATGTGAGCCTTGGAACCGAGGCCGCCGCACAAATGAAGCTGGATCAGTTCAACAAGGAAACCAAGGTTGAGGAGAATAAAGAGGCCATTCGGCTGCTGCGCGAAGCCGATATTCTGGTCGAGGCGCAGTTCATTGTGGGGCTTGATAACGAGACGCCCGAGACGCTGAACGAGACCTACAAGATGGCGTGGGACTGGCAGCCCGATCTGGCGAATTGGGCGATGTATACGCCCTGGCCGTTTACGCCTCTGTTCCAAGAGCTGAGTGACAAGGTCGAGGTTTTCGACTTTTCTAAGTATAACTTCGTGACGCCGATCATGAAGCCTAAAGCGATGGAGCGCGGGGAACTTCTGGACGGCGTGATGAACAATTACCGGCGTTTTTACATGAAAAAAGCGCTGTTTCATTATCCGTGGCGGGGAACCGGCTTCAGGCGGCGGTATCTGCTGGGTTGCCTGAAGGCGTTCGCCAAGGCGGGCTGTGCGCGGACGTTTTATGATCTGGGCAAGGCAGGCTATTGGGGGCCGCAGTCGAAAGACAAGGTGGATTTCCACTTTGACGAGACGCGCCAGATTGCCGAGGCGCAGATGGACGATTGGGAAGCCAGCGCCGACAAGGCTGCGCGGGCCGCAGAGCGGCGGGAGGCCATTCGCAAGCAAGGTAAAGAGCGCGCGATTGAGCGGAATGCGGCGTTCAAGATGCCAAATGGCGCACAGGTGAAAGCATGTGGCGGCGGCTCGGAGCAGATGGAGGACATCTGAGATGACTGACATTGCGCACCGTGCGGGGGGCACCGGGCTGATCGGCCCGAATGCAATCCTGCAACTGGTGCCGGTCATCGAATTGGCAGGCGGCCGCGAGTTGCGCGACCAGATTTTCGCGGCTGCCGGTGTCTTTGATATGCCCTCGGGCGATCACATGATCTCGGAGGCACCAGCGGCGCGGGTGCATCAGGCGTTGCGCGCGCAGGTGCCGGATCTGGCGGCGGCGTTGTCATGGGAAGCGGGCAAGCGCACGGCCGATTACGTTCTGGCCAACCGCATTCCGCCTTTTGCGCAAAGGTTGCTCAAAGTCCTTCCGTGGCGCATGTCTGCACCGCTTTTGGCGCGTGCGATCGCAAAGAATGCGTGGACCTTTGCGGGATCGGGCAGGTTCCGTGTGGTGACGCCTTACCGCTTTGAACTGGCGGACAATCCCATCGTCGCCGGTGAGCATTCGGACACGCCGCTTTGCTATTGGCATGCGGCGGTGTTTGAGCGTTTGTTTCAGGCGCTGGTGCATCCGCATATGATCTGCCGCGAGACGCATTGCACGGCGCAAGGTGCGGATGCCTGCGTGTTTGAGCTGCACCTCTCAAGCTGATTGCTTGACTTCCTTCGCGTGGGCGGGTGTATCGGCGGGGAGTTTTTGAACCCCAAGGGACCCGCCATGCACGCCTATCGCAGCCATACTTGCGCCGATCTGAACAAATCCAATGTGGGCGACGATGTGCGCCTGGCGGGCGGGGTGCACCGGGTGCGCGATCACGGGGGGCTGTTGTTCATCGATCTGCGGGATCATTTTGGCATGACGCAGGTGCTGGCTGACCCCGATAGCCCGGTTTTTGCCGAGATCGAAAAGGTGCGTTCGGAATGGTGTATCCGGATTGATGGCACCGTGAAGGCGCGCGACGCGAGCTTGGTGAACGAAAAGATCCCGACCGGCGAGATTGAAGTGTTTATCCGCGATATGGAAGTGCTGGGGGCGGCTGATGAGCTGCCGCTGATGGTGTTTGGCGATCAGGAGTATCCTGAGGAAACGCGCTTGCGCTATCGCTATCTGGACCTGCGCCGCGAGAAGTTGCAGCGCAATATGACGATGCGGTCGGATGTTGTGGCCTCGATCCGCAAGCGGATGTGGGACAAGGAATTTCGCGAGTATCAGACGCCGATCATCACGGCGTCGTCCCCCGAGGGCGCGCGGGACTTTTTGGTGCCGTCGCGGCTGCATCCGGGTAAGTTCTATGCGCTTCCGCAGGCGCCTCAGCAGTTCAAGCAACTGCTGATGGTCTCGGGGTTCGACAAGTATTTCCAGATTGCGCCGTGTTTCCGGGATGAGGATCCGAGTGCTGACCGGTCGCCCACGGATTTTTATCAGCTGGATATGGAGATGTCGTTTGTCACCCAGCAGGACGTGTTCGACACGATCCAACCGGTGCTGCAGGGCGTGTTTGAAGAGTTTGGCGGGGGTCGCAAGGTTGATGCGGAGTGGCCGCAGATTTCTTATCGGGATGCAGCGCTTTGGTATGGCACTGACAAGCCCGACCTGCGCAACCCGATCAAGATGCAGGTGGTGAGTGAGCATTTCGCAGGCTCCGGTTTTGCGATCTTCGCGAAGTTGCTGGAGCAGGAAGGCACTGAAATTCGTGCGATCCCTGCGCCGGGTGGTGGCTCGCGCAAGTTCTGCGACCGGATGAATGCCTTTGCGCAGAAGGAAGGGTTGCCCGGGATGGGGTATATCTTTTGGCGCGATCAGGGCGAGGGCATGGAAGCCGCGGGGCCGTTGGCGAAGAATATCGGGCCGGAGCGGACGGAGGCGATCCGTCAGCAGCTTGGCCTTGAGGTCGGTGATGCGGCGTTTTTCCTCGGCGGCAAGCCGTCGGCTTTTGAAGCTGTTGCAGGCCGCGCGCGGGTCGAGATTGGTAATGAGCTTGGGTTAACAGAGCAGGATCGTTTTGCCTTTGCGTGGATCGTGGATTTCCCGATTTACGAGAAAGACGAAGAGACGGGGCGGATCGATTTTGAGCATAACCCGTTTTCCATGCCGCAAGGCGGGATGGAAGCGCTGGACGGCGATCCGCTGAAAGTGCTGGGATATCAGTATGATCTGGCGTGCAACGGCTATGAGCTGGTCTCGGGTGCGATCCGGAACCACCGGCCCGAGATTATGTTCAAGGCGTTCGAGATTGCAGGCTACGACGAGGCGGAGGTGCGCAAGCGCTTCGGCGGTATGGTCAATGCGTTCCAATACGGCGCGCCGCCCCATGGGGGGTGTGCGGCGGGGATCGACCGTATCGTGATGCTGCTCGCCGATGAAGCCAATATCCGCGAGGTGATCCTTTTTCCGATGAACCAGCGGGCGGAAGATCTGATGATGAACGCGCCGAATGAGCCGATGAACGAGCAGCTGCGCGAGTTGTCGCTGCGGGTGATCGAGCCGGACAGCTAAGCGGCGCTGAAAACAGTTAATTTCGAAAGGGCGGGCTGACATTCCCCGCCCTTTTCTTATCTGATGGGGACGGTTGCATGAGGGCGCAATGACGTCATTCGATCCATATCTCGCGATGCGGCGCTTTGGCACCGGATTGGCCGCACAAAGCGCGCCGCCCGCCGATGCGGGTGCCCTTTTGGCCGATTTGGTCGGACCTGACGCGGTCGGGACACGGTATACGGTGCCCTCATCCGCGCTATACCGGGATCTTGATGCCGAAATTGTCCGGTTGCGCCGGGCCAAGCGCGCGTCGGAGAACCCCGCCAAGATTGAGCGATTTGACGCGCAGACAAGTGCCGCAAAAGCGCAAGCTGGCGCGCTTCAGCTTGCCGCTGTCAAAGCGCGGGTTGCGCGGGGTGTTGCGGCTCCGATCGGATTTCGCGAGCGGCTTGAATGGTTCTGGGCCGATCATTTTACGGTTCGCTCGTTAGGTGGTATCTCGGGGCGCGCGCTGAGCGCGTTCTCAAACGAGGCGGTGCGCCCGCATGTGACGGGCCGCTTTGCGGACCTGCTGAAGGCCGTTGTTGTCGAGCCGTTGATGCTGCGATCGCTGGATCAGGACCGCTCTGTCGGGCCAAACAGCCCGTTTGCCAAGCGCCGCGGGATGGGCCTGAACGAAAACTACGCCCGCGAGCTGATTGAGTTGCACACGCTTGGCGCTGACGGCAGCTATACCCAGACGGATGTCGTTGAATTGGCGCGCACTTTGGCGGGACTGACGGTTTCAAAGGGCCGTTTTGTCTGGGAAAAGCGCCGTGCAGAGCCCGGTGACAAGCGTGTTTTGGGCCAGGTTTACGGGGCCGCTGAAGACGGATTGGACGATGTTTTCGCCGTTCTCGAGGATCTGTCGACACATCCTGACACTGCCCGGCATCTGGCGCGCAAGCTGGCGGTGCATTTTGTCTCGGACACGCCGGATCCCGGCCTGATGGCGCATATGGCAGCCCGCTACAGCGCGTCGAAGGGCGATCTGACGGCGCTTTATGCCGGCATGATCGAGCATCCTGCCGCGTGGGATCTTGCGGGCAATGTGAAGTGGCCGTTTGAGTATCTGGTGTCCGGGATCAAGGCGCTGGGCGTCGCGCCTGCGCGCATTCTGGCTGCGAAACGTCGCGATGTTCGGCGCGGTTTGATGGTGCCCCTGCGGCTGATGGGGCAGGATTATCAGCGCCCGGTTGGTCCAGATGGCTGGGCCGAAGAGGATGCTGCCTGGATCACCCCGCAAGGCATCGCAGGGCGCATTCAATGGGCGATGAACGCGCCGGATGCGCTGACCGAGCGTTTGCCTGATCCGCGTGACTTCCTTGAACACGCGCTGGGTCCAACGCCCCCCGAGGCCGTTCGGTTTGCCGCGTTCAACGCCGAAAACCAGCGCGAAGGCGTTGGTCTGATCCTTGCGTCCGCAGCGTTTCAGAGGCGGTGAAGCTATGATGGACAGACGCTTGTTTCTAAACGGAGTTTTAGGCTGTTCGCTGGCGGCGAGCCCTTTGGTGACGCCTGTCACGCTTGCGTCGGCTCCGTGGGATACCCGATTGGTCGTCTTGATCTTGCGCGGTGCGATGGACGGGTTGGATGTCGTGCAGCCGTATGGCGATCCGGCGTTGGCCAAACTGCGTCGCACCTTGCTGACCGGCCCGGAGAATGGTGCGCTTGATCTGGACGGGTTTTACGGTTTGCATCCCGGTTTGACCGGGCTCAAGCCGCTGTGGGATGCAGGCGAGATCGCCTTTGCCCATGCCGTCAGCACGCCTTACCGCGATGCGCGCAGCCATTTTGACGGGCAAGATCTGCTTGAGGCGGGCACCGGCATGGATGTACCGCGCGCGGCCCGTGTGGATGGGTGGCTGAACCGGCTGTTGCAGGATGTGCCCGGAGTGCATTCAAAAACCACCTATGCGATTGGTGTCGACGAAATGCTGGTGACACGCGGCGCGCAAGAGGTGTCGCGCTGGTCACCAGACGCGCGGTTGCGATTGTCGCCGCAAGCGCAGCGTCTTCTGGAGCTGGTGTATCACGACGATCCTTTGTTCCGCGATGCCGCATTGGAAGCGATTGATATCACCCAACGCCTGAGCGAGGCGCCGGAGTTGGCCCCGGTTGAGGACACCCCGATGATGGACGGAATGGTGCCCGCCGCACGGGGCAAAACCGCCGCCCACGTCGCCGAGTTTGCCGCCGCCCGCTTGCGTGAAGACACGCGTATTGCTGCGTTTTCGGTCAATGGGTGGGATACTCATGCCAGACAAGGCACCACGATGGGCCGCCGCTTGGGCGGTCTTGCCAACACCATCGGCATTCTGCGCGAAGATCTTGGAGCCGAGATTTGGGGCAAGACGGCCGTGTTGGCGATGACGGAATTTGGGCGCACGGCGCGTGAAAATGGCAGCAAGGGCACCGATCACGGCACTGCAGGTGCGATGATCCTCGCGGGTGGTGCGATCCGGGGGGGCAAGGTTTATGGTGACTGGCCCGGCCTGGACGACAGCGCGCTTTACCAAGGGCGCGATTTGACGCCGACGCGGGACGTGCGCGCCTATGCAGGCTGGGTCATGCGGTCGTTGTTCGGGCTGAAAGCCAGTCAGATCGAGCGTCGTGTTTTCCCCGGCCTCGATCTGGGGACTGATCCGGGTGTTGTTCTGTAGCGTTTAGGATTTGATCTGTTCGATAATCTCGTTCGGTTCGATATCGTCAATGACATCTGTCGTGCTTGAGGCGACGGTGCCGGTGCTGGTTCCGACGCTGATCGCCACTGCGACGCCAAGGAATACCAAACCGGCGGTCAGAACGAGCCAATCCACTGTCGCGTTACCCGCATCGTCGGACGCAAACTTTTTCAAAAGGCGTTCCATAGGTCTTCTCCTCAAAAGACGCCCAAGGCTTCTGCCGGGCGATTGAAAAGAGATGTGACGCCGAATTGGGGCAGATTTGCGGAAAAGGCGCAGCCATTCAAAGACCGTTTCGGGGTCGCTTCGGGACAGATCGGGTGGACAAAGGGGCGGGCGATGTGCAGGGCTTTGCGCATGACGACTGTATCTGATCCGCGCCCCATTGGCGCTGCGTTGCCGAACTGGGCCCCGCCTGTTCGCCCCGGGCCTGCGGTGATGCAGGGCGACTATGTGCAGCTTGAACAGCTGCATCCGGCCCGCCATGGCCCCGCGCTTTTTCGCACGATGGCACAGGTGGACAGGGTGTGGACTTACTTGCCCAAAGCCACGTTCGTGCAAGAAGAGGTCTTTATCGCGCATTTGGCTGAGATAACGGCCGATCCGGCAAAACACGTCTTTTATGCGATCACACCTGAAGGATTTTGCGAGCCTCAGGGCTTTTTCTCGTACTACACCATCCAGCCGGAGGCCGGCGCGATTGAGTTGGGGTACGTGGCGCTTGGCCCGGCGATGCAGCGCAGCCGGGCCGCGACGGAGGCGACATTCCTGATGATGGATTGGGCCTTTGCCGCGGGCTATCGCCGGTTTGAGTGGAAATGCGACGCCTTGAATGCCCCGTCGCGCAAGGCGGCCGCGCGCTTTGGCTTTGCGTTTGAAGGCGTGTTTCGGCAGGCCACTGTCGTCAAGGGGCGCAACCGCGATACGGCTTGGTATTCCGTTCTTGACACGGAGTGGCCGCCGCTTCGTGTGGCGTTCACAGACTGGCTGGCTGCCGAGAATTTTGACGCAGCCGGTCAGCAGCGCCGATCGCTGTCGGCACTTACCGGGGGCTAAAGGATCTCTTCCGAGATCATCCGGTCCTGCACAAGGCCACCAAGTTCAGCCATATTCGCAGCAACCGACTGGCCAAGAACACGTTTGGCGATCAACCGGTCTGCGGCCTGTTTAAGCGCCTCGTCGCCCGCGCTTGAGGCGACACCTGCCAGAAACTGCCCGATATAGTCGGCCAGCGCTGGTTCATAGTCGGTCGATAGCAGGTCGGCAACATGCGCCATGTCATCACGATATGAAATCGGATCGGGCGTGATGCGTTCATCGCTAAGCACACGTGGGCCGGCTGGGCGCCGGTTGGGGGGCAGAAAGCTGAGGATGGTTTCCTGGAAATTGGCAAGGCTGGCAATCGGCTTGGCCATGAAACCATCCGCGCCGGCCGCCATGCTGCGGGCTTCGGCCCCGTCATCGCCGCTGGTGCCCAGAATGACCTCGACCCGCGGTGTTGCATGGGCCAACTCGTTTATCAGTTCGGCCCCAGACCCGTCCGGCAGACCCAGATCCACAATCACGACGCTGGGGCGGTAGACCTGCAGATGCCGCCTGGCCGACCGCAAGCAGTCGGCGCGCCGGATCCGCGCGCCGGAGCGCAGGCACAACAGGCGCATTGCCTCGCAGGCAAAACGGCTGTCTTCGACCACCAGCACCGTCAGGCCCAGCAGGGGACGCGCGGCGGTTGGGGGGCGTGTAAGTACAAAGCTGTCAATATCGTCCATTTCGGGGCTCCTCATACCGAGTCGCACATAATAGACCCGTTTATGCCTAACAGGGCGTTAACGCCGCATGTCCTTGCGTCCCATCGCGCGCGCCTTCATAACATTCCGCAACGCAGCAACAGGAGCTTTGCCATGATCGGTCGCCTTAACCATGTCGCTATTGCGGTCCCGGATCTTGAGGCCGCCGCAAACCAGTATCGCAGCACGCTGGGTGCGCAGGTGGGCGCGCCACAGGACGAGCCGGATCATGGTGTCACGGTCATCTTCATCGAGCTGCCCAATACTAAGATCGAGCTGCTTTATCCGTTGGGCGAAGGCAGCCCCATTGCAGGCTATCTTGAAAAGAACCCTGCCGGTGGCATCCATCACATCTGCTATGAGGTGGATGATATCCTGGCGGCCCGCGACAAGCTGAAATCCGAAGGCGCGCGTGTGCTGGGCACGGGGGAACCCAAGATCGGTGCGCATGGCAAACCGGTTCTCTTTCTGCATCCCAAAGACTTTAACGGATGCCTTGTTGAGCTAGAACAAGTGTAGGGCGTACGCCCGCTTTCGCTTTTTCAAAATATCCCTGCCGGAGGCTCCGACGGGGGCCATTCAGCCCGAAAGGGGCCTTGTCATGTCGATCACATCCGCCATCGTCCTTTTCGCCGTGATCTGGTTCATGGTGCTTTTCATCATCCTGCCCTTGCGCATGAAAACCCAAGGCGATGTCGGAGAGATTGTGCCTGGCACCCATGCGGGAGCGCCTGCAGATGCGCAGTTGGGCAAACGGGTCAAGATCACCACAATGATCGCTTTCCCGCTGTGGCTTGTGATCGCGGGCACCATCCTGTCGGGTGTGATTACTGTGCGCGACCTCGATTGGTTCGAGCGGATGTCGACGCCGGAAGTGAGTGGAACAGATGGGTAAACGCCGCAGCTCCCAGCACCGGCACCAACAGGTTCACAATCGGGATCGATAGCGGGATCGCCATCAGGCTTCCGGTGAACCAGACCCGCCCGCGATGGGTTTTGCGCAGCTGATCGGCGTCCTTGCGGGACATGCGGCGGATCGCGACCATCTGGAAATATTCGCGCCCCAGCAGAAAGCCGTTGAGGCTCCAGAAGATCAGCGGCGCGAAGGGTGTGAAAAAGATATAGAAGATCAGCGCCACAAGATTTGCGCCGACAATTACGCCCAGAAAGCGGATCGTATCGCCGATGATTTCGGTGACCGGGGTGCGGCGCGCGGGGCCAAGGGCCGGATAATGGTCGTCTTCAACGGCTTGGGCCACGTCATCCAGAAATATACCGGTCATGGCGGAGGCAACCGGCACCATCAGGAACGCGGACATCGCGATCACGAGGGGCACCGCGCTCCAGTTCAGGACGTTGTCGATCCAGGTGATGGTCCCGATCCAAGGCAAGGTAAAGCTGTCGGGCATGATCGCGCCCACAAACCACAAGAAGGCGGCCGAAATCACAAAAAGCGTCGCAACCGCGAGGCCGATCCCTTTGAAAAGCACCTTGCGGAAACGCGGATCTCCGAATTGGCTGAGCGCTGCGAGGATTGGGGACATTATTCCGACATCCATTCTGTGATCTGTTCAAGATCCGGGCGCGGACGATCTGGTGGGGTATGGGGTGCGGTCCCGATATGGATGATGCCTGCGATCTTTTCTGAGGGGCTCAGGTTGAACGCATCGCGTCCAAATTCTGGGTAGTGCGAGGACCAGCCTGACAGCCAGTTGGCCCCCCAACCAGCCGCGAGGGCTGCGTTGAGCAGCGCAAGGCAAACAGCGCCTGCCGAATAGATCTGTTCGATCTCGGGGATCTTGTCGGATATTTTCGGAGAGGAGATCACAGCCACGGCGAGGTGGCTTGAGCCATAATGCAGCATGTTGCCTGCGATCTTGTCTTCGGCAATACCGTGCTTTGCGCCCAAGGGCGGGATCAGGGCGGCGACACGTTCCAACGCCGGGCGTTCCAGCACGATAAAGCGCCACGGCTCCAACTTGCCGTGATCGGGCGTGCGCGCGGCAATATTCAGCAATTCGCGCAGCGCGTCCTGCGATGGCACTGGTGTGGTCAGTGTTTTGCCCGGGCGGGAGCGGCGGGTTTTCAGAAATTCGAGGGCGGCTTCATTGCGGTCAGAATTGGAAACAAGGGACATGCTGTCTCGCTTTATGTTACGATTATTTACATTTGGGCATGTGGCGGATGGCTGCAAGGGCTGTGATGGTATAAATGCAGCTTGGCCCGCTTTCGCAAGAGGTAAGCGCGGCGTAGGGTGCAGTTATGAAACGTCTTCTTCGCAACGTATTGCTTGTCTCATTGATTGTTCCGCTGTTCGCCTGCGCGGCGCAGCGCAACTTTTCGGGGCGTCAAGCGGTGCCTGAAAAGCCAAGTGGTGCTTTGCGGGTCGCGACGCTGAACGTGCATTATATCGTGCTGGCGCGGGCCGAGGGGCCGTGGGCGGTAAGTGATTGGGAGCGACGCAAAGCGCCCATGGATGCGGCGGTAAAGGCGGTGGATGCCGATGTGCTGGCCTTGCAGGAGGCCGAAAGTTTTGGCGGTGGATCAGTGCCCACGCAGAACCTGACGCTGGACTATCTGCTGGCGCAAAACCCTGGCCTTGAGGCAGCGGCGGTCGGGGAGCCATCAGCGTTTCCGATCACCCAGCCGATCCTGTATCGCTCGGATCGGTTGGCTGTCGCCGATCAGGGCTGGTTCTTTTTCTCGGACACACCGGATGCGATTTATTCGCGAACGTTCAACGGATCGTGGCCTGCCTTTGCAACATGGGCGCAGTTTCGCGATCGCATGACGGGCGCGCTGTTCCGCGTTGTGAATGTGCATTTCGAGTATCGCAGCAGGTCGAACCGGCGACAATCCGCAGCTTTGGTGCGCGACCGGATTGCGCCTTGGGTCAGCGCCGGGGAGGAGGTGTTCGTGGTCGGTGATTTGCACGCGCTGCGCGGTTCAGCGACCCTTGGGCTGATCGAAGAAGCGCCGATTGCCTTCGCGCCCGTCCGTGGTGCGACTTATCATTTCAACCGTGGTCTGAACCTTTTTGGGGCGATTGACCATCTCGGGCATACGGACGGGATCGCGCTTTTGGCTGATCCCGTTGTGTTGCGCGAACGGTTTAACGGCGAATGGCCGACGGATCATTATCCGGTCTTTGGCGATTTTCAGCTGCGCTGAAGCGCGTCTTTCATGGCCGTGATCTGATCTGCGACGAAGCGATTGAACGCGTCGTCCGGCTGGCGCTGCATATAGGCATCGCCCCAAGGATCAGGCGCATTGATCGGGCTGCCGGACATCTCTTGCAGAACGGCGTGGCCGCAAAACGGCACGTAGACCTCGGAATAGCCGCCTTCATGGGCCATCATCAGGCGGCCCTTGCATATCTCATCGGCCAAGGCGCTGACTTGGCGGGTCATGGCGCGGAAGGTTTCGACTGTGGCCATCATACGGCCCAGCGGGTCCACGGGTGCTGCATCAAAGCCGCAGGCGATGACGATGATGTCGGGCGCATAGGCGCGGATGGCGGGCAGGACGAGGCGCTCCATCGTATCGAGATACGCGACATGGCCTGCGCCGGGAGGCAGTGGGATGTTGAGGTTTGCGCCTTCACCTTTTCCGGTGCCGCGGTCCGCAAAGGCGCCCGTGTCGATGGGGTAATTGCGGTCCTGATGGATCGAGATTGTCAGGATATCGGCGCGGTCATAGAAAATCTCTTCTGTGCCATTGCCGTGATGCACGTCCCAATCCAGAACAGCGACTTTCAGGTCGGGCTGCGTGGCTTTCGCGGCCTCAATTGCGATGGCGAGATTGGCCATCAGGCAGAAGCCCATCGGGTCGTCGCGACGGCAGTGATGGCCGGGCGGACGCGAGAGGGCGTAGGCGTTTTTATGGGTGCCGTTCAGGACATTCTCAAGCGCTGTGACAGCAAGGCCCGCGGATTGCGCGGCGAGCTCATAGCCGCCTTGGGCGAACGGCGTGCGCTGGCCCAGCTCACCCCCGCCCGCATCAGACATTTCTTTGAATTCAGTGAGATAGCTTTGCGGATGCACGCGAAGCAGGTCTTCGGTCGGGGCTTCCGGCGCGCTGTGAACGCTCAGATCATCGATCAGGCCAGTGACATCGAGCAGGTTCTTCAGACGGCGCTTTGTCTCAGGGTTTTCGGGGAGCGCGCCAGCAGCCAATGGCTGGACGTTGCCGCCGATGGGCAATGTGAAGGCGTAGTTGCCGCCTGCATGCCAGAAGCAACGCTCGCTCCAGTAGAAACCTGTGGTCATGGGGGGATCCCTTCTGTGATCGTGAGAGGCCCCGGATCAAGCCCGGGGCGGGGGTTGAAGGCCTAGCGTACGATTTCTTCCAGAGGGTCGTATTGCGGGGCAAACTTTGTGAAGGCCAGGTCATACAGACGGTCGGGCTTGACCCGCAGCGTTTCCATGTCATCGGCTGTGAACCAGCCCCGTTCGGTCACGATATCTTCGGGGTCGCGCCATGTGGGATCAAAGGTCGGATCATCGACGGTGCAGCGAAAGAAAACCTCGACCTGATGAAAGCCGTTTGCGGGATCGTGAAACTCATTCACCAGGCACATCGTCCCGACTTTGATGGTCAAACCCGTCTCTTCAAACACTTCGCGGACAACCGTTTCGGGCAGCGATGTGCCCGGCTCCTGTCCGCCGCCCGGCGCACACCAAAGATCACTTTGACCGTCCGGATAGGCATTCACCAAAAGAACACGATTGTCATGTATCACCACCCCACGGGCAGCAATTCGAGGAGATTTTAGCCGCATCATCAAGCTACTGTGACTTGCGACGTTGGGTCCTGCAAGGGCTTGGACCTTTGCGAGCGACCGTAATGCGCCTATCTAAGAATTATGAAATGGATTGCCGCCTTTTTCTTTGCGCTGATGCCGCTGCCCGCCCTGGCGGATTGCGTTGTGCTGCTGCATGGGTTGGCGCGGTCTGACACCTCGTTCATTGTGATGGACAATGCGCTGCGCGAGGCCGGATACAAGACGGTTGTCCCGGATTATCCATCCACACGAAAACCGATCGAGAACCTGTCGGTGGAAACTGTCCCGCGTGCCGTGGCGCAATGCGGTGATGACCGGGTGCATTTCGTGACCCATTCGATGGGCGGCATCCTTGTGCGGTATTGGCTGCAAGACAATCAGCCCGAACATATGGGCCGTGTCGTGATGCTGGCTCCGCCGAACAAAGGCTCGGAACTGGTTGATGAATTTGCGGATATTCCTGCTTTTGCATGGCTTAATGGCCCGGCCGGTATGGCCCTTGGCACCGGCGCGGACAGTGTGCCGAACCAGTTGGGCAGCGCGCCTTATGAATTGGGTGTGATCGCAGGGGATGTGTCTTTGAACCCGGTCTATTCGGCGATGATCGAAGGGCCGGATGATGGCAAAGTGTCGGTGCGCTCGACACGGGTGCAGGGGATGAACGATCACATCGTGTTGCCTGTGACGCACACCTTTTTGATGAATAACCCAATGGTCATCGCCCAGGTCGAGACGTTTTTGGAGACCGGCGCGTTCGACCATGACATGACGCTGGTGGAAAGCTTTCAGAAGGTCTTCAAGGTAGAGCCTGAGCTTAGGACGGAGTGATCCTGTTGACGTGGCCCATCTTGCGGCCCGGCTTGGTTTCGGCTTTGCCATAAAGGTGCAGGGCTGCATTTCCGGCACTCAGCAGGTCGGGCAGACGATCCATATCGTCGCCGATCAGGTTCTCCATCACGACATCTGCATAGCGCTGGCCGTCGCCCAAAGGCAGGCCGGTGATGGCGCGGATATGCTGTTCGAACTGGTCGATGACGCAGCCATTTTGCGTCCAATGGCCTGAATTGTGCACCCGCGGGGCAATCTCGTTCACGATCAAGCCTTGGGGCGTGACAAAGAGCTCAAGCCCCATGACGCCGACATAGTCGAGCGCGTTGAGGATTTGTGCGGCCATCAGCACGGCATCGGTACGTTGCGAGGCGCCAAGCCGCGCAGGCACAGTCGTGGTGCGCAGGATACCGTCTTTGTGGACGTTCTCGCCGGGGTCGAAGCAGGACACCTGACCATCGGCGTTTCGTGCGGCGATCACGGAAACCTCGTGAGAGAAGTCGATGAAGCCTTCCAGCACGCAAGGCGCGTCGTTTATCTGCGCGTAAGCTGCGCCGGTGTCGCCGTCTTTGAGGCGTAGCTGGCCTTTGCCGTCATAGCCGAAACGGCGGGTTTTCAGGATCGACGGGGTGCCCAGCTGGGCAATCGCAGCCTCCAGATCGGCGGCGCTTTCGACATTGGCGTAGGGTGCGGTCTTCAGGCCTAAATCGGTCAGGAAATCCTTTTCGGTGATCCTGTCTTGGGACGTGGCCAATGCGCGGCGGTTGGGATGGATCGGCGCCAGCGCTTCGAGGGTGTCGAGTGCGGATGTGGGAATGTTTTCAAACTCGTAGGTGATGACATCGACCGCTTGGCCGAAGGCGGTAAGGGCGGCTGTATCCTCGTAAGAGGCGGATGTGATCGCGTGGGCTACATCGGCTGCGGGGGCTGTGCCCGGCTCAAAGATGTGGGTCTTGTAGCCAAGGCGGGCTGCGGCGACCGACAGCATCCGGCCCAGTTGACCGCCGCCCAGAATGCCGATTGTGGCGCCAAGGGGCAGGCTAGTCATCGGTGGGCTCATCCGGGATAGAGGCGGACAGCGCTTCGCGCCACGCATCCAGGCGCTGGGCAAGGGCATCATCAGACGTCGCGAGGATACCGGCAGCCATGAGGCCTGCGTTTGCGGCTCCGGCTGCTCCAATGGCCATGGTGGCGACGGGGAAGCCTTTGGGCATCTGCACAATGGAATACAGGCTGTCGACGCCGGATAGCGCCTTGGTCTGCACTGGAACACCGACGACCGGCACCCGTGTTTTCGAGGCCATCATGCCCGGCAAATGTGCTGCCCCGCCGGCGCCTGCGATAATCACTTTCAACCCGCGTTCGGCAGCGGTTTTGCCATACGACCACAACCGATCCGGGGTGCGGTGAGCCGAGACGATTTTGGTCTCGTAAGCCACGCCCAGCTCATCCAGAATGTCGGCGGCGGCTTTCATCGTCGGCCAGTCGGACTGGCTGCCCATGATGATGCCAACGGTGATCTTTGCCATGAAGCGATCCTTCAAAAATGAGCGACCCATGTAGCCGCCCATCGGGCGTTAGGCAATGATATCCGGCGTTAACTGATCCTCAATCACCGTGATGCGGTCCTTGAGCGACAGTTTTTGCTTCTTCAGGCGCTTGAGCGTCAGCATATCGGCTGTGCCTTTTTCCTGAAGCGCATGGATTGCATCGTCCAGATCGCGATGCTCGCGGCGCAAAACTTCCAGTTTTACGCGCATCACGTCATCAGGCTGCATTTCTGGCGAAGCGTTCATGGCGTGTCCCACTTGTAACGGAAGCCTTAACATAGGGGATTTGACGCGTTTCGCAAAGGTCTTGGACTTGCAGATTATCAGCCGGGTGCCCATATTTAAATCAGTGGTTGCCGATACGGGGCCACCCCCACACTGTCGCTAACGAATAGGACGTGTTGATGACAAAACTGACCTTAAGCACGCACCCCTTTCTGTTGGGGTTCGATGAGCTGGAGCGGCTGGTGGAACGCACCGCCAAATCTGGCAATGATGGCTACCCGCCCTATAATATAGAACAGACATCCGAGACGTCGTTTCGCATCACGCTGGCTGTGGCCGGCTTTGCCGAAGACGATCTGTCGATTACGCTTGAAGATCGCCAATTGGTGGTGCGTGGTCGGCAAGGGGACGACGTCCAAGGCCGCGTCTTCCTGCACCGCGGGATTGCGGCGCGTCAGTTTCAGCGCGCGTTTGTGCTGGCTGATGGCGTAGAGATTGGCGAGGCGAGTATGGAAAACGGCCTTCTGCATGTGGATCTAAGTCGATCCGTGCCGGAAAGCGTTGTCCACCAGATTAAAATAAAGAAGGGGTAAGAGCCATGAACAGCAAATATGAATTCCCCAAAGGCGAGACGAATGTCGTCTACGTCAAACCGGTCGCCTTGGCGGACCTGCCTGACGATGTTCAAGAGCAGGTCGGCGAAGAGGCACAGCTTTACGCGGTTCACAAGGATGACGGCGAGCAGCTTGCGCTTGTGGACGGCCGCGAATTGGCGTTCAGCCTGGCCCGCCAGAACGATCTTGTTCCGGTAACGGTGCATTAGGTTTCTGTCGATTTTGGATATTTAAAAAAAGCGAAAGCGGCGCGGACAATTCAAATCAAATAGTCCGCGCCCGTTTCATCTTTGCCTAAATATCCTCGCCGAAGGCTGGCGCTTAACCGGCCACAAGCCCCATCTGTTCGAGTTTCAGCAGAACCTGATGGGCGCAATTATCCACATCGACATTCTCTGTCTCGACGCTGAGTTCGGGGTTCGCAGGCACGTCATAGGGATCCGAAATTCCGGTGAATTCCTTGATTTTACCCTCGCGCGCGAGCTTGTAGAGGCCTTTGCGGTCACGGCGTTCGCATTCCTCGATTGAGGTTGCGACATGAACCTCGATGAAAGCGCCGAACTGTTCGATATCTTCGCGCACCGCGCGGCGGGTCGTGGCATAAGGCGCGATAGGCGCGCAGATGGCGATGCCGCCGTTTTTTGTGATTTCCGAAGCGACATAGCCGATGCGGCGAATGTTTAGATCGCGGTGCTCTTTGGAAAAGCCCAGTTCGGAGCTGAGGTTTTTACGGACAATATCGCCGTCCAGCAGGGTCACAGGGCGGCCGCCCATCTCCATCAATTTAACCATCAGCGCGTTGGCGATGGTGGATTTGCCGGAGCCGGAGAAGCCGGTGAAAAACACGGTAAATCCTTGTTTTGCGCGGGGCGGGCGCGTCTTTCGCAGCTCATTGACCACGGCGGGGAACGAGAACCATTCCGGGATCTCAAGACCCTCGGCCAAACGGCGGCGTAGTTCGGTGCCGGAGATATTGAGAACGGTCACGCCTTCTTCGATTTCGTCGGCGGGCTCGTATTGGGCGCGGTCTTGCACAAAGACCATGTGTTTAAAGTCGACCATTTCGATGCCCATTTCCTCTTGATGCTCTTTGAAGAGGTCTTGTGCGTCATAGGGGCCGTAGAAATCTTCTCCGGCGGAGTTCTTGCCGGGGCCTGCGTGATCGCGGCCCACGATGAAATGTGTGCAGCCGTGGTTTTTGCGGATCAGTCCGTGCCAGACGGCTTCGCGTGGACCTGCCATGCGCATGGCGAGGTTGAGCAGGCTCATGGATGTTGTGGCTTGCGGATATTGATCCAGCACGGCCTCGTAGCAGCGCACGCGGGTGAAGTGATCGATATCGCCCGGTTTTGTCATGCCGACAACAGGGTGGATCAGCAGGTTGGCCTGTGCCTCTTTCGCGGCGCGGAAGGTCAGTTCCTGATGCGCGCGGTGCAGGGGGTTGCGGGTTTGAAAAGCCACAACCCGGCGCCAGCCCAGCTTGCGGAAATAGGCACGCAATTCGTTCGGTGTATCGCGGCGGGCGCGGAAATCGTAGTGCACGGGTTGCTGGATGCCGGTGACGGGGCCACCCAGATAGACCTTGCCGGCGGTGTTGTGCAGGTAGTTGACCGCCGGATGCGCATTGTCATCTGCGCCGAATACCTTCTTGGCTTCGTGCGATTTGTTCGGCACCCAGTTGTCGGTGATCGTCATCGTCGCAAGGATCACACCTTCCTGATCGCGCAGCGCGATGTCTTGGCCGTCTTCCAGCGAGGCGGCGAAATCCTCGGACACATCAAGCGTGATGGGCATGGGCCAAAGCGCACCGTCAGCAAGGCGCATGGTATCGACGACGCTGTTATAGTCTTCTTCCCCCAGGAAGCCTTTGAGAGGGTTGAAGCCGCCATTCATCAAAAGCTCAAGATCGCAAATCTGGCGCGGGGTACGGTCCCAGCTGACCAGATCAGCGGCCTCGACCTTCATTTTCTGGGCGCTCTCGTATGAGACGTAAAGTTCGGGGACCGGGGTCAGATTGGGAACCATCATGCCAAATGCTCTTTATGTTAAACGTGGGTGCGCGCGGGGGAGGATCCGCCTGCGCGCGGTCCTAGACCCTGATTGAGGCGAAAGTCTAGCAGACTAGTGCGTTTCCAATGAAAAAGAGACTGATTTGACGCAAAAACGCCGACCTCAGGGAGCGGCGTTTCAAATATGTGCATGACAAAGAAACGGTTAGCCTTCTTTCATCATGGTGTCATTTTTATCCCTGCCAGAGTTGGACGCACAGGCAGAAAGGCCGCCGACAAGAGCGAGCAGAGCGGCGATTTTCATCAGTGTTTTCATAGAACTGCCCCCGTTTCATGGCCGGACCAAGTTCCGGCTTAGCCACTTGGGTACGGGGGCCTGTCGCGTGACACTTCACACACGCGCGATGTCACGCGT
>ERZ1740070.743-NODE-743-length-21485-cov-4.991367_pt1 | contig 21485 bp, 10 predicted proteins | sample MGYA00581734_ERZ1740070 | MGnify/ENA primary metagenome ERZ1740070 (study PRJEB43018, sample SAMN04849744) | marine metagenome | isolation source: floating plastic debris | place: Pacific Ocean | collected 2008-09-01 | study: EMG produced TPA metagenomics assembly...
CCGGGTGCTCAGATCGCGATCAAAAACTATGGCAAAAGTTCGGGTTTCGCTTTTCCGGCGGTGCGTGCATTTGGAGAGGTTGACCTGTCACCTGATGCCCTGAATCGTCTTACTGGATTTCAAGAAGCCTCTTTGGCCCCTAGCGGGGAGAAGCCCCCATCCTCTCCCTTAGCTCGCAAGGTTGAACAAGCGTTCGGTCCGGCGCTTCGCGATCTGGAAAAACTGGCAGAAGCTCACAAGCCAGACCCTGCAGTCAAGGTGGTGGGGTTAGCCTTCGACAAGGGCAATTATGATGGGCCGATTCTTGGGCAAGCCCTGCGCTACCGGCGCCCTGAATTCAAAGTCTACGCACCAAGCGAAAACCAATGGGCGCGCCGCCCAAAACCAGTGACAAAACCTTTCCTGCGGCTTGAGGCAACGCAAGGTAGCGTGTCGTATGGTTCAAGCTATGTTTCGGCCGATGAGGATGTCATCTTGTACGGGTACAACTTCGGGTCAAATGATCGAACAGTAAGGCTCTATGTTGACGGCCTTCCAGCTACCAAAGTCGTTTCAAAAAGCGGCGAGTTTGTTGCGAAACTTCCCAAAGAGCTGTTTGAACGCGGGCGCTATCAGATTTCAGCTCAGAAACGGGTGCAAGGGCGTCGTAGCCCTCTCGAAGCCTCGCTTGTCGTCTATGCGCGCGGCGGGGAAGGTGAAAACAGTCGGCCAGAGTAAAATCTGGCTGAGAGACGCTCGGACTCTTACTTTCAGCTAACCTTAAGACTGGCGCTCATAATCGTGGCGAAACGTCCCCTCGGAAGTGTCCGCTGGCGCCTAATGCTCACCAAAAGCGGACTGGCAGCTATCGGCCTAGTTTGAGCCATCGCTCAACGACCGAAACTGGGGGTGAAAGCGGACGCTTTTGATGAACCCCAACATGGGTTCGAAGTGCTTCAAACTGCTGAGCAATTCCTGCAAGAGCAAGCCCGAGTGCCGCGCACTGGAAGTCGACAGGCTACTAAACTGGTCAATCTCACAGGCGAACAGGCAGCGCTTGGGGATCGCTTATGCGAATCCGACATCGCATCAGGACGTTTCTACCGCTTGATAAGTACTTGATCATTGGTCGCGCAGATGAACATCTGCGCCATGGCCTTCAATCGGCAAGACCATGGGCGACAAAAGCTTCGTGGCAAAGCCGCTGAAATTGCTCAGATTCCATGGCGATTGTGGTGGAAACGCCGCTCCAGTGGCCTGACGCTCGCATTTTCTTGAGTTGTTCGACAAATTTTCCAGCGCGCGCGGTATCGCCTTCGTGATGAGATGCGACAAAGGCGCCTTGCAGGATCAGTGGCACCTGACCTGGCAATTTGAGGGCCTTATCAAACCAATCGCGAGCGCCAGAAAAATCTTCACGGATGATCGAAACCCCTCCACGAATGCCATAAAATGCCGCCGTCATCGGATCGGCCGGGCTAAGCGAAATGGCGCGTTCGACATGGTGCTGGGCGGGATCCGCTTCCCCCGCCATGAATAGGTTCGTGGCGTAGGCCGCATGCGAAGCCGCGTAGTTCGGGTTCAGGTCGAGCGCACGATCGAAATAGGCCTTGCCTTCATCGATCTCGCCATCGAGCCAGGAAATGCGCGCACGCACCAGGTTAGCAAAGGGTTCATTAGGGTCGGCACGGATCGCATCATTCGCGGTCTTGCGCGCCATTAGCAGAAGCGCCTCATCCCCATCTTGTCGCTGCATGATTTCCCACCAGTGCAGCTGGCTGAGACCGGCAATGGCGCGCGCGAAAGTGGGATCAATGCGCCGTGCTCGATGCAGGAAACGTCGCGCGTCGGCGTAGTTGAGCGCGTAAATATTGCCAAGACCAAGATGGAAGCTTTGCCAGGCCGTTAGGCTGGAAGGATCGCTTAGCCGGGCGCGCTTGAATTCGTTCATCGGGATCGACCGATCGATCGCAGCCGCCACTTGCATCACCACGTCCTGGCGCATCTCGTAAATGGCCCGGATCGGAATGGTATAGCGCTCGCGCCAGATTACCGTGCCGTCCCTTGCGTCAGCCAGTTCCATTGACAGAACAAGCTGCGCGCCCACCGTTTCAAGATACCCGCTAACCAGGTAATCCGCATCGAGCCGCGCAGCGGCAGCGGCCAGCGGGTCGTCCTCTTTGGCCAGAGAGAAGCTGGAGGCCCGGGCGATCACTTCAAGCCAGTGCAAGCGAGACAACGCATCGACGAGCTCATCGGGAAGCCCGTGCGCGACGTTGCTATGCCGTCCCGGTTGTCCCAAGGTCGTGAGCGGGCTCACCGCGATACGTGGCGCGCGACCGATCTCTTCCTTCAAGTGCTTGTGTGTTTCGGCAAGGACCGCTCGACCTTCAGCGTCCACTTTTGTTGCCATGCGGAAGCCCAGCGCGTGTACCGTCTCGATAAGGCGGTGGGGCTTTGCCTGATCATCCAGCGCTTTGCGCAACGCACGCACCTGGACATAGATGGCATCCTCGCTGACCGCGCGGCCATGCCAGATCTCTTCGATCAAACGCCGTTTGGTCACCAGCTTTCCCTCGGCTCGCAACAGCGTTTCTAAAAGCTGGCAGGCGCGCGACTGGAGGCGCCGTGGATGACCATCGTGGCGCAAAAGCTTGTCGCTCGTGTCGAATGCAAATTCGCCGAAATTGAAAATCATGACGCAACCCTCGCCGCAGTATAGCGGGAATTCGTGTTTCCCTTCCAGACTATTCGGAATTTGCTCGGAACTGAGTGATGCTCGCTTAAGGCCCTTTGCCCTAGCCCTGCGTTCGATCGCGTCGGACCACGCCGCAAAAACAGACTGAGGGGCCAGTTAAAATGAAAACCAAATACCTGCTTTCCACCGCCATCGTTTTTGGTCTTGCCGCAGCAAATGCGGCGCGACCCGAGGCGGCCAAAGCCGAAACCTGCCTGCTTGATACCAACAATAACGGCGTTCCGGACCAGATCGGCGACTCAGACGGGGCAGCGAGCGATAACAGTGGTGACCAGACCACCTTGGCTTGCGGGTTCCTTGCTGATGCGAGTGGCTCTTCGGCGACGGCAATTGGCTCTCGCTCCGAGGCGACCGGTTCGCAAGCAACCGCTCTGGGGTCGGAAGCCTCCGCCACCGGGAACACAAGCACAGCTATTGGTTCTAATTCGAGCGCATCGCAATTGGCATCCACAGCGCTTGGGAACACTGCAAACGCAAGCGGCACAAGCAGCACGGCTTTGGGTGCTGGCGCGTCGGCTTCTGGCGCTCGGTCGATCGCTGTTGGTATTTCATCCGGCGTATCGGGGGACGATGGGACGGCTATCGGGGCTGGAGCGAGCGTGTTGGCGCAGGAAGGCACTGCACTCGGTGTCGGGGCCAGGGTTGGCTCAACCGCTGACGGTGGGCTAGCGCTTGGGCTTAACGCATCCGTTTCGCAAAGCAGTGCGGTCGCTCTTGGAGCAGGGTCGATAGCGAGCGAGGCGAACACCGTTTCGATTGGCGCCCCCGATTCGGAGCGACGCATTGTCCACGTAGCCGATGGGACGACCGACACCGACGCCGCGACCGTTGGTCAGGTCAATACCGTCGTTAACACAGCCATAAGCGAGGCCAACACTTACATTGCCTTCAATTCCGATGGGTCAGCGGCGAGCGCGACGGGCACAGACGCGATTGCTATCGGCCAAACCAGCGTAGCCAGCGCCACAAGCAGCATCGCGGTGGGAGATAGGGCGCAAGCCACACTTGGTGGAGCTGTCGCGATTGGACAGGTTAGCTCGGCCACCAGTAGCGGCAGTGTTGCAATCAGCATTGCAGCCGAAGCTTCCGGATTACAATCCATTGCGATTGGTCCCTTTGCCGACGCGCTCGAAACCTCAGCTATTGCGATTGGTGGAAGCTCCGTCTCCACTAGCGATAGCAGCGTGGCGATTGGCGCTAACGCTGAGGCAAGCGCAACTGGCGCGGTTGCATTGGGCGCGAGCTCCGTCGCGGATGAAGCCAACACGGTTTCAGTCGGCTCAGCGGGATCGGAACGCCGTATTGTCAATGTGGCGGACGCAACCGCCGATACAGACGCGGTCAATTTTGGCCAGCTCAACTCGGCAGTGGGCGCGGCCGCTTTCGCCAGCAGTGACTATTTTGTGACCAACTCAACCGGCACGGCGGCCAGCGCAATCGGCGCTAACGCCATCGCCATCGGTCAGAGCAGCGTCGCCAGCGCCGAGGATACGACCGCAATCGGGGCTAGTTCGATCGCAAGTGCTGACAACGCAGTTGCGATCGGAGGGGCTGCAACTGCGAGCTCGTTCTTTGCGTCGGCGTTTGGCTCAAACGCCCAAGCCACGGAGTTTCTCGCAACCGCAATCGGGTTCAACGCCAATGCCGAGAGTGTAGAGTCAACGGCTGTAGGAGCAGCCTCTGCGGCAACTGGGAGCAGAGCGACCGCTATTGGTCACGAAGCGGAAGCGACCGTGAGCAGCGCAACTGCAACTGGCGCTGGCAGCGAAGCGACCGGAAGTTCGTCTTCCGCTTTCGGCTCGGACACCCAGGCTAGCGGATCTGCTTCGACTGCCGTGGGGACAAATTCTCGCTCAACGGGCGACAATGCGGTCGCCGTTGGTACGGGGACCCTCGCTGGTGGTGAACTCGCCACCGCGCTTGGCTCGCGCTCTTCGGCAGCCGCGAGCGGGGCGAGCGCTATCGGCGGCGATGCCATAGCAAGCGCTGAGAATTCAGTTGCGCTGGGTTCGGCATCAGTCGCGGACGAGGCCAATACGGTATCGGTCGGCGCGAGCGGTTCTGAACGCCGCATCGTCAATGTAGCGGATGCGACGGGCGATACCGATGCGGTCAATCTCAGCCAGCTCAACACAGCTGTGGCCGCTGCCGCTTTCAGCAGCTCGGACTATTTTGTGGCGAATTCATCCGGCGCAGCGGCGAGCGCTGCCGGTCAGGATGCGATCGCTATCGGCGAAGCGGCCAGCGCCGGGGGCCAGGGAGCGATTGCCATCGGTTCGGATTCGACCGGCGCCGGAACCGCGCCAAGCGCCGTGACTGCAAACTCCATCGCCATCGGCGTATCCACTTCAACCACCGGCGGCAGGAGCGTTGCCATCGGCACGAGCGCGTCATCTTCGGGTGCCGATGCGGTCGCGCTTGGCATTCTTGCCACGGCAAGCTCCGCAAGCGCGGTCGCTATCGGTGATCCAGCCACTGCAAGTGGCCTGCGTTCCACCGCCATCGGTGATGATGCAACGGCCTCTGGCCCGGGCGCGATCGCGTTAGGAGATAACACGGTCGCCAGTGATAGCCGTGCGCTTGCCGCTGGTGCCGATGCCTTGGCCAGCGCGGAATACGCTACCGCTCTTGGCTATGAGAGCGAAGCTAATGCCTTTGCGTCCGTTGCGCTGGGGGGCGATCTTGATGACGATGGGACTGGTACCACCGCGAGTGCAATTGGATCGACAGCGCTCGGCAGCGACGCCATCGCCACCGCTGAGAACGCGATCGCTTTGGGTTCAAGTTCTGTGGCCGACGAAGCCAGCACGGTCTCAGTTGGGGCCAGCGGTTCGGAACGCCGCATCGTCAATGTAGCGGATGCGACGGGCGATACCGATGCCGTCAATCTGGGCCAGCTTAACGCGGCCATCAGTGGTGTGAGCGCAGGCTCGACCTTCGCAAGTTCGGACTATTTTGTGGTGAACTCCGATGGCGCGGCAGCAAGCGCAATCGGGCAGGATGCCATTGCGATTGGCGAGGCGGCGAATGCCGGAGCCGCGGGGTCCATCGCCATCGGCTCTGACTCAAATGGACTGGGCACAGCGCCCAATGCAGCGGCGGAAAATTCGATTGCGATTGGCATGAGCGCATCCGCAAGTTCGAATCAAAGCACGGCCATTGGCTCTGAAGCAAGCGCTACGGGACTTGTGTCAGCCGCTTTCGGCCAACTGGCCACGGCAACGAGCAGTGAAGCTGTGGCCGTTGGAGCGCGAGCCACAGCGAGCGAAAGACGCGCCACCGCCATCGGCGCGGGCGCGGTGGCCTCTGATACCAGCGCGTCCGCGCTTGGCCATAATGCCGTAGCCAGTGATAGCCGTGCGCTTGCCGCTGGTGCCGATGCCTTGGCCAGCGCCGAATACGCAACCGCTCTTGGCTATGAGAGCGAGGCTAACGCTTTTGCGTCCGTTGCGCTCGGCGGCGATCTTGATGACGATGGGACTGGCACCACCGCGAGTGCAATTGGATCGACAGCGCTTGGCAGCGACGCTTTGGCAAGCGCCCAAAACGCAGTGGCCTTGGGCTCGGGTTCCATAGCTGATGTAGCCAATACCGTCTCGGTCGGTGCAAGCGGCGCGGAGCGGCGGAGCGTCAACCTTGCCGCGGGCACGGACGACACCGACGCCGTTAACGTGAGCCAGCTCAACACCGTGTCGAGCGCGGTGTCCGCCGCTCAGGGAGATGCGACACAAGCGCTTGCCGACGCCGCGACGGCGCAGACATTGGCGGGTGATGCCCAGACGGATGCGACCCAAGCTCTGGCGAATGCAGCGACTGCCCAAGCTGGCGCAGATGCAAACACAGCTGAGCTTTCCTACTTTGCTGTCAATTCAACCGGCACAGGGGCCACGGCGGCTGATAGCGATGCTATTGCTATCGGTTCTGAAGCGCGAGCGGAGGAATCCGCAACGGTCGCCATCGGCGTAAGCAGTTTGGCATCTCAGACCGACACGGTGGCCGTCGGTGGAGGCGCAGCGGCAACGGCCAGCGATGCAACGGCCATCGGCAATCTCGCGGCGGCCACCGGCGTGCGATCCATCGCGCTTGGCGCGTCAAGTGAAGCGCGATCGACAGACAGCGTTGCCATTGGTGGGAACGCGATATCAGAAGGCGATGTCGCACTTGGATCCGTGGCTCTCGCGCAAGGCGGATCTTCAACCGCACTTGGTGATGGAGCGACGGCTTCGGGCGCTCGGTCTGTTGCTCTGGGGGCTGGTTCAGTCGCAGACGATGACGATACCGTTTCCGTAGGGACGAACGGCTCAGAGCGACGGATAGTGAACGTCGCCGACGGTACCGCTGATAGCGACGCCGCAACAGTGAGCCAACTCAATGCAGCAATCGGCGGTATTTCTGCGGGCAATGAGTATTTGGCGGTCAATTCCACGGGGGCCTTGCCGATTGCAGGTGGCGATGATGCCATCGCATTGGGTACATCTGCCAGCGCAGGTGGCGAGAATTCCATCGCGCTTGGCTCGGATACTGTCGCCGGATCGGCAGAGGCTGTGGCCATCGGCGCAGAAGCGCGGGCAGACGAAGGATTCACTGTCGCCTTGGGCGCGGGAAGCGCGGCGACGGATAATGATACAGTGGCAATCGGGGGAGGCGCAGGAGCGTTGGCAAGCGACGCCACCGCTGTCGGCAACAGCGCTGCGGCGGCGGGTGCAAACTCCATCGCACTGGGCGCATCAAGCAACGCTCTTTCACAAAATGGGATATCAATCGGCGGTACGTCCGTGATGGCCGGAGACATTGCGCTTGGTGCGCTTTCGCTGGCCCAAGGTGGGTCGGCAACGGCGCTTGGCACCAACGCCTCTGCCTCGATGGCTAATTCGGTGGCGCTGGGAGCCAATTCTGTGGCCGATCGTGCGAACACGGTTTCGGTTGGTGCGTCGGGGTCAGAGCGCCAAATTGTTAATCTCGCGGCTGGGATGCAGGGCACCGACGCGGTGAATGTCGATCAGCTTAACGACGCCATTCGCGGTGTTGGCGGAAGCACGGGCACAGCCCAAGCAGACGCCACGCAGGCCTTGGTCGACGCCGCAGCCGCGCAGGCGACGGCGAACGCGGCTCAGGCGGATGCGACGCAAGCTTTGTCGGACGCCGCCGATGCGCAAGGCACCGCTGATGGGGCGCAAGCCTCAGCCGACGCAGCGCAGGGTGACGCGACGCAAGCACTGGCCGATGCATCGAATGCTCAGGGTACAGCCGACGCCGCCCAAAGCGACGCGACGCAGGCCCTGGCCGATGCGTCTGACGCGCAGGACAGCGCCGACGCGGCGCAAACGGATGCGGATGCGAACAGCGTTGAGCTCGCCTATTTCGATGTCATGTCGAGCGAACCTGGAGCGGTTGCCAGCGGCACGGACGGCGTGGCCATCGGGCCAAACGCTCTGGTCTCCAGCGGCGCCACAGGTGGCCTGGCGCTTGGCAGCGGTGCGAGCGTGTCCGTCAACGTCACCAGCGCGGTGGCGCTTGGCGCGGGATCGGTCGCGGATCGCAGCAACACCGTCTCGGTCGGCGCGGCTGGCGCGGAACGGCAGATCACCAATGTGGCTGCAGGCACCGAGGCGACCGACGCGGTGAATGTTGCGCAACTGGGAGCGGTCAGTGTCTCGGCAACCGACGCACAGACAGATGCCACGCAAGCGCTGGCGGACGCCGCCGCGGCGCAAAGCAGCGCCGATGCAGCCCAGTCAGACGCGACAAGCGCACTTGCAAATGCGGGTCTTGCGCAAGCTTCGGCGGATCAGGCGCACGCTCAGAACACCGTGCAAGATGCGGTGATCGCCACCAACACGGCCAGCGCAGCCGCCGCGCAATCGAGCGCGGATCAGGCTTTGGCTGAAAACACCGCGCAGGACGTGGTGATTGCGGCCAACACCGCCAGTGCGTCCGCTGCGCAACACAGCGCCAACGCCGCTCAAGCGGATGCGCCCCAAGCTCTAGCGGACGCCGCTAACGCGCAAGGCACAGCCAATCTCGCGATCACCAACGCGGCCAGCGCTCAAAGCACGGCCGACACCGCGCTTACTAACGCGGCCTCGGCTCAGCAGCGAGCGGACGATGCGTTCTCGAACGCCGCCAGCGCTCAGATTGCCGCCGATACAGCGCGCACCGAAGCCCGAGAGGCGATGACAGCGGCGATGCAAGCGCGCGCCGACACCGCCGAAGCCCAGGCCCAGGCCGAAACCGCGTTCGAACGCGCGGTAGAAGCGCAAGCGGACGCCGACGTCGCGCTGGCCCAAGCGATGGACGCGCAAAGCGACGCGGACACCGCGCTGGCGATGGCGCAAAGCAACAGCGAGGAGCTGGAATATCTCGCGGTCAACTCAACCGGGGCGGGCTCGACCGCAACCGGCGAAGACGCCGTGGCTCTGGGCACAGTCAGTTTGGCGTCAGGCGATCGTTCGGTGGCGATCGGCTATTATGCGCGCGCTGAGAACGGCATGGCGGTCTCTATCGGCTCTGAGAATGTGGCCTCGGGCGATGGCGCGGTAGCGATCGGCGATCCCAACTTCGCCACGGGTCGCGGCGCGGTGGCTCTGGGCGCGGATAACATCGCCACCGGTGTGGGCGCGGTCGCTATCGGCAACGCCAACAGCGCCATCGGCAACGGAGCGGTCGCGCTGGGCAACGGCGCGATGGCTTTGGCGAATGGTGCGGTTGCCATCGGACCGGGCGCGGTCGCGGACGAGGTCAACCTTATCGCGCTGGGCAGCTCAATAGGACGGTTGCGCGCGCCGGGCATCACGTCCACCGCCAGCCGCGAGGCGCAGGACGGCGCGCTGAGCCTGGTGACAACCGACATGGCCGGGAACCTTGCTTCGCTTGATGTCAATGTGAGCAGCCTGCTTACGATCGACAGCCGCGTCGCTGGCCTCTCGACCCAGGTCAGCCTGCTCGACCAAGCGGTGGCGCGCAACCGTCGCTTTGCCAATGGCGGGATCGCTGCGTCGATGGCGCTGGGAGGAACCACGATCATCCCAGACAAGGACTGGTCGATGTCGTTCAACCTGGCGACGTTCGAAGGACAACAGGGCTTCTCCACCTCGGTTGTGGGACGGGTGACCGAAGGCTTCTACATCTCTGGCGGTATCACAGGCAGCACGGTCGAAGGCACAACTGCCGGCCGCGTCGGTGTCGCCTTCGGGTTCTGATGCACTTCAGAACTCGAAAAAGGGCTGCCTCCAAGCAACTGCTCAAGCCCAGACGGCAGCCCGACGGGAGTTTGAGGAAACTCGGGCTCTCGTCCTGGGTCGGCTACTGTCTGAAAATGGGTCGTAAGCGGAACGGCGGAATTTGGAATGAGGCCGAAGAAAGCAGACGCGAGTAAACAAACTTGGTTCTTCCTTACTCCGCGTCGCCCGTGACAGCGCTTGTACGCGCTAAGTCGCGCTGTGGGAGTAATTGGGGGATCAGCCAGCTTTGAACTGCGAAAAAGCGCTAATAATCATGTTTTTAACGATTTTATTTGCCACCTGTCTCTCCGCCATTTTTACTTGAAAGAGGGAATTCGCTTCCAAATCTGGTTGCGTGATTAAGCGCGGCAGTGGCCCTTCTTTTTCCACTCCACAGCGTCTGCAATCACATCAACTGTGCGCTCAAAATACCCGCCGGGTGCGCGCCTGGCTGGTTCCTCCAAAATCCGAGAACGCGAATTTGAAGCCGATTGTGAGGGATGCGAACGCCAGGACAGTGAAGGTCTGCATGCTTCCAAAGCCGATTGATTCGAAGGGCATCTTGATTGCAGAGGCAATGAACATGGCCGCGAAGAATATCAGAGGGGCGGAGGGCCTGCGCAAAACGCCAACCAACAAACTCAGCAATCCAGCAAGAGCGACCGCGCTGAAGAGTGCCAGTCCCGTGTACCCCAAATTAACCGTTATTTCCCGGTATGTGCTGTGAAAGCGGAAGCCGGTTTTGCCGCCGATACCGAACGCTCTCCAGATCGCTTCCGCGTCAAGATTACCAGGGCGCCAGAAGGCATCAAAACCAAGGCCCAATATCGGACGAGCGGCGATAAGAGTGTCGGCGCGTGCCCAAATGTAGACGCGGCCCGTAAGATCTGCGTCCTTGCCGCTTACCTCTAGAAAGCTTTCGAAAAGCAGCGGAAACCAGAAACCGCTGCTGAGGCCGACCGGGATCGCCACCAGTACGATCAGAAGCACCACGAAGGTGCGCATTTGGGCCGTGATCTGCATGGATACGAGACACACGGTGGCAAAGAGCAAGGCAATGGCAGTCGCCACGATATTGGATGTGGCTTCGCACAAGACCAAAGTCCCAACACCAAGTGGAATGGAAAACAGCGCAAAGAACGCTCGGCCGGGTTTTTTGTTGGTGATGCTATCAGCCAGAACGCAAACCCCTACGATAGCAAGGCCGCCGCAGACTTCCCCCATCGCGTTTTTTGAAGCCATCAGGCCCATGAACGCCCGCGTGCCGGTTGGCAGCGTCCCGAACAACCAAGACAAAATCACGAACACATAAAAGGCGAAGAACACTGCGTACATCGCGTCACGAAGCTTGATGCCGGCGCCCAAGATCGCACCTACAAGAACAGTCAGCAAATAGAGCGTGCCGCTGCGAAGCGATTGGCTTGGTTCGATCGACCACACGGCCGACAAAAGCGCGAAGCCGGGCAGAAGAAAAACCGGCCATGAATTCGATAACGCAGATATCAGGCGATATCGACGAACGACACAATAGATCGGCACAAAAGCGATCAAAGAAAGAGGAGTCAGAACCCCGATGATGGGGTTGAGCATCAAGACCATCAGAATGAAGAAGAAAGCGCTCGTGTCGAGTAACGAATCCACCCGCCGGTAATGAGAGTCCGACAAAACGGCGGCTGTGCCAGGGCGGATGCCATTGAGTTCGTAACTATTCACTCGGTTCTCCAGGCGTGAATCGGAAGCCATGAACCTTCATCTCAAGCGCCTCACGAGGTTCCAACGGTACCCAACGCCCGACCCATTGAACAAAATCAACCCGATTATCGCGCGCTGGCCACATTTCGATCACTGGCCCGGTCTCGGCAGTGATGAAATAGCCAAGATCATCGCGCGCAAACTGGTGGAGCAGGACATCGTCTAGATACATGGAAACCCAGCCTGCCGGAATGTCTGCGACAATCTTGAACTTGGTGGTGCAACCTGACCAGTCGAACCCCCTGAAAAGTGAAATCGTCTTCTTTTCATGGCTACCGCCAGGATACGCGTGGATCGTCAAATCGAGGCTGCGCCGCCCCGAAAACTCGAAGTCTATCTCCTCTTTCTGCTGTTGATTGAAAAGCCAAAGGGGAGCCACCACCAAACCGTCCCGCATCGGCGGCAAGGTTACTTCAACCTCCCACGTGCCCTTGACCGCTCTCATGGATTGGCCACCAAACTTTAGCTGCGGCGCTCCGGTGCGATCAAGCCTGAAGATTGCGTCTCCGTTCTCGTCGATCCGAATATGATCGTACCGCCAAGGTGTGAAGCTGGCCGTGTTATCCCAGTTTGATGCGTGCCAAGGCGCTCTGTAGTCGTACAAGGTCATGTCGGACAGATCGAGAGGAGGCAGATCACGCGTAGGTTCCGCGCGGCAAAAGCGCTCCGGATTCCCGGAAGCGACTTGGGCGCCGGTCTCGCTTCCACTGGTCAGTTGATCAAGCCTTGCTATTTCTGCGCCGAGGTCGCCCGAGGCAGACGTAAAACCGACTATGGCTAAGCCGCACAGACCAGCGGCCACAATCGCAATCAGCCGGATCGAGGTCGACATCCGTGCCGCGTTCATGCAACCGCCTCTGTATAGCGCCGGTCCCAAAAAATGTTGGCATCCTTGGCGCTGCGTTCCACTTCGTCGGTGAAGATCCGTTCGAACTCTGGTGTGTGCCGATTTGGCGCCGACGAATGAACCCAACGGTTGGTTTCGGAAACGGGTAAGTCAAGCAGAAGGCCATTCACGCCATTTTCTATAAATTCGGGCAGCGCGCCCTGGCGGGTTGCGATCATTGGACAGTAATTCGCCATGGCCTCCAGCGCGCTGTAGCCGAAAGAGTCGCTGAAGGTGGGAAGAAGGCAGAAATGGGCGCGGCGTAGAGCTTCTTGCACTGCGTCGTTATCAAGTCTTTCGTGCCAAGTGATGTTGGGGCGCTCGAGGCGGCTGGCCCAGTCTTTGAAAAATCCCGCTCGCGTCGGGTCTGTCCAGATGCCGCCGCCCATTTCCAGAGCAGAGACGATCGTGACATGCAGGTCTATTCCATAGGACGTCGCTAACTCGGCCATCCGAACAGCGACACATCCGCCTTTGCGTCCGAAATGGTGACCCACGAAAACCGCATGTATTCGGCCCGAAATGGACGGCGGATCATCGGTCACATGGGGCAATTCCAGGTTCGGATAGCGTGTTTCCAGTTTGGTCATCAGGTCGGCCTCAAACTCTCCGCCGGAATGGGCCATTCTAAAGGTGTTCTCGGCAAACTTGGAAATCGCAACAATGCCGTTGCATCGCTCCCCAGCAAGCGACTGCACCAGTGCGCGAAAGAACGGTGTTTTCTCAAGGCCAAACCCGCGCGGTAAGTGGGACTCGAACCCTATGATATAGGGCGTGCGCGCTATGGGGATACGATTGAAAGCGTGGATCAGATCGTAACGCTGGAGCGATGGCGGGAACGCTGTAATTCCCTCGATGCGCCGATCAATCCTGTTGAGCGGGAGAAAGTTCTTGGTTTGAATCGAATGCTTCGATTGCCGAGGGCTATTGAAGCGCCACGGATAGCGCGTGGGCGCAAGGATCCTCAATCGGTTCTGGCTTCTCGTTGACATGAAAGTGTCCGTTTCCCGAACGATGAGACCTTCTGCGTCTTAATGCGTGTTAACCGCATCACACAAGGGCTTCGACTGGTCAGGAATACGCGAGTTAAGCCCGCCTAGTTGCGATGCGTGTGTAAGCCGGGATGCCGTCGTTTCTTTTCGATGGTGGAAAATCGCTGATGAAGGGCGTTGCCCGGCCGCTGCGATCCCAACAAGGATGGGGCCGCCAGCGACTAACGTCTTTCCTCGCCGCCCTTACCCTGTATTCTTTATCGAATTGCCCGGATCGGGCGTTTGGAGAATGCCATGGCTACCCTTCCGCCGGTTCAGCAAAACGACGACATTCGCTTTCTGGGCGCGGTGCTGGGCGAAGTTATCCGCGAACAAGGCGGCGAGGCGCTGTATGAGCGGACTGAACGCATTCGCCGGGCGAGTGTCAGCCGTCACCGCGGGGCACAGCTTGAAGATCTGGGGCTGGATCGCCTCACGCTTGATGAAGCGCTGGCCTTTGTTCGCGGCTTTGGTCTGTTTTCGATGCTCGCAAACCTGGCCGAAGATCGCGATGGGGTGATGGCCCAGGCCTCCTCGGACATGGAAACGGCCATTGCCCAGCTTAAGGATCACGGCGTTTCGAATGACGAAATTCTCGACCTTCTGGATGAAGCGCTGATCGTCCCGGTCCTGACCGCGCATCCCACCGAAGTGCGGCGCAAAAGCGTCATCGATCATCGCAATCGGATCGCAGACCTCATGAAGCTTCGCGATATTGGCGCCAAGCTTACGCCCGAGGGCGATTGTGTTGACGAGGCGATCAAACGTCAGATCGCGCTTTTGTGGAGCACGCGCACGCTGCGGCGTCAGAAGCTGTATGTCACCGATGAGGTGGACAACGCGCTCGATATCATGCGCCGGGTGCTGGAGCCCGCGCTGCCCGCCTTATACCGGCAATGGGATCGCACGCTTGGCCAGCGGCCACAGAGCTTTGTGCGGTTGGGCAGCGGGATCGGCGGGGATCGGGACGGCAACCCCTTTGTGACCGCGCAAAGTCTTGAATACGCTCTTAGCCAAGGGGCACAGAGCATCTTGGGCATGTATCTCGATCAGTTGCAGGACTTGGGCGCCGATCTTTCGGTCTCCAGCGAAATCGCCCCCTTGCCCGATGCCATCGCGGCGCTGGCTGAGGCCAGTGGAGACAGATCCCCCCATCGCGGCGATGAACCCTATCGACGCGCCTTGATCGGCATTTATGGGCGCCTCTCGGCCACTTTTGAGAGCCTGTGCGGCAAGCCGCCAGCGCGCGCGCCTTTGGTGGCTAAAGAACCCTATGTGAACCCGGCGGAATTTGAGAGAGCCCTAGCCGAGATCGCGAGCGCGCTTGAGGATCTGGGCGGCGACACTTTGGGGTGGGGCGGGGCGCTGGGCCATCTTATCCGGTCGGTGCAAACCTTCGGGTTCCATATGGCGACCCTGGATCTGCGGCAGAACAGTTCGGTTCACGAACAGGTTGTCGCCGAATTGTTTGCCGCTGCCACCGACGGCGTCGATTATCTGGCGCTGGGCGAGGAAGAGCGGGTGGCGCTGTTGCTGAGCGAACTTGGCGGCAAGCGCCCCTTGCGCACGCCATGGGCGCACTATTCGGAGGTGGTCGAGAAAGAGCTGGCGATTATCGACGCGGTGGCGGACGCGCACCGCCGCTATGGCCCGGACTGTATCTCGCAATATGTCGTCTCGATGGCGCAAAGCGTCTCCGATCTTCTCGAGGTGCTGATCCTGCTGCGCGAGGCGGGCCTTTACACAAGCGACCCGCAGCCCAGTTGCCCGATCATGCCGGTGCCGCTGTTTGAGACGATCGGCGATCTGGAGCAGGCGCCCGATATCATGCGCGCCTATTTCGCCATTCCTGAGATCAAGGCCTTGTGCGCCGAACGCGGCGCGCAGGAGGTGATGATCGGCTATTCGGATTCGAACAAGGATGGCGGCTATCTGACGTCGAGCTGGATGCTAGCGCGCGCCAGCGAAGCCTTGGCTCCGGTGTTCGAAAACGCGGGTGTCACGATGCAACTGTTTCACGGGCGAGGGGGATCGGTGGGGCGCGGCGGCGGTTCGGCCTTTGCCGCCATCCGGGGCCAACCGCACGGCACCGTCAACGGGCGTATTCGCATCACCGAACAGGGCGAAGTGATCGCGGCCAAATATGGCTCGATTGAAACGGCGGCCAGCAATCTGGAAGCGATGGCCAGCGCGACCTTGCTGGCAACGCTGGAGCCTCAGCAGACCCCGCCCGAAGATTACGCCCGGTTTGCCGAAGCGATGGATGCGATCTCGCAAAACGCGCTCAGCGCTTATCGCGGTTTAGTCTATGAGACGCCGGGATTTGTCGACGTGTTTCGGCAGATGACACCTATCGCCGAGATTGCGACGCTCAACATCGGATCGCGGCCTTCCAGTCGCAAGGCATCGAACCGCATTGAGGATTTGCGCGCCATCCCTTGGGTTTTCTCGTGGAGCCAGGCGCGCGTCATGCTGCCGGGCTGGTTTGGTGTGGGGCAAGCGCTGTCCCAGCTCGAGGACAAGGCCATGCTGCGCGATATGGCCCAGCAATGGCCGTTCTTTCGCAATGTCATGGCCAATATGGAAATGGTGCTGGCCAAATCGGACATGGCAATTGCCGCCGAATATTCGCGCCTTGTGGCCGACGCCGGGCTGGCTGAAAACGTGTTTGGGCAAATCCGCGCCGGTTGGAACGCAACGCATGACGCCTTGTTGGAAGTGACCCAGCAATCCTATCTGCTGGAAAAGTCGCCCAAACTCGACGCCTCGATCCGATTGCGCTTGCCCTATATCGAGCCGCTGAACCTGCTTCAGCTTGAGCTGCTGAAACGTCACCGCGCGGGTGATGAGGATGAACGGATCACCGAAGGCATCAAGCTGTCGATCAACGCAATTGCGACCGCGTTGAGGAACAGCGGCTAACGATCCCTGATCGCTGGCTGCATCCTGCGGAGGGTTTTTAGCTCGCCTCAGATAAAGAGCGCAATCTCGATTTGATAAATGGGGAAATGCAAGTAATGCATGTCGCACGTTTATTATGTTGCGACGGATCCGGGCGCTGTGTGTGTTTCTCACAAGCCCAAGTCGATGTCGCATCCTAACTGCGCAAGGGGAACGGCTATGATCGGATATCAAAGCAAACAAGCACCCCTAGTGGCTGGATTGTCGCCCGCGCCCACCAAAAGGTATTCACCCATGACGCGCTTCGCTTCCATTATGGCCGCGGCAACGAGCATCGGCATCGTCGCGGTTCTCTTGTTTGGCCCGGTCTTGTGGCTGGTCTTCGTCGACCAACCGGTCGGCGCCATGGGCGAGGTTTATGAGAACGCGGACTTCACTATGACGGACCGGCTTCTTGGGGCTGGCGTCGCGTTGGTGGGGGCTGTGATCCGCGCCTATGGCTTGCTGGGCCTCAGGACGACTTTTTTGGAAGCGCGCGATGGTCGCCCCTTGTCGGTGGCGTCGATTCATGGGCTGCGCCGTTTCGCGCGCGTCGAAGCGATCATGGTGCTGGTTGGCGCTTTGCAAGCTGGCCTGTATGGAGCCATCGCAACCGCTGCCAACGACGCCGTGCAGAACGAGCTCGCTATCCGCTTTGGCAGCGCCGAAGCGGGCGCGCTCTTTATCGCTTTGTTGTTGACGTTCGCCGCTCAAGTCATGGCGGAAGGGCAAAAGGCGGTGCAGGAAAACGCGGCGTTTGTTTAGCGCGCGTGATGCGCTGAGCGGACGCTTCAAAGCCTCCTACAGCTTACTCGGGTTCCTCGCTGGGGTCATTCGGTTCCCAGTCCAGAAGATCGCCGGGCGTGCATTCCAGCACCTCGCAAATCTTGTCGATGGTCGCAAAACGCACGCCTTTGACCTTGCCTTGGCGCAGCATGGACAGGTTCTGCTCTGAGATACCGATGCGCGCCGCCAACTCTTTGGATTTCATTTTCCTGAGCGCGAGCATCACATCCAGGCGGACTATAATGGCCATCGATGAATAGTCCCTCCTGCTAGATCGCTCCGCCAACGCAGATTGCCCGACTGAAAAGAGCGTCTATGCGCTTGCGTTCCAGACACTTTCATTGCCGCTGTTACTGCCCCTAACGGCTGAAAGGGGAAAATCACAAGTTTCAGCGCTCGATTTCGACAGAGTTGTTGCAGGGATCGCGCTCGACTGAGGTGGATTTATCAAAAATGATTGATTCACATTAATAATTAAATGTCTTGTAAAATCGAGCGCCTTTGATCAGGATTGGTCCTGAGGTCGCGCGACGCCGCCCCTATGAGCGTTGCAAAGGCCTATCCTTCCGAGCCCCGTCATAGAAGGCCCAGTCATGAACATTCTTCAGATCGTCAAACTGGCGGTTAGCGCCAATGCGACGGCTTTGCTGTGCTTGCCACTTTCCGCTCAATCCCCAATCAACGCGCCGCCAGCCCTCTTGCCTGATGAGATCACGCTCACCCTGGAGAGCGTTGTTCCGGTTACGGTCAACGGAATTGAGCTGCGAATGGAAATTCGGCCCGATGCGTCGGGATTTCCCGTGATCAATCCTGATATCGCGGCGCGTTTGGGCCTTGAACCGCGAAGGGGAGCCGACTTCCAGTTTGGTCCTGTTGTCGTGCCGACCTCGGTGCAAAAGGCCCAAGTGGACTTCGGTGCCGGCGCCAAAGAAATGAAGCTTTCCTGGGCGGATAAAGCGGTGTCCACTTTCGCCGACGGCGTGGTGGGCCTTTATGACGTGCCGTTCAAACGCGTGACCTATGAACTTGCCGAACCGGGCGCTGTGGAAAGGCTGCAGATATTGCCCCTTAAGGTTCGTGGCCGCGGCGTTAACAAGCGTCTGGGAACCGAGAGCGATGTGGGCCGCAAGACGATGACCTTCATCTTCTCGCTCGGTCGCACAGAGAACTTGATCACCGCCCCCACCGCGAACTTCATCGCCACTCACCAGGAAGGTGGTTTCGTTGAAGACAGCGATGGCCTGGCGGCAATGAACTTTGGCGTGGAGCGCCCAACACGGGACATGCGTATCGCGTATCCGATTGAATTGGGTGACCTGAGGATTGAGCGCTTTGCTGTACGGGTGGCGGATTATGGGACGCCTAACCGGGTGGGCACTATTGAGGACAACGATCCCCGGTTTGATGCAAACCAGATCCTTGTCAGCCGGCGCAAGCGGCGCGGGAAACCGGATCGGCTGACCCGCCTGGGACGCGATCAGATCGCGCATTGTTCGCGCCTGACATTCGATCTTGAAGCGATGGAAGCTTCGCTCTCCTGCGGGCCAAGACCCGACCCTGCTGCAGACCGTTAAGGAGGCGAGCGCTGACCGCTCTTGGCCTCAGATCGGCCAAATCCTGTGCGATGGATTTGACATCGCTCTCCCACCCACTTTACTAATCGATTCTCCTTAAATTTGAAGTAATTCATGTTTTACATTATTTTTATGGCTACCAGTGGGCGCGTGTCGCCATGACCGCGCGCTCATCCGAAGCGGCGACACAGGCGTGGCTGGATCGCCTTTCTCCTGAGGAAGCCGCTCGTGCGGTCGAGTACACGCAGGGCAGCCACTGGATCGCCGTCCTTGGTGTGGGTGTTACCGTCGCTATCTGCTGGGTTATCCTTCGCAGCGGTGTTTTGGCCTGGGTCCAGCGAGGCGCAAAGGGCTGCGGCAACCGAGTGAACCGGTCGGTGTTCGTGGCCAGCGCCGTGTTCTTCGCGCTGCTGGGCTTTGGCGAGTTGGGCTGGGACATCTACACCGACTGGAGCCGCGAAAAGGCTTTTGGACAATCAAACCAGGCGCTTGATGGATGGTTGATTGACTGGGCCATATTGCTCGTAATCGAGACGCTAATTGTGAGCCTGTTTGCCACCGCGCTTTACGCCTTGATCCGGCGATTTGTCGCCTATTGGTGGGTCATGGCAAGCTGGCTTGTGATCGCGTTCTTAGCGGTGTTCCTGCTGTTATCGCCGACGCTGATTGATCCGCTTTTCAACGATTATGAGCCCGCTCCCGAAGGCGAGGTGAGAGACGCGATTGTCAGGCTTGCGCAGAAAACGGGAACGCCCAGCGACGCAATTGTGGTCTACGACGGCAGCCGCCAATCCGAACGCTACACTGCGAATGTCTCTGGGCTCTTAGGCGGGGCTCGCATAGCTTTGAGCGACACGATGTTCGCCAAGGGGGCGGACCAGGCCGAGATCGAAGCCGTGGTCGCGCACGAGATTGCGCATTATCAGCATGGCGACCCGGTTTGGACGGTGCTTTTCTACAGCGCGCTGTCCGCGCTGGCGTTCTGGATTGTGAACCGCACCTTCGCCATCACCCAGCGATGGATGGGGCAACCCAGCCATGTGACGATAGCGGACCCGCGCGGGTTGCCGGTGCTGGTCGCTCAGTGCGTCGCGCTGGCGTTCTTGGCCACTCCTCTGATCGCGACCTTTACGCGCACGATTGAATGGCGCGCCGACCAATACTCGCTGAAAGTCGCGCAGCAGCCCGATGGTTTGGCCAGCGCCCTTATCAAAACCGTCGAATACCGCGCGCCGTCGCCATCGGTGGTGGAAGAGGTCCTCTTCTATTCGCACCCCAGTGTCGAACGGCGGATACGGCAAGCGATGGAATGGAAATTTCGGAGCGACCAAACATGCAAGACCAGAAAGCCCACGCGCATGCCGGGAGGGGGGCTGTGTCCTTTGGCTATCGAAATCGAAATGAGGGAGAGCCGATGTCTCGGGTCCGCACCAGTCTTGTCCTAGGCGCCTCGTTAAGGTCGGCGCTGATAGCGGTCTTGTCATGACTATAAGACCCGCGCCTTGGCTCCGCTTTCTCGTCTTGCTCCCGCTTTGTGCGGCCTCTGCAGCCTGCGGGTCTGATGGCGCTGCACCCAGAACCTTTGTACCCCCAATCAACGCGCAGCCCGGGCCGTTCGATAGCGCCATCGAACGTATTGAAGATGGGGACTTTGGCCGGATAGAGGCGGTAATTGTCGAGCAATCAGGCGAAATCGTCGTCGAAGAGTACTTTCGAAAAAGCACGGCTCAGTCGCGTATCGATGTGCGATCCGTCGGCAAATCGATCACCGCCTTGGCCGTGGGCGCCGCGATAGAGGATGGCGCGCTGCCCGGCGTTGAAACGCGCGTGTGGGATTATCTGGCGCCCAACGACCCCGTAGCCAACGGGGCTTCAATCAAGGACACCATCACCGTCGGGGATCTTCTGTCGATGTCCTCGCCGCTGGATTGCAACGATTGGGTGTCGAGCAGTCCCGGCAAGGAAGAGAAGATGTATCGCACCCGCGTGTGGAAGGACTTTGCTCTAAACCTCCCGGCGCGAGAGTATCAGCGTGACGAAAGGGGGCTCGGCCCCTTCTCCTATTGCACGGCCGGCGTATTCCTTTTGGGACAGGTTATCGAGAAGGCGACCGGTGAGCGGTTTGATCGCTTCCTTCAGAGCCGCCTGTTCGACCCTCTCGGCATTGACGGCGCGGAGTATCGCAAATCACGCTCAGGCGAATTTCAATCCGGTGGGCTATTGGTGATCTCGGACGAAGCGCTGCTCAAAATCGGTCAGGTCATCCTCAATTGGGGGGAGTGGGAAGGGCGACGGATCGTCTCGGAAGGCTGGGTGAGGCAGGCTGTTTCCTCCAGCCATCAGTTGGGTGACCACGTGCACTATGGCTATCTGTTCTGGATGATGCCGGTGCGGTCGACGCGGGGCTATGAGGCGGCGATTATGATGAAGGGCAATGGCGGCAACATCGTCGCCATTGTGCCCAACATGGACGCAGTTCTGGTCGTTCAGGCCGAAAGCTATAACAAACGTGAGGCTGAGCGGAACGCCTTTATTGCTCTCACTACGATGCTGCGGAGC
>ERZ1740070.745-NODE-745-length-21470-cov-15.945505_pt1 | contig 21470 bp, 21 predicted proteins | sample MGYA00581734_ERZ1740070 | MGnify/ENA primary metagenome ERZ1740070 (study PRJEB43018, sample SAMN04849744) | marine metagenome | isolation source: floating plastic debris | place: Pacific Ocean | collected 2008-09-01 | study: EMG produced TPA metagenomics...
GCTAATACTTTTTCGAATAATGCATCAGGAAACGTTTTTAATCAGTAATCGATAATTAAAAATAAATTTCTTCATACAGTTTGGAAGGTCGAACATTCCGGTGTTCGGCCTTTTTTAATTGGAAACTTTAAGAAAACATAAAGATTGGCCCCTCTGAAAAGTGTGCTAAGGGTATAATAAACCAGCATTATAAGCCAAAATACCCTTTCCATTTTACCCAGCTGCTAAGCGGCGTACCGCCCGATCTTTTGAATCTCTGATCTTTATTCCGCATTCAGGCCGATAAATGAAAGCGCTGATATACCTGCCAGTGTCTGCTGTCATGTTTAAGCAGTGAGAATGAATCAGTCATAAAACTTGCCTTATATTTTTTCACCCTAAACTCCTCCCAAGCTTTGTGGAACATTGCCTTTTTAAGGTCTCTGAAGGCTATGGTCATATGAGGATTGAACACCTTGTCTTTATAATTCGCATTGAACAGGTTCATTTGTTGTTTCATAAGTTGTCCAATATTCCTTTGCAGATTTACTAAAGCATCAGGGCGATCCAAGTTGATATAGATTACCCTTGGTTCAAAAGCGCCAAAATCATCACATTTTAATAGGAATTGTGGATTGGCTTTTGCCAGGTTGTCTAAGTATTGAATCAGTGGCGCTTCTCGGCTCTCTTTTAACCGGAAAGGCATATGCAGTGTAATGTGTGGGGGAGACCTTAAGGCCGCCTTTGAATTATAGTATTCAGCAATATATTCTTTTTGTTGCAGTGCAAATGAAAAAATTGGATCCGGAGGAATGATGGCAATAAAATATAAAGGTAATTCATTCATTTCCGGAGGTATTTGACTTTTATTCCGGCCTTCTTTCGTTGAAAGCGATGCCCTGCAAACTAATTTTCAAAAAGGTCAACAAACATTATGAGATTTTTTCTTTGGCGAAAGCCTTCCAATATCAAAAATTGATTCGCCAATATAATTGATGTTTATTTTCCTTACATTTCTAACTCTAATGTACCAAATGAGGGCTTTTTCATTACAAATAATATGTCTAATTCTATTGGCCAGGCCTGCGGTTTGTCAATTCGAAGAATGGGAGATAAAATCTACTGACGCGGTAAATGCTAAAGTGAGGTCCATTGAAACGACACCTAGTCATTTATTTGAAGTGATTTTCACCTTTGAGGTTTTGGATGAGAGCGAGGAGATCTCCAAAGGTACCATCATATCGTATAGGATTGATGAAAATAACGGGGCAAGAAAGGTTTTACAAAAAATGTCGCAATACGCAGGCGGAAGTTTAGAAGTTGAAGCTATTGGTCCCCTGGTTATAAAGCTTGTGGAAATACCGGAAGTTATACGAAGGGAACATAAATGGTTGGTGGGATGGGTTGCGACCCCGGATCGGCGCAAAAGTCTGGAGCGTTTAGAAGCCAAAGTAGATTCATTCTATCGAGAAAAGGAAAATGACGAACCTGGGTATGCCATTTCAAAGTATGACTACTTTAGAGAAATCCTGCCAAGAGAAGAAGATGGGTTTCTATCGATGAGGTACTCAAAAGTTATGGCGGAGATACCCTACAAATCCGGAGAGTGGCATTTGGGAACCTACATAAAACAAAATTCGACATACGAAAATAGCCGAATCAACTTTGAAGCTCACCCGAATAGTCCCAGGCTTTTTTGGGAGAAGGGGAAAACAGACACGATGTACTTTCGTGATTTATGGGGCCGGATGATCCAGTTTAAACTAGACTGATTTCCAAGAAAGATTTACTAATTTGTAATTAATGAATTGCTTCAGGTTTTTCTTTTTTTTATTCATTCCTCGGCTACTCTTTGCACAGGTAGAGTATGTTCATAACTCAAATGGCGGCGATTCGGAATTCGTGTCCATGACTACCACCGTAAATTCCATAGTAATAGCTGGAAATGTTACCGAAAAATTCAGTTACACTTCCAGTGGGATGCTCCTTGAGCTGGATGTAAAAGGAGATACTTTATGGACGCATAAGCTAACTTCCGAAGAGGAAAGTAGTGTTGTAGACGTTGTTTCCTGGAGAGGTTCTCTTTTGGTTTTGTCACGTGAAAATGGGGAAACGGTTGTTTCACTATTCAACTCTGAAAGGCAGGTAGTTTGGTCTTATCGAGTACCTGATGTAGAGCAACCTGTGGCACTGTATCGAGTTTCTGAGCATGAGTATGTCGTTATGGGTATAGGTAGGTCTCAGACTGCGGAGGAAAAGAAAGACGCCTTATTCCTTCTTCCGGTAAATTTTGAAGGAAAGACCGAAGCCCTAATCGAAGCGCTGGCGGGTGAGCAACTGAAGCCTTATGGGTTGGTCGCTTCATCTAAGGGGGGTATATATGTTGTCGGAACGCAAAGGATGGAGAACGAGCAGGAAGCTTTTCTATGGAGTTTCTCAGGTAAAGGCAAGCAGAAACAAGAAGTATCCCTGACCAAACTTAGGTTTAAGTACCCCTTTGCTGTTGAAATTGATGCCCATGATGACCTATTGATCGGAGGTGAGGACATTGAAGGGGTCGCCTATGTGGCCAAAATGGATCCAGGGGGAAATATGCTTTGGGAACAGTCCCTTGAGGGTGCTGCAGGGAACTTCCGTGTTTATTCCATTTCGGCGAGCGATGATAACACATTTTATGCGGTGGGAAGAAAAAGTGAGGCAAAGGCGTTTTTATCGCACTTTGATAAGGACGGTAATAGTCTAGGCTATCTCGAGTTTGATGGTTTAGGCAAAGCTGGATTTAAAAAAGTAGTAGTTGACAACAATAAGGTCATTGTGGCAGGAACCACACTGAACGCCAAATCCAGGTCTTCAGGTTTTGTCATTCAATTAACGGACATAAAATGAAATTTTCAGACATTATCGTTTTATGGCTCATTGTTGTCCCGGGCCGGTTTCTCTTCTCTCAATCAGTGGAAGAAGGAGAAAAGTATCTTGATAGTTTGATCAATGCTTCTATTTTGGAAGAATATCATATCGATTCAATTCAATCATTTGATAATGGTTTTCAAAAGGTAGTGTCCTGGGTTTACTACGAATGCAACGGGGATATATGCCCTTACCCTGCAGTAGGTCTTATTACTCCAAAGGCCGATACGATAGCTCCCATACTTTTAGATGTAGTGCTCCTTGAAAACGGGAATATATTGATCAACAGTTCAAAATCATTGATCCTTGATTCCGAAATGAAGGTTCGAAGTTACTACAAAAGTGTAAGCCAATACAAGAGAAATTTAGCGGTAGCACAAGGCGATTCGGGCTATGGGCTCATCAATATGAATGGTGAGGAAGTTCTTCAACTAAACTATGATTATGTACAAGTACCAGACAAGTGGGGGAGGATTGCCACCAAAAAAGAGGGAAAATGGAAAATCGTAAATGAAGATAATTTTCTTTCGGAGACAAAAAGCCAGGATGATTTTTTAAGCTTTTATGACTCAATATCTTCAGCTCCAAAAGTCATTGAGATAATCGATCCTGGAACCAATAAAATTGGACTCTGGATACAAGAAGGAACGATGGTACAGCCATACAAATACGACGAAGTTGATTATCTATTTAATGGCAATATCATAGCGAGTAAAGAGGGCTTGTGGGGGATGTTGGACATTCAGGGGCAGGAAATAAGCCAATTCAAATACGGAGAGATTAATGACACAGGGTATGCCGTCGTGATTATTTCTGGTGACAATGAATTTGATCCTAGCTATGGCCTGTTGAACTATGAAGGTGCAGAAGTGGCTCCTATGGAATACAATAGGATAAGTACTGAACCTGAGTTCTACAAAAATAAACCCTATTGGATCGTACGCAAAAAAGCTGCCCACTGGGGACTGCTAGGTTTTTTAGGAGAAGAACTAACGCCAATGGTTTACAGAAAAATTGATTCCTCATCTCCGGACGATCCTAAGGGACTTTTGAATGGTGAATGGGTTTCGCTTTTTGAATAATAAATCATGAGCCCCTAACCTCTATATTGAAGCAATTCAGAAGGGATATCCCGGAGCGTTTTAACAGAAAGTTTTGTTCTTATATACCTGAACCAATCTATTTTTTCATCCGCTATATGTAAAAGTAAAATGTCACCTTTTATTTCCGTAAAAAGGAAGTCTTCAGATCTTTTGAATTCATATTTGGCGGTCAGTTCCGAAACAGTCTTTCCAACAAAGTTTAGTGCCCCCAGGTCCTCATCGCTAATCCGGCTCTTTATTCCAATCAGCACTTCCTCTACGTTATCGTAAGTCCCTATTCCTTCTCCAAGAATATAAGTATCGATAAACATTGCATCTGCAGACTCGCTTTCAGTCCGGAACCTTCTGCGAAGCTCGTGAAACCAGAAATAGGTATAGTAATTCCCGATAGTATCCGGGTTAAAATCATAAATTCTCTTTTTCCTTGTAGTTCCATTTGCACCTCTCTTTCTTTTCTTATATGCTTTTGGATCTAGTGGATTTTCGAGGAGTTTGATCAAGGCTGCTCTTTTCGGGTCGATTGAAGGTGTAGAAGAATTGATTTTCTTTTCAATGGAAACGGTGTCTTCTTTTTCAACTACCTCTGTATCTTGTTCAGGCTGTTTGTTTTCCTGTTTTTGGGTGTTTGTATTACATGAAAAAGCAAGAACGCTGATAAACAAAAGGAAATTAAGATGGTACATGAATTTTCATTTTTTAGCAATTCAATTTCCTATGAGTACGAATGCACCCCAATAGTATGGAGTTTGGTACTTCTTTTTAATTTCTTGTTGAGTGAAATGAAAGGAAGATCGGATGTCTTTGGTCTCCGTCAGCTTTTTGTAGAAGGTGATCATAAAATCCCGGGTCCCTTCATCGTCTACTTTCCACAAACTGGTTATAGAGCTTTTAGCTCCCGCCGTTCTAAAAGCTCGTTGTAGTCCATATACACCTTCTCCGGCGCTGACATTACCAAGCCCCGTTTCACACGCGGAAAGCACAACCAAATCCGTATTCTCCAGGTTTAAGTTTTGAGCTTCATAGGCAGTTAATATACCATCGTTGGTAAATGCTGGTTCGGGAGCCTGGTAGTAGTCTACTACCCCAGACAGTAACAATCCCGAGTTTACTAGTGCGTTAAAGACTTGATAGCCGGCGCTTACTGCACCTTCATTTTCCGACCAGTAACCATGCGTGGCAATATGAAGGATGTCAGGGTTATCTAACTGATAAAACTTATTTTCTGATGCTTCATTTCCCAGAAATGATCGGGGGGAGATGTTGTTTGCTTTAAGGATTTCTTCAATAGCTACTACTTCTTCTTTTGTTCCAGGTAGATCGGCAACATCCGCACCTTTGAAGTTTTGTACAAACGAACGCTGATTGGTAGTCGTCTTTTCACCTGACCGGCCATCTATTTTGTAACTCGGTCTTCCAAAAAGGGTTGAGGTTTTTACACTAATCTTTTCTGTAGACCCCACGTATTGTGTACTGGTAACATTTTGGATGTCGATCTCATCAAGTAGGTAGCTTCCTGTTTCAGGATTTTGAAGCGTTGGTAAGCTGATGAGATGGTAAATACCGTCCGGTGAAAAAAAGACCCTCTTAATACCTTCCAGTTTTTCTCCAATTGGTCTCCAAAAGTCGTTATACGAATGATTGTCTTTAAGTTGGTATCGAATGGCGTTTTTATATTGTGAGATAGCAGCTGATTCTAGCCTCTTGTCAAATTCAGGAAGGTAAACTACTTCCGGCCACTTGCTATCATGCTTTACGATGTAAGCCGCATAATAGATCGAGTCAGAATAATAGACTTGATCCCGCAAGCGAAACCTTACTATCTCAATAGCGGCCTCTCCGGGTTTAAGATTGTTTCGCGTTTTTTTCCAGTCCGGAGTGTTCACCTGGAGTGTGGATTTAAAATCCTTGGCTTCATTCGCTAACTTATTCTCCAAAAGGTCTACTTCTTGTTGGAGTACCTCCAGGCTGTCTTCATTGATGGAATAGGTAGTTTCCGGGATAGATAAGTTTTTATCTCTGGTCTGACTAGTTTGGAAGATTTGATACATTCGCATCAAATCCTGTTTTTTAGCAATCCATTGGTTGTAGACGTTTTTGATTTCTTCTGAATTCGAAAGAAGAAATGCTTTCTTTCGTTTTCTTACTCCCTTAAAAGCCATGGACTTGGTCAGCAAAGTATTATCATAAGCTATTTCCGCAGCTTTGGGATAAAGTTGGTCGTCAGCATCCTTGGTGTGCTTTACAAAAGAATGGAAGTTATCATAGCCTTCCTTGATTTTGCTGGTGTAGTAAGCAATAAAAGCTTTTTCACCGAAAGTAAAAATGATATCATTGATCCATTCGATGTTTTCCTTGAAAAGTGTTCTGTAAGTTTGAAAAGATTTCTCCAGGTTTCCATCACGCATTAAAAAGTAAGCATAGCTTGCTAAAGGCAAGGTAGCCTCGGTAAAGTCTCGCTTTTTGGGAAGTTGCCTTAAAACAGCCTCAAATTGTTGATGGTACCTGGCGTCTTTTAAGAAACCATACTGTTGGCCTCTTGAAAAGTTTTCCGTTTCAAAATTTGGAGTGCTTTTGCTCAATGACATGTAATAAGTATCTATTTCCTCTATCGCCGTTTGTCGATCAACTTTTCCTCCTATTCTTGCTTCAAACAGCGCAGACATGGAATAATAGTATGTCGGCATATTGGGATAAGTTTCAAGCAGTTTTGCGTTGGCGGCTTTCCAGGCAGAATCAGCAAGTTGCCAACTTTTAGAGGCTTTTTCCCATTGACCACTCGATTCTTCCCCCCAAGCCCGATTCGACAGCCTGGCTTGGGCATAAGGATCATACCCTAAGTCTACATTTTGTTGCTTTTGATAGAATTCATAGTAGCTATCAGATGCTTTGATATAACTAATATAATCCCCAATGTTCAGGCTGTACAGCATCCGGATCATTTGGCCACTCAACTCATAAGCCAGGCTAGTGTACTGATTGGCACTTTTGAGCAACTCATCATTCTTTACCACCAGTTCTTCTACTTTTTGATAGTCCCCGGATTTGAAAAGAAAACTAGCATAAGTTATCAAGGAGACCACCTCATTTGGATCCTTGCCGAGAAGTTCATAACCTCTTTCAAAAAGCTCAGCCGCTTTTTGGAAATTCCCCGTCGATTCAAAATACTGACCAAGGGATGAAAGATTTGTATAATTCCAGAGCTCCTCGTGGTTATTTAAAAATTTTAATGCAGCCCTCCCAAACGTAATGTCATGTCTTTTATGGAACTCCAATTGATATTCATAAGTCCATTCTAGTAAAGGAGTATCGTAACTGGCTGGTTTTTGTACTTGTGAGTTAAATGTCATCAGCGCATTTGCTCTCTTCTCACATCTTCCAGCCATCTCCTCATCTTTAAATGCATTTTCAAAAATACTTTTGAGTATAAAGTAATTGCCCGGTTCCTGTAGGGCCTCATTCGTCTCCAGCATTGCGAACGCCTCCATGGCATAATTTTTTGCTTTGGCGGTATCAGAAATATTGAGGTACACTTCGGTGTATTTATTGGTGAAATCATCGGCAGTAACCTGTGCCTGCAAGGTGGAAACAGTGAAGGAAATGCTTATCAAAAGCGTTAAGCCGATGGATTTCATTACTAAAATTTACAAGTGAAATTAACCAAATGTGTAAAGAATAGTTTATGCTAACTTATAGCCCATTTGACGAATATAGAAGTGTCGCCAAATTCTTTCGCAGGAAATCCCGCCGGTTAGGCAAGAAGGTCAGTATGGACACGAACCTAACCGGCTTCTAAACTAAGTTGCACAATTTCAAAATTACCTTTTCTATAACCTGTTATAAGCAATTTTTTACCGTCAACCGACCATGAGGGCAACGTATCACCGTCTTCATTATGGGTTATTCGCAGTTGATTTGATCCATCAGAATTCATAACATAAATTTCCGGTCTGCGGTCTGGCATGCTGGTGACAAAGGCAATCTTTGAACCGTCCGGGCTCCATGCAGGACAGAAATTATGGTAAGGTCGGTTTGTCAGTCGCTTTACAGAATGTCCGTCAAGGTCAAGAATGTAAATTTCGTCATTTGCATTATCCGTTTCATGCCTTGAAAAAAAGACAAGTTCGTCCCCGGAAGGAGACCATTTTGGATAAAAGCTACGATAACCACCGTTTTTATATCTGTAAACAATATCGCCGGAAATATTAATAACCACTATCTCAGCATGGTTATCTGAAAACTTTTCTGACAAGGCTATGGAGGCGCCATCGGGGGAATAACTGGCAAATACGGGCTGTCCTGAAAGCTTGCTCAGATCAATAGCCTTACTTTCTTTACTTGATAAATCAAGCTCGAGAAGCCGAGTCTCATCGTCAAGAATAGACTCGAACAAAACTCTGTCACCATTTGGATGCCAGCTTGGCCGCCTTTGATCGTTTTCTTCAGTGGTAAGTTGGATGATATTTTTGTTATAAAGCTCCATGATAAAAATATCCCAGTTGCCAGAACGATCCGATTCGAATAAGATCCTTTGGCCATCCGGCGAATAACTTGCGTAGCGATCCTGAGAAGCTCGCTGTGTAATCAATTCCTCGTCACGAATTTGTGAAAAGTCTTGACTCATCAGGTTTATTAATAAGAAAGGTATAAGGGCTTTGCAGTAAAACATGTTGAATTTTTAAGATATATAAAGTTCGATCAATTCTTCATTAACTAAATCCCTCACATTGCGGTATCCCGATTAATTATGTGACCTTGTTCATCACCTTTGCTCTTAAATGTCAACTTCATTACATACCTGAAGATAATGCTAACTTAATTCAAGCGTGACCGTATTTTTTGTACCTTGTCGATTCCAAAATAACACTGCTTGCATGTCTGAATTTAAGAAAGTGGTCTGGCACAAAGTAAATGTACCGGTCAAACATGCTTTGATCAATAATGCTGAACTAGGTAAAGTCTTAAAAGATCAGCGCGCTGACCAACAGGATGTATGGCAGACCTCATTAAGCAACCCGAATTTCGCTGCGTTCGCCTCAAGCTGCGGAACGTTGGGAATAAGGGTAGAAGATAGAAGGGATCTTGAAGGCACAATGCAGAAGCTTTTTACTCATGATGGTCCGGTCACCCCGGAGATTATTACAGAAGTGAATTTCATTTAAATGAGTTAGCTATCTCTAAGTTTCAGAAATAATGAAGAATTTCATCCTAATATTATTAATAACAACAACTTCCGCAACCCTTGCGCAGGTGGCCCATTCCGGATCATGGACGGAGAAGTCGTACGAAGTGGAAGGCAAATGGAAGATTATAAAGAAAGGCGAACAGTACATACTTAGGTTCGATGATGACTTTGATACGAAAAAGGCGCCTGACCTGAAAGTATTCCTCTCCAAATTGCCTGCAAATCAGGTAACTGCCAAAAACGCAACGAAAGGTACAACGCTTATTAGTGAGCTAAAGAAATACCACGGTAAACAGGAATTTGTAATACCGAATGGAGTGTCCATTTCTGATTACAAAACACTGCTGATACATTGTGAACAATATGAGGTACTCTGGAGTGTCGCCAGTTTAAAGTAATCTCTATGAATTTGAATCTCATTAGGAATGCCAGGGAAGAATTGCACAGGACGGTTCAGCTTATATCTTATTTCCCCAGGAACTTGATCGACCACGATCCTACCGATGCTTCAGCTAGTCTTATGTGGAATGATGGTATACAAGGGTTTGAGACACAAAGTATAAATGGCGTTAAAGTTGGGTTGAATCTATTGGAGCAAAGCCTGTTGATCATGAGAGAAGGTAAGATTTCCATGTCCATCACTACAATTGAAAAATCATTTGATCAAGTTTTTGAAGAATTAAGAGTAGCCCTTGAGATAAAAGGGTTTGATTCCTCGCGTTTAGTAAAGGATTCGCCTTATGAATTGCCAGAAAGAGTAGTGAAGCTTGGCCAGCCTTTCAATACCATAGATGCCAGCGCCCTGGTCGAGTTATACAGTCTTACACAAAACGTGCTTACTGAAATATTTTCCGGTCTGCCGCAAGCATCTGAGGTTCGCTGCTGGCCGCACCATTTTGATCTTGCTACTTTGGTAACTATTGTGCCGCATGAGGACCGCAAACAAATGAAGTCAATCGGGTTCGGCTTTTCCCCGGGAGATAACGGATATGACGAACCTTACTTTTATCTTACACCCTGGCCTTATCCGCCAAAGGATCAGTTGTACGAAACAAAACCACCTGCGATCTGGAATACAGAAGGTTGGACGGGGGGTGTACTCAGAGCTTTTGAGATTGATAGCGGTACCAAGGAAGCCACAGTTACCGAGTTTTTCAGAACTGGGTTAGAAAAACTTAAACCAATAGTATGAGTCATTCTTATGTATCAGGACATTAACACTTAGCCGCATGACTGATTTTATTTCCATAGGTGTAGACGCATTTTTTATTTATCTCTTAATAGGCCTAGTGTTTTCTATCTGGTTTGCATTGGCCGGCGCCAAAATATTAGATGATGGAGTTGCAGGTACTCCATGGCGCTTCAAGTTGATTATTATTCCGGGTGCAATACTATTATGGGTTGTTTTGTTATCTAAAATTATTAGAAAACGATGAATAGAGGCCTTAGAAAAAGACATTTGATGTGGTGGGTGATCACTCTGATTATTGTTCTACCACTGATTATTTATACCTACTTAAATATTCCTGTGCGATGAGTGTTTCTTATGCAGCTATACTCTGGAATAAACAAAAGAAGGTGTATGATATCGGCGTCCTGATATTTGTTTTAAGCTTTACCGTCTTGTTTTTTGGAGGACATGCTGTGCTACATCCAAACGCGACATTTGAGACCATTCTGATAAGAAATTTTGGGTTGTTAGCATTCTTAATGCTGCATCTCATTTTAGTGATTGGGCCGTTGACCAGACTGAATCCGAAATTTCTGATTATACTCTATAACAGGCGTCACCTTGGAGTGACCATGTTTATAATGGCTGCCACACATGGGGTCTTTAGCATTTTAAATTTTCACTCACTCAGCAATACCAATCCCCTGAAGTCGGTTTTTTTATCCAATCTCCAATATGATTCATTGATAAACTTCCCATTCCAGGTTCTGGGATTCTTCGCACTGATCATTCTGGCGTTAATGGCTACCACCAGTCATGATTTTTGGTTGAAGAACCTGGGGCCGAAAGTATGGAAGTCACTGCATATGTTAGTTTATCTGGCTTATGCATTAATTATTTTACACGTAGTTTTAGGGGCTCTCCAAAATGAAACATCTCCTATTCTCTTTGGTGTGGTCTTTTTCGGATTTGTGATCATTGCATCACTTCATGTCCTCTCCGGTTTAAAGGAGCAACCAGCGGATGTGGCCATTGACGATGCCAAAAGTGAGTTTGTACGCGCTTGCAATACATCAGAGATCAAAGAGAATAGAGCAAAAATCGTGACGGTAAGTGGTGAGCGGGTGGCCATCTTCAAGTACAACGGGAAGCTTTCGGCTGTTAATAATTTCTGTCGTCATCAAGGAGGGCCTTTGGGAGAAGGGAAGATCATTGACGGGTGCATTACCTGTCCATGGCACGGTTATCAATATCGACCGGAAGATGGTCAGTCGCCACCACCCTTCACTGAAAAGGTGGAGACGTTTCATTTAAAACTTGAAGGTGACCAAGTATGGATTGATCCCAAGCCGCTACCGGAAGGTACACCTGTTCAACCTGTAACTATGAATAATGGATAACGAGGAATTCTATATCGGCTGGCAAGAGGGGGCTTTTATAGGTGTTAAAAAGGCCAGGAAATGGTTTTTCATCAGTTCGGTGTTATTACTGGTAACCTTTGGGGTGACCTATTTACTGGTGGAAGAAAAGTTCGTTGAAAGCTACTTTGACTATAGCAATCTTACCGAAATCAAAGGGCAGGTTGTGGAATATCCTGTTTTTGGGATCAGAACGGAGCTAGAAGGTCAGGTTATAACTGTCCCGCTTGTAGGTTTTGGAAAGTTTGATGCCTTACCTGTACTAAATGAATTGAGGAAACAATCAAGGGGAAAAAAGTTCAATGAAATTGAAGTGACGCTCCGGGGTACCCTAATTTACAATGAGGACAAAGTCTGGATGGAATTGACGGAGGGAATGGAGAGCATACTTTTGATTGAAGATCGACTTTTTCCTCCTATCAAGATCGAGTCGGTAGGCTCTCAAATGATTAGCGGTGAAATAGTAGATCCGAAGTGTTTTTTTGGTGTCATGAATCCGGCTTACAACAAAATACATCGGAGCTGTGCCATTCGCTGTATTTCAGGAGGTATTCCTCCCGTGTTGGCTATTCGGGATGGTCAAGAGTTTTCAGATTACTACTTTGTCACTGATGAAAACGGGCAGCCCATAAACGAAGCTGTGCTGCAATTTGTGGGAACTCCAGTCAAGCTTTCAGGAACTGTTGAAAAAGTAGATGATTGGAAGGTGATCAAGGTGAGTTCCCCTTTTCTGAGCGCCATCGAATACGATTATACATCTGAAATGGCTGATTGTCTTTCTTACAAGTAATTTTTTAGCAGAGCTAATTGTGCAATTATCTTTGCGTAAACAAGGAGTTATCTTCAGGGAAAGTATATTTCAAGGCGTTCTTCACTTCATAGCTAACCAATAACAGAGGCGTGCCGGGCCGTCCTGTGCACCGTGGCGAAACCACGCCGTTCGAATACCTTACTCTCCTTACCTTATTGAGCTCCTCATGGCTTTCATAAAGTATGCTTTTTGGTCATTGAAAATGTAATTGAGAATAATATCAGCGCTTTGAGGTAAGTTTTCATACAAGTAATGCACTAATATTGCTCATGAATCATAGGCTGGAAATGATAAAGGACGTATACAAAAAAAGACAACTCAAATTCAGTGATCTTAGCGATCTGAAGGGGAAGCTCTACAACAAGATTTCAATATTGAGAGTGCTCCTCTTTTTAATATTCTTTGGGCTTGGTTTTTGGTGGATCAACTCAGGAGAATACCAGCTCTTAGGTGGTGTTATCCTGGTGTTTCCGTTGGTTTTCGGGATAGTTGTAAAAAAACATAATCGGGTAAAGTTTGATCGGGACCAACTCCGTTTCATGTCCGAAATCAACCGGCATGAAATAGATAGGATGAACGGCAAGCTGCACGCCTTTGATGAAGGAGTTGAATTTCAAGATGAAGCGCATCCTTACAGCAACGATTTGGACATATTTGGCCGGAACTCGCTTTTTCAACTGGTGTCCAGGGCTGTCACCCCTTCGGGCAGAGAGACTTTGGCAAAATGGTTATTAAACGGTACGGCCGATAAGGAAATATTGAAACGGCAGCAAGCCGGCCAGGAATTGGCGGCAAAAATGGATTGGAGGCAGCAGTTCCAGGCGCTGGGGATGCATGATTACGATATCAAACGTGACTATGAAAAGCTAAACGCTTGGTTGAATGAATCCGGGATAGATCATAACGTAAATATTATAAAGGCAGTAGCCCTACTATTACCAATCGTTACGTTGACATTTCTCATCCTTAAGCTGACCATAGGCATCAGTATATATTTCTTTTTTGGGATGCTCGCGGTTAACGGGCTGGTACTAAAGCGGTTTGCAGATCAGGTGAAAGTGATAACCGATGACACCAACGATAATGTAGGTCTACTTAAATCATACAGCCGACTGATTGCTCATATTGAAAAATCCACCTTTACGTCTGGCTATCTTATAAAACGTCAGGAACATTTTTTGTCCAATGGATTTTCGGCTTCCAGGGCTATTTCGAAGTTACAGCGACTTTTGGATTTCCTGAATTCAAGAGCCAATATGCTCTATGCTATAATTGATCTGGCCTTATTAATGGATATTCATCTTGTGCTGGGTGCGAATAAATGGAGAAGGGAGAATGCCAGTCACGTCTCCAGATGGTTTGAAGCCATTGGTGACTTTGAGGCGGTTAACAGTCTGGCATCTTTTTCTCAAGCAAATCCTACCTATGCTTATCCACAGTTAGTTATAGCAGACTATCACTACCAGGCCAACGACCTTGGCCACCCCCTCATTTTTTCAGTAGAGCGGATTACCAATAATTTTAGTCTGATCGGTCGTGGCCAGGTGGCTATAATTACGGGATCCAATATGTCCGGAAAGAGCACCTTCCTAAGGACATTAGGAATCAATGCGGCGCTTGCGTTTGCAGGAGGGCCATGCTGCGCGTTAGAAATATCACTCTCCAATTTCGATGTATTTACCGGCATGCGAACACAGGATAACTTGGAAGAGCACGTATCCTCATTTTATGCTGAACTGAAACGGATAAAACAGCTGTTAGATATTGTTGAGGGAGGGAACAGGCCGGTATTCTTTCTGCTGGATGAAATTCTAAAAGGAACAAATTCGAAAGATCGCCATTTAGGATCAGCCTCATTGGTAAAACAACTGTCCAATGAAAATGGCTTTGGATTGGTTTCTACGCACGACTTGGAGCTTGGCGAGCTCTCAAACGCTATGGATAAAGTGGTGAATTATAGCTTTAACAGTCAGATCACCGGAGATGAGATCAACTTTGATTATAAATTATACGCCGGAATTTGCAGAAGCTTTAACGCCAGCAAACTCATGGAAAACATGGGCATAAAAATAACCGATGCTTAGTTAGTATCAATCAATATTTTTTCGGCTGCAATTGAAGCATGACCCTCAACTTCTTTTTCTTGCGGTGTAGCAAGTGTAGCGTCGCCGGCACTAAACAAACTGCGTAATTTTTGGAGCAAATATGGAACAAAAGCACCAATGAGTAGTATAAATCCTGTGAAAAGCGTGTATACCGGATTGATCATGATAGACTCAAAAGAAAAAACGCCCATTATTAACAGGGTTGAAAAGGGTAACGAACAGGCAAGAAGTGATAATGCGAAGCTGGTATCAAAAGTGTGGTGACTACCTTCATTTTCAAGGTTCTGAACTGTATTCATGTGCGCAAAAGGCCAAAAACTACATGAACTCTGGGGAAGAACAATGATCAGCAGGGCGGTAGCGGTACTAAAGCTGGGGATAAACAGTAGTACCAGGCCGCTTATTATAAGCATCAAACCTGAACGCCAGGATAATAGTCTCAAAATAACGGCAAAGTCATTCCGATTTATACGAACAGCAAGACCGATAAATAACAGAATGAGAGGCGCCATTATACTGCTTAATCGAAGAATGACTAAAGATAATGACTCGGGCAATGAGGATAAATTAATACCCATCGCCATTAACGCCAGTGCAGCCATCATTACAAGGTTAATGGGTTCGCTGATCATAGCAATAATCATACTTTTCAACTTCATTTTCGAACCTGTAGTGCTGGCGCTATTATATTTATAGTACCAATGCATGGCGAGCAAATAGAGAAATATTAAAACGAAGAGCTTATTACCTACGTCTGCCAAAGCAGCAAGAGCAAGTGATTCGTCACCAAGATATTCAGAGATAAAAGGAAAGCAGGATAAACCGGGAGCAAGTGACGGTAGTAACATCATTAACGTGCGCTTACGACCTGGTGTAATTTTTACCAATGCCCCAGCGCTAAACTTAAAAGCTACTAACAATACTATGTTGATAAGAAGAGCTAAAAGCGGCAAGGCCAGCATCATACCACTTAATTCTACTTTTAGCAGCGCTACGAAAATAGTGGCCGGCAACGCTACACAAAGTATCACTACTTTTATGCCTTTAAGCTGATCTGAAGAGCTGATCTTGCGCTGCAAAATGAGCCCTAAACCTATCATTAATAATAGCCCTAGTGTTTTTTCCAATGTTTAAAAAGTAGTTTTTAGATAGGGCTTAGCTTAACACTGATCCAAGTGCACTCACAAAAATTTTCATTTCCTCCATTGTACCCATGCTCACCCTACACCAGTTTTTTTTGTTTATTTCGAACGCTCTAACCGCCACCTGTTGCGATTTCATTTTCTTCAAGAAAGCCTTCCCCTCCATCTCGATTGGAAAAAGCACAAAACTTGTGTGTGATTTAACATAGTCAAATCCCATTTTCTTCAATTCTGTGCACACATAATTTCTGGACTGTGAGTTGAGCTTTTTAGATTTCTCTTGAAAAGTAACATCTTCCATGCTGGCCAACGCCGCCATTACTGACGGGTAGCTTATTCCCATTCCGGCACGCGTTATTTTCTGAATCTGCTGCAGCGTTTCTTCTTTGGCAACTATGTAACCCACCCGAATTCCCGCCATACCATGTATTTTGGAAAAGGTACGCGCAATGATCACATTTTTGCCTTCCGCTACCAATGAAACCATGCTTTGCTTTTGGCTGTTATCCAAAAATTCAAGGTAAGCTTCATCTACGAATACAGGCACTTTTTCAGAAACACGTGCACAGAAATCGCGCAACTCCGCCGTCGCCGTCAGACTGCCGGTAGGATTATTAGGATTGCAGATATAAACAAGTTTTGTGTTTTCGTCTATGGCTTTTTCCATAGCGTTCAGGTCATGAGACCAGTCTGGCTTCAAAGGCACACCCTTCCAGGAGGCCCCGGTAGCCTCGGCTACACGAACCAATGACATATAAGACGGGTCTGCAGATACTACATTTCCACCCTCTAAGAACAACACCATACCGGTCTTTTCCAATAAGTCGGACGAGCCGGGTCCCATTATCACGTTCTTAGGATCAACGCCCTCCTTTTTTGCAATTTTTTCTACCAGTGCAAATAACTCCTTCCAGGCATAGCGGTTGCCTTTGACAGCACCATCTTTTAGTGCCTGAACGGCTTTTGGGGACGGGCCATAAGGGTTTTCATTGGCATTTAATTTTGCTAATATGCCTTTAGGTTCTGTAAATGGGTCATCCAGGTACTCCTTGAAAAACGGACTATAAAGTGCATTGCCGGAGCGGTCCAAAGGAACAGAGTGTCTCCACGATTCTGAAAGGCTGAGATGCGGGGCTACTGTTAATCCCCCCATTGTTAGTAGTCCTGTTTTAAGCCAGTTGCGTCTCGTTGTATTCATGCTGTAAGATTTGATTATTAGTCCTGATGTTTACGATGTTTTTAGCTGCAATTTATACAATAATAACAGTAGATTTCTGCAATTGAAAATACTTCATAATGATGTCCAAAGTGCCTAAAAAGGGGATTTTGAAGAAAAATGACGATATGATAATTATGGACTCGTTATTTATAAATATGTAAACTGCTCCACTGTATTACCTATGAATTATACTAAAACGGCAGAGATTTTTTTTTAAATAATATACTATTTTTTTTAGGGTTGATTCCTGATTATCTTAATGCGAAACTCTAGAGACATGTCGAAAAAACTTGATAGCACTGATTTTAAAATCTTATCGCTTCTATCTAAAGACGCTCAAATGGCATACACTGAGGTAGCTAAGTTGGCTGATGTATCCAGTGGAACCGTGCACTTAAGAGTAAAAAAGTTAAAAGATTTAGGCATAATAAAAGGGACCACCTTAAGTATGGATTATGCCAAGATGGGCTGGAAGCTGACTATGTTTATCGACATTTTTTTAAAGAAGAGCGCCCAATATGAAGATGTGATACAGATCCTTAGTGAAGTGCCTGAGGTGGTTAAGATCCACCATATTACAGGTAAGTATGGTGTTTTTATAAAAATCCATGCGAAAGATGCACTTCATTTTCGCGAGGTATATCAAAATAGAATACTAACCATAAAAGGCATAAAACGAACGGAATCGTCTATGTCGCTGGAGGAATGTCTAAACAGACATATATTGTTTGAAGAATAAGACAAGTCGCCTGACCATCAGAAGTGGCCGGACGACTAATCTTCGATTTGTTAATCTCTTCTGGATAAGCCGTTTGAAGAACGACGTTTTAGCTGAGGAAGTCCCAACTGCTCTTCAAGCTCCTGGTAGCTTATTTCAGAGGCTGCTTTTCTTCCGCCTACAAATTCTCCTGGTACTACCACTACACGTACTACCCAGTCGTCTGTATCCAGAGCCCCTAGTACGCCCAGATCAAAGTCAGCGTCCATAAATACACTGGTATCAAATCTTGTAAAATCATAATTATATTGGAGAATGCCTTCAGGAATGATCAGTGTTTGTTGTAACTGTCTCCATATTTCATCTCCGGTACTTTCATCCACATCCCAAAGCAAATAAACAAGGGCGACGTCAGACTCTAACGCTTCAAAGCCAAATTCATTGAACTCCAGCAGGGCGGAAAAATCATTGGAAGCTGAGAAATCCACGTTCTCCCATTCCATCACGAAACCAATCAGCCCATCTTCACCATCAACACCATCGAATCCGGGAGGGCCTTGAGGGCCGACAGAGTCGTCACAGGCGGTAAATATGAGTGTTGAAACTAAAATCGCAGTAGTCGATAGATATTTCATAATCCTATTCTTTTGATCTTGTTTGGGATTATACCAAACATTGTTCCAATTAAGCCGTGACCTTAATTAACTTAGACGAAAAACCACTTTTTAATGACGACTCCAGAGGAAATTGGGATACTGAAAAACAGCATTGAAGTACTTGAAATGGGACTTTTGAAGTTAGAATATGCCCAAGATGTTGATCCTATGCTTACCGAAAATATTTTATTAGAGGTTGCCAATAAAATGACCAACAACTATCCTTACCATCACCCGTTATACGCCGGCCAAATGCTAAAACCTCCTCATCCTGTGGCACGACTTGCCTATACATTGGCCATGCAAATCAACCCAAACAATCATGCATTGGATGGTAGCAGAGCCAGCTCACCTATGGAAAAAGAAGCCGTTCAGCAGTTGGCACATATGTTTGGTTATGAGCGGCATATTGGCCACTTGACCGGTGGCGGTACTATGGCTAATTTGGAGGCGCTTTGGATAGCCGACCAAATTCATCCCGGTAAGGTAGTTGTTGCTTCAGAGCACTCGCATTATACACATGAAAGGATATCTTCCGTACTTAAAATACCCTTTAGAAAAGTTAAAGCGGATAAGTGGGGCAAAATGGACATTGCAGACCTGAAACAGCAGTTGGAACGTGATACTAATATTGGAACCGTAGTAGTCACCTTAGGCACAACGGGTACAGGATCAGTAGATCCACTGGAAGATATTATAAAATTACAGCAAGAGTTTGACTTCAGAATCCACGTCGATGCCGCTTACGGTGGATATTTTAGGTTGGCATCCAATCTTCAAAAGAAGGTATCAAGGCGCTTTGCTGCGATACCCAGGGCTGATAGCATTGTCATTGATCCGCATAAACATGGTTTACAGCCTTACGGATGTGGCTGTATTTTATTCAAAGACCCGTCAGTAGGTCAATTTTATAGCCATGATTCACCCTATACCTATTTTACATCGGATGAATTGCATCTGGGTGAAATAAGTCTGGAGTGTTCACGGGCGGGGGCTGCCGCCGTGGCATTATGGGCTACGCTGAAACACTTTCCTCTTGTTAAAAATGGTAATATGGCTGAAGGAATGGATAGATGTCATGCCGCTGCCGTAAGCCTATTTCAAAAAATTGAGGATGATCCGGGGTTTATCACGTTGTTTGAACCTGAAACCGATATTGTGGTGTGGGCCGCTAAGGGAACATCACTTAGTGAGATCAGTAAAAAAAACCAACGGTTATTTGACTACTATGCCAGACAAGATCTGCACCTGGCCCTGTTTAATCATCCTGCGCATTTGCTTCCGGACCACTGGGAAGAAATAGCGAAAGATCAGGATTATGTGACTTGTCTCCGATCATGCCTGATGAAATGGGAGCATATTGACTGGGTGGATCGAATTTGGGAGATTATTAGAAATTCTGTTACAACGACTATTGATTGAGCCAGTTTTTGAAATGTGTAATTTTCTCTGTTGGAACCAAGGCTTCAAACTTTGGCACAGGATAAAGATCAACTTTTAGCCTACGGTTTGAATATCTGTGGATTTCACGAATTGCGGAAATATTTACCAAAAACTTTCGGCTTAATCGATAGAAGCTAAACTATATACTAACGGTAAGCTTTAGAAACGTATCGCCATATGATTGTCTTCAATTACTCTTGTCTTTTACAATCAGCCTTCGATCAAGCTCCCGCAGATATCAATCCGATACTCGCTTCACCATTAAATTCTTTGGTTTACCCTCAAGTTGGAACATTAAGAACACTACTTAATCTACCTCCGTAGCGTGCGGGAATACCACCTTTATAAATCTTGATGCCCATGACTGCATCTGATTTTACCGCACAGTAGAGTCCTAATAAATGAGCAGAATTATAAATAATTCCCTCATCTAAGAGAATAAGGCTTTGATCGGCCGCTCCACCTCTTACCTTGCGACGTCGGCTACTGAGACAATCCCTGGTAGAAGTTGAATAAAACAGATTACATCGGCTTCGTCCAGAACGGTCGGTACTTGCTTTATGGGTTTGGGTTCCAGCTTTGCCACGCTCATCTCATTATTAACGACGTTAGCGTTTTCAGCTCTTCTGTGATATTCACCACTTCCTGAAGCTTTTCAGAGGTTGCTTCCAGCTCAATTGAAAGTGTCTCATTGCCAGTTAGCTTCTTGGAAATAGTTCGGGATTCAAACCCCACATAGTTAACCTTGAGCTTTACCGGACCTTTGGGAACTTGATGGAGTTTTGAAATCCATAAACGTTGGTAACAACTCCCATACCGGCGCCAGCCAGTGAATCTAGCGCCAATTAGGTCCTCTCCGGTTTGAGCTATCCCGGACATAGCCGCTTATCGTGATCTTTTCTTGTGCTTATAGTGTAGAACCAATAAGCTTGCTTAACGCCAACAATTCTTAAAACTATATTTTCATTTACCTTTAATTTTGTTCCGTGGCAAATGAATGATATGATGCCCTGTGGCAATAATAAGACGAGATGGAACCTGCAATGATAAGGATGAATCCTACATATGTTTCCCGGCAATTGTATGCCTTAAAAATTTTGATAATCTTACTACTTTATGAAACTCACTCCAAAACGCCTGCTTACGATTCAAAAAATTCTACCCTATTCTATAGTTTGGGCGCTGGGTTCAATCATTTATGTGCTGATGGAAAAAGGGATTCTGGCAGATTCTGAGTTATATCCTTCTACCGATCTAAAATATTCTTTTGACAACGTAGTTGTAATTGTTGTTCCTTTCTCATTGCTCGGCGGAACTTTAATGGGGCTAATAGAAGTGTTGGTTGTTAAACCCATTTTTCAAAGACTACCTTTCGGGAGTAAAATTGTCATCAAGGCTATTTTTTATGTGCTTATGATGATGTTTGTCCTGTTTACGGTTTCATTTACCAACAACAGCATAAATCAGGGTAAGAATTTCTGGGAACCGGAAGTGGTATCCGGAGTCATGGTATTTTTCAAAAGTTTTGCATTCTGGAGCGTGGTGATTTATCCCAAATTAGGCAATAGGGAATTTGAGCGGTGTACTGACTTGATTAGAGGTATTCCAAAGTCCTT
>ERZ1740070.746-NODE-746-length-21466-cov-29.591472_pt1 | contig 21466 bp, 18 predicted proteins | sample MGYA00581734_ERZ1740070 | MGnify/ENA primary metagenome ERZ1740070 (study PRJEB43018, sample SAMN04849744) | marine metagenome | isolation source: floating plastic debris | place: Pacific Ocean | collected 2008-09-01 | study: EMG produced TPA metagenomics...
TGAGCTATAACGGTGCGCTGCGCGTGATCGCGGCTGGTTACAACAATGTCTATTGGTATCGCGGCGGCATCCGCGCATGGGAAATGGCCGGGTTGAATGTCTACCCGACTGGGTTCTGACACCGCAGGCGGTAAGGCCCGGCATGCGCTGAGTTCAGGATCTGGGCAACCGGTGTCGTGATCTCTCACCTGAATGACGGGCCAGGGATCGCGGCAATCTGATCCGCAATCGCTGCGTAGGTTCGCTGAGGGTACCCTGACCGCAGGGTGTCTGGACCAAAACCCGCGTTTTTTGGTGTTACAGACGCAACATTCGTGGCTAGATTTGAAATGTGTGCAACATCACCCGGTAATCTGAGTCGCGCTATGATCCATGCTTCTTTGCCCCAACATGCGTCCGTTGTCGTCATCGGTGGCGGTATTATGGGCTGTTCGACATTGTACCACCTCGCAAAGATGGGCGTCGGCGATGCTATCTTGCTGGAGCGCAACAAGCTGACTTCGGGCACGACATGGCACTCTGCTGCGCAGGTGCGGGCGCTGCGCCATTCCAAGAACCTCACGCGGATGATCCAATATTCGGTCGATCTCTATGCCCAGTTGGAGCGGGAGACGGGCCAGAATGTGGGTTGGATCCAGAAAGGCAGCCTGTCGATCGCAACGTCCGAGGATCGGCTAATCCACATTCGGCGGCAAGAGGCGCTGGCCCATGCCTACGGGATTGAGGCCACCTCCATATCTCCCGAGGCGGCCAAGGAACGCTGGCCGATGATGAACACCGATGATGTGATCGGCGCTGTCTGGTCGCCCGATGACGGGCGGGTCAGCCCCTCGGATGTGTGTGCCGCATTGGTGAAGGCGGCCAAAGGTATAGGCGCGAAAATTTTTGAAGATACTGGCGTCATGGGCATTCTGACGGAAAACGGCAGGATTAAGGGGGTGGAGACCACCCAAGGCGTGGTGACCTGCGACGCTATCGCGCTGTGTGCCGGGCTCTGGTCGCGCGAGGTGGGCGCGATGGCCGGGGCGGAGGTGCCTGTTCTGGCCTGCGAGCATTTTTATTTACTGACCAAGCCGATTGACGGGATATCGGGCAATACGCCGACGCTCGGCGATCATGACGGGCACCTCTACATTCGCGACGATTCCGGCGGGCTGCTGGTGGGGTGCTTTGAGCCCATGGGCAAACCCATTGCGCCAGGTGTTCTGAATGAAAGCTTTCAGTTCGGGCTTTTGCCCGAGGACTGGGATCACTTTGAGCCGATGATGAAAAACGCGCTGCATCGTTTGCCTGTGCTGGAGACTGCAGAGGTGAAGATGCTGCTCAACGGCCCGGAAAGCTTCACGCCGGACGGCATGTTCATGCTGGGGGAAACGGCGGAGACAAAGGGGCTCTATCTGGGGTGCGGATTGAATTCGGTGGGCATTGCCTCGGGCGGTGGCGCAGGCATGAACCTGGCGCATCTGATCGTGCATGGGCACACGGCCTATGATCTTGGTGAGACGGATGCGAAACGGTTCGCGCCAGTGTTCAATTCCCTGGACCACCTGATGGCCCGCGCGCCGGAGATCCTCGGCACACATTATGACATTGCCTATCCCGGGCGGCAGCTGGCGACAGCGCGCAATCTGCGCCCATTGCCTCTGGCCGGGGAATATGCTGCTGCTGGCGCGCATTTCGGGCAGTTTTACGGGTGGGAGAGACCACTTTACTTCGGCAAGACGGCAGAGCCGAAAATGACGTTCGGCACACCGGATTGGTTTGAAAACGTTGGGGCCGAAGTGAAGGCGGCCCACGAGGCGGCCGCGATCTTTGATGCCTCGCCCTTTGGCAAGATCGAGGTAGAAGGCCCGGATGCGGAAGCGTTCCTCGATATGACCTGCGCGTCGAACATGGCCAAGGCACCCGGCAGCGCGATCTATACGGCCGTGTTGAACGCGCGTGGCACCTACGAATCCGACATCACGGCGCATCGCATTGCGAAAGATCACTATCGCCTCTTTGTCGGGACCAACGCGATCAAACGCGATCTGGCGTGGTTCCGGGCGCATGCGTCCGGGTTTGATGTGACGTTGACAGACAGCACGGAAGATTACGCTGTGCTTGGTGTGATGGGGCCAGAGGCCGCGCGGATCGTGGCGGAGACGGGTGCGCCGGAGCTGGCTGAACTTGGCTATTTCAAGGTGGGGCCTGCCCATATCGCGGGGTGCCATGTGCGGGCTGTTCGGATGTCTTACGTCGGTGAGGCAGGGTGGGAGATCACGATGCGAGCCGAGAATGCATGCAAGGTCTATCGCGCGTTGACCGATGCCGGCGCAAGGCCTGCGGGGCTCTTTGCGCAGACATCCATGCGCATTGAAAAGGGCTTTGCTGCCATGGGGCATGAGTTGGATGGGGATATCTCTCCCGTAGAAGTTGGTCTCGACATGCTGGTGTCGAAGACTGGCGCTTTCACCGGCTCGGAGGCTTTGGCCCAGCGTCGCGAAACATCCTATCGCAGCTTGGTGACGGTGATCCTCGATGATGTGGATGCGGTGCCGTTGGGCCATGAGCCGATCTACGCGGAAGATGAGATTATCGGTCACACCACGTCTGCGGCGTTCGGGTATCGCATCGGCAAACCCTTGGCACTGGCCCATGTGCACAGGCAGGATATCGATCAGCTGCGCGTTGAGCTGGATATCGCTGGCGCGCGCTTTGGTGCCGCCTTGCAATATGCCTGCGCCTTTGATCCAACTGGAGACAGGATGAAAGGTCAGAGACAAAAGGACTGATCCCGTGAGCCATGTCTTCCCACGTCATACCAAAGCGGATCTGCCTGTGGCGGCGGGTGGCGATGGGCCGTACCTCATTGACAGCACGGGAAAACGCTATCTGGATTGTGGCGATGCGGCAGTGTCCTGTTTGGGGCATTCGAATGCATCCGTTGTGAAGGCTGTGCAAGATCAGGTGGCGCAGATTGCGTTCGCGCATTCCGGCTTTATGACGTCTGAGCCTGCTGAGGCGCTGGCCGATCTTTTGATCGCCAATGCGCCCGGTGATCTCGATCGGGTCTATTTTGTATCGGGCGGATCGGAGGCGGCGGAAAGCGCCATCAAGCTCGCGCGGCAGTATTTCACCGAACGGGGCGAGCCTGAGCGCCGCCACATCATTGCGCGCAAGCAGAGCTATCATGGCAACACGCTGGGTGCGCTCTCGGCCGGGGGCAATGAATGGCGGCGCGCGCAGTTTGCGCCGATCCTCGTGGAGATGAGCCATATCTCACCCTGCTACGAATATGTTGACCGCCGCGAGGATGAGAGCAGTTTTGAATACGGCCAGCGCGTCGCCAATGAACTGGAGGCGGAAATCCTGCGGCTTGGGCCCGAGACGGTGATGGCCTTCATGGCGGAGCCGGTGGTGGGGGCGACGTTGGGTGCGGTGCCGGCGGTTGAAGGATACTTTGCCCGCATCCGCGAGATTTGCGACCAATACGGCGTGCTTTTGATCCTGGATGAGGTGATGTGCGGGATGGGACGCACCGGGCATCTTTTTGCCTGTGATCATGATCAGGTGGCGCCGGATATCTTGTGCATCGCAAAGGGTCTGGGCGCTGGGTATCAGCCGATCGGCGCGATGCTCTGCAGCAAAGAGATTTACGACACGATTGCCCAAGGGTCCGGCTTTTTTCAGCATGGACACACCTATATCGGCCATCCCGTTGCCACCTCTGCGGCCTTGGCTGTCGTGAAAGAATTGCTGGACCGGGATCTGTGTGCGCGGGCTGGGACCGTCGGGGAGGATCTCAAAGGCGCTCTGACACAGGCGTTCGGCCAGCATCCGCATGTCGGGGATATCCGCGGGCGGGGGCTCTTTCTCGGGTTGGAGCTGGTGCAGGATCGTGACAGCAAATCCCCCTTTGATCCCGCCAAAGGCCTTGCCGGTAAGATCAAAAAGATCGCGCTGGAAAATGGTTTGATCTGCTACCCGATGTCCGGCACACGAGACGGGCGCAACGGGGATCATGTTCTGCTTGCGCCGCCTTTTATCATTGAGGAGGCGCATATGGGTGAACTGATCGAAAAGCTATCCACCTCGGTTGAGGGCGCACTGGCCTTGTAGCGGCGCCATTAAGAGAGTTGACGAATCTTGTAATTATCCATTCAATTGGGAAATTATTTGTAAGGAACGCAACACAGTATGGGTCACGCACCCCCGCTAAGATTGGATGACTTGACGCCAGAGCGCCTTGAGCGCCTGAGCCCTCAACTCCGGCGCGCGGCCCGCTTTGTGGTGGAGCGCCCCGGCGATATCGCGACCCGGTCTCAAAGATACGTGGCAGAGGCCGCCAAGTTGCCAGCGCCAACCTTCACCCGGTTGGCCCACGCAATCGGATTGCAATCTTATGATCATTTGCGCGAGCTGTGTCGCGATTACGTTTTGCCCAAGCGCACGGCGCTGGCCGATCGAGCGCAGGCCTTGGTACGTCCAGACGACGGCGATGACGCCTCGTTGATCGAGCAGCACGCTGTGGCCGTGATGCACAATGTGCAGACCTTGGTGGATCGCATTGACGCCGCCAAGCTCTCGGAGGCGGCTCAGCTTCTTGCGCGGGCACGGCGCGTTGTATTGATCGGAGAGATGAGCGCGCTGGGGCTGGCGGAATATGCCTCTTACATCGCCAACATGTCTGTCACTGGATGGAGTGTTCTTGGCCGAACCGGGGACAGTTTGTCGTCAGAACTGGCCACTCTGGGGCCAAAAGACGCGTGCATTGCGGCGTCCATGAGCCCGTACTCTGCCCGTGCGGTTGAATTTGCAGGCCATGTCACGCGATGCGGTGTGCCCCTGATCGCCATCACCGACAATGCTCTTTCGCCATTTGGCCCAATTGCGCAGCACAGTTTCTTTGTGGGCAATGAAAGCCCGCAGTTTTTCCCCTCTCACGTGCCCTCCCTGCTGGTTTTTGAGACCCTGCTGGATATGGTGATCCGGGAAAGGGGCCCTGAGGCGCAGACCCATATTGCCGCGATAGAACGGCAAAACCACAGACTCAATGAATATTGGCGGGACGCACCCGCTCGAAAAAAAGCTGACAAATAGGGAGACTGAACCAATGAAGAGCTTTTTGAAAACCGCTGTGAGCAGCGTCGCGCTCACCGCTTTTTCCACCACTGTTGCGATGGCCGAGTGCACCAATGAACGCTGGAACGCCGTTATGGAGCGCGGCACGTTGATTGTGGGTGTGAAGGCCGATTACAAGCCGTGGGGCTTCCGGGATGAGAGCGGCAACATTGTCGGCATGGAGATCGACATGGCCGCCGACGTGGCCCGCGCCATGGGCGTCGATCTGGAGCTGGTGGCGGTGCAATCGTCGAACCGCATGCAGTTTCTTGAGCAGGGCAAGATTGACCTCATGATCGCCACTATGTCGGATCGCGCGGACCGGCGGGAGATCGTGGGCATTGTGGGCCCGAACTACTACACCTCGGGCACCAATGTGATGTCGCCCAAGGCGCTTGCGTTCACCGAGTGGACCGATCTGACGGGCAAAAAAGTCTGCGGCAAGCAGGGCGCGTTCTACAATCAGATCGTGGAAGAGCGTTATGATGTGGAAGTTGTCGCCTTTACCGGCAACGCCGAAGCCAAGCAGGCGCTGCGCGACAAGAAATGCGTGGCCTGGGTCTATGATGACAGCTCAATCGGCTCCGACCTTGCCTCTGGCAACTGGGATGAGTTTGAAATGCCGCTCGCCTCTGAGGACGACAACCCTTGGGGTCTGGCCGTGCCGATCGAAGAGCAGAACTGCGTCTGGGGCAACTTCATGTCTGGTCTCCAGTACACCTGGCACCAGGATGGGACGCTGATGGCGCTGGAAGAGAAGTGGGGCATCAAGCCGACCGCCTATCTCAAAGACAAAGCCGAGCGCTACGGCGATTGGCTGGCAGAATAAACGCCACGCGCGCCCTTCCGGTTTATCCGGGAGGGCGTTTTTGACTGGGGTGGGCGTACATGGAGGATTTCTTCCGAGAGCTGGCGGCTGAGGCGCCGCGATGGAACTTTATATGGATGTATGAAGAGCGCCAGCAGAACAAAATCCTGTCTGGCCTTTGGATGACGATCAAACTGAGCGTCATGTGCCTCTTTCTGTCTGTTCTGATTGGGCTGGTGGGCGCCTGGATGCAGGGCGCCAAATCCGCAGTGGCCCGTTACATCGTGCAAGGTTACATTCAGTTTTTCCGCAACACCCCGCCCATGGTGCAGCTCTTGTTCTTCTACTTTGCCTTGGGGCAGTTCACGCCGGTGGTGACGGGGGAAGACGGATGGACGGTGGAGCCGATCATTTCGAATGTGGGCTGGGCGATCATCTCGCTGAGCTTTTTTGCCGGGGCTTTCAATGTGGAGATTTTCCGAGCGGGCATTGAGGCCGTGCCGGAAAGCACGGTTGAGGCCTCTGAATCGTTGGGATTCTCGCGGCTGCAGACCTATATCTACGTGGTGCTGCCGCTGGCGTTCCGGGTGTGCCTGCCTGCGCTCAACAACAATCTGGTGAACCTTGTGAAGACCACCACGCAGGCCTTTGCCATCGCGGTGCCTGAGCTGCTCTATCACTCGGTCACGATCTGGAACGATTACCCATCGGCGCAGTATCCGACGATGCTGCTCCTTTTCGTGGCTTATGTGGGGCTGGTGGCGATCCTCGTCTTTGGCATGCATCGCTGGGAGCGGGGGATGAAAATCCCCGGATACGGCACATGAAGCGGATTGCAGGCATCAATGCCCCCGCGCCGAAACATCTTCAGGGCTACATGGCGGTGCTTAAACCGTTCGACGTGGCCGCGCATTCGCCTGATGGGTACATCTTTACGCGGTGGCTGGCGGGCATGCCCTGGTGGACGCCGTTTGCCATGATGGTGCTGGTCGTGCTTTGGCCCACCATCGTCTATGCACAATCCGGTTTTACAACCGGTGATGCATTCGGAGCGCTTTGGCGCTGGATGCCCTTCCTGTTGACCTCGGGCTTCTTGTTCAACGTGGTCATTTCGATGCTCGCGATGGCAATTGGTACTGTCGCGGGGGCAGCGCTGGGTCTGGGGCAGATCTCTCCGCTCAAATCGTTGCGGATGTTTGCCTGGTTTGTCACGCAGCTCTTCCGGAACTCACCCTGGCTGGTGCTGCTCTTCATCGTGCTGCTGGCCCTGCCGTTTGAGATCACGGTTTTTGGCGTCACCGTCCGCATTCCGGATTGGATGAAGGGCGTCTTTGGTCTCAGCCTGCCGGTGATGGCCAATATCTCTGAGGTGGTGCGCGGGGCGGTGCAATCGGTGCCCACAGCGCAGTGGGAGGCGGCAGAAAGCCTTGCCTTCACCCGCCGTCAGATCCTGTGGCAGATCATTCTGCCGCAATGCTACAAACGGATGCTGCCGCCATGGATGAACTGGTATGCGATCCTGACGATGGCCACGCCGCTCTGCAGTCTGCTTGGTATTGAGGAGATCATCACGCTTTCGCGCCAGGCCATGGAGGCCGAAGACAACCACCCGGAATTGTTGGTGCCGTTCTTCGGTTTCGCGCTCATTCTCTTCTTCCTCTACTGCTATCCCATTGCCCGGCTGACCATGCGGCTGGAGCGTAAATTCGCGGTGAAACTATGACGACTGCTTCCAACTGGACCCCCGATCAACCGATCGTATCGCTCAAGGAGGTGCGCAAAAGCTTTGGCGCGCTGGAGGTGCTGAAAGGCGTCTCGCTTGATGTGATGAAGGGAGAGGTGATCTGCATCATTGGCCCATCCGGCTCGGGCAAATCGACCCTTATTCGCTGCATTAATGGATTGAACGATATTCAGGGCGGATCGATCAAGGTCGAAGGGCAGGAGGTGCATGACGTCAAGCTCGACAAGCTGGAGCTGCGCAAGAAGGTTGGCATGGTGTTTCAGCAATACAATCTTTTCCCGCATAAGACCGCGCTGGAAAACGTGATGATGGCGCCGCTCAAGGTGCTGAAGCAGGAGAAATCAGACGTTGAGGCGCGGGCGCGCAACCTGATCAAGAAGGTGCGTCTAGAGGGCAAGGAGAACAGCTATCCCGGTGAGCTCTCGGGCGGGCAGCAGCAGCGTGTGGCAATCGCGCGGTCGCTGGCGATGAACCCCGATGTGATGCTCTTTGATGAGGTGACGGCCGCGCTGGATCCTGAAACGGTGAAGGAGGTTTTGGTCACGATCCGCGAGCTGGCGGAAGACGGGATGACCTGCATCCTTGTCACCCACGAGATGGGATTTGCGCGGGAAGTGGCGGATCATATCTACTTCACCGACCGGGGCGTGATCGTGGAACACGGGCCGCCGGCGACGTTCTTTACCGACGCGAGCGATCCAAGGACCAAAGAGTTTTTGGGCCAGATCCTTTAGCCGGTCTTCTCAGCGCCCCGCCGCCAGCATGCACAGCATTTCCTGCGCGATCTGAGCCGCCGCGAGCGACGTCATCTGAGCATGGTCATAGCACGGCGCGACTTCCACAAGGTCGAGGCCCACGATTTTGATATTGCCGTTAGCGACGTGCGGCCCCAACGCGCGGATGACGTTCAGCACGTGCAGTGTGCTGAGACCGCCGGGAATGGGCGTGCCGGTGCCCGGGGCGAAGCCGGGGTCCAAACAGTCAATGTCGAAGGTCAGATAACAGGGCGTGTCGGACACGCGATCCACGATCAGATCGGCCATGTCACCTGGGGCCATTGCCATGGCGTCTGGTGCGTGAAGCCGCATGTAGGCGTCATCTTTGAGATAGGCCGTGCGAATCCCGATCTGAATGGAGTTTTCGGCCAGGATGTCCCCGTCATCGGCGGCATGGCGGAACATGGTGCCATGCTGCTCTATGGGGCCTTTGCTCGTGTCTGTGTGCGCATCAAAATGCAGCAGGGCGACGGGGCCGCTGACCTGCCGGACACCGGTGAGCGAGCTGTAGGTGACGCTGTGATCGCCGCCAAGGGAGAACGGGACGGCGCCGGCCTCGGCGATGGTTTTGGCCTGCTGGAACGCGGCCTGCGCAAAGCCATCCTGATCGGCATAGGTGTACTCGATATCGCCTGCATCCAGAACGGAAAGGCGGTCAAACGGGTCAAAGCCCCATGGCCAAACCTCGCCCCATGCGAGCTGAAGCGAGGCCTCGCGGATGGCGCGCGGGCCGAAGCGGGATCCGGGGCGATTGCTGGTCCCCAAATCAAAGGGAAGGCCGTAGACCACCACATCTGCAAGGGAAAAATCCGTTCCGGTGTGCCGTCTGAAAAAGCTGGGCATGCCGGAAAATGAATTGGCGGTGATTAACCCCTTTAGGTCGTCTTGGCTCATGTCTTTGTCTGTTCTGTGTCTGGCATTTAGTGGTGGTGGTCCATGACCTCTGCGAGTGTTGTGAGCAGCTGGTCTGCATTGCTCTCAGAGAACACGAGCGGCGGTCTGACCTTCAGCACATTGCCGTGCATGCCGCAGGCCGATATCAGGACGCCTGCGCGCCGCATGTCGTTTACAATGGCCTTGGCTTTGGTGCGGTCGGGATGATGTGATTGTTGATCCGTGACAATCTCCATCCCCTGAAAGACGCCCTTGCCGCGCACCTCGCCCACGAAACCGAACTGGTCTTTCAGTGTATTGAGCCCGAAGGTCAGCTCGCGGCCCACGCGCCCGACGCTTTCGAGGATGTTTTCCTCTTGCACCACGTCGAGCACGGCGTTGCCCACGGCCCCCGCCACAGGCGTTCCGCCGAAGGTGTTGAAGTAGGATCGTGTCTCGGCAAAGGCTTCAAAAATCGAGCGCTTGGCGGCCACGATCGCCAGGGGATAGCCCGCGCCCATGGGTTTGCCCATGGTCACGATGTCAGGGACGATGCCGCTATCCATAAATCCCCACATGTTGTCGCCCAGACGCGTGAGGCCCGATTGCACCTCGTCCATCACCATCAGCCCGCCCTGCCCGCGAACCGTGTCTGCGATTTGCGGCAGGTAGCCCGGGGCCGCGGTGTAAATGCCAGGGCCGTCAAAAATGGAATCGATCATCGCCATGGCCAGACCGTGCTCAGACTGTGCAAGCTCTTCTATTGCGGGCGTTGCGACCGCGGCGGCTTCGGGACCGGTGAGCTTGGCACGGGGCAGAGGGATGGAACGCACGAAATTCGGCGTGCTGGGTGCCTGGAGCTGGTAGTCTGAGAAATCCGCCACGGCCAGGGCGTTGCCGTGATAGGCCCCGTCAGACACGATGACACCGCGGTTCCCTGTGACTGTGCGTGCAATGTCATAGGCCAGCGCGTTGGCCTCTGTCCCGCTGCAGACGAAAACGCAGGTGTCGATCTCATCAGGCAGGGTGGCGATGACGCGTTCGGCATAGGTGACGATGTTGTCGTGCAAATAGCGGCTGTGGGCATTGATCTGCGATGCCTGATGGGTGAGCGCGCCCACGACATGCGGATGGCAATGCCCGACCGAGGGCACGTTGTTGTAGCAATCCAGATATGTTTGTCCTTTGTCGTCCCAGATTGTGACGCCTTTTGCGCGCACCGCGGTCAGCGGGACATCGTAGTGGTGATAGTAGCTCGGGCTGAGCACATTGAGGCGGCGCTGAAAGAGGGCGTTCGGCGTTTCTGGCTTATTCATTGGCACAGCCTCCTGAGTGACCGGATTGTGGCGCGGGCAGGCGCAACGCCAGAATAGCACGCAAACCCGTCTCTGAGGCTGCGGTCGCTGCGCGCGGGCGGTCTTTTGGCGGGACAGTTTGATCTTTGACCCGGCCGAGCATGACGCTGAGGATGCTGCGCATGATCATGGCGTCGTGGAGAAGGCCGAGGTCTTCTGCTGTCAAAGGACACTTGCTGCAGAAGCCGTCGATCAAGTCCTGAAGCGGATCGGCGGCGGCGTGGGGTGCTGCCTCAACCAGACTGGTGGCTGAGACGGCGAGGTCTTGTATTAAGGGTGCCTTGATCGCATCGCCGAAATCAATGATGCCGGAGATTTCTCCGGCGCTGCCCAAAAGGATGTTTCCAGGGTGCATGTCGTTGTGAATGACCTGACGCCTCAGCGTGAGCAGCTTCGGAAGAGAGGCGTTTTTGAGACGCTCAAGGTGTGGCGCCAGTAGGTGGGTGAGGTCGGGGCCAAGACCGTAGAGAAAGCTATCTTCGAAAAGTGGGGCCGCAGACGCATTCCATGGCATGGCCTCGGCCGCGCCGGGGTGATCGAAATCGGCCAAGGCGCGGCAGAGCCGCCCCTGTATCTCGCCCGTTTTTCTGGCCCACGCGGCGACAGATCCATGTGCGGGCGAGCCGTGCAGATATGACACCAGCCTGACAGCGCTGACCTGACCGTTCTGGAACGTCCAGACAGTGTAGGGTGCACCGTCTCGTGTTTTAATGACCTGAGGCACTGGCAGCCCCAGTGCGCTTTCCTGCAGGTGCTCTAACAGGGCCACTTGAAAAGCCGTGTAGGCTTCGGTCTCATCTGGGTTGCTGATCTTCAAAATCGCTTGTTGTTCGCCATCCTGCACGACAATGAAATTCTGATCGCGCTCTCCGGAAATTGGGATGAGATCGGGATCCATTCCGTAGAGCTGTTGCAACAGCCCGCGGACTTCCTCAATCGGATGATTGGGGGGGTGAAACCAAGCCGTGTAGTCGTGCGGTGGGCTTATGCATGAACTCGCTGTCACATGGCGTTCCGTGGTGTCATCTGCGGTGTCATCCGCGCGCGATCGCGAAGGATTCCGAAAATCGCGGCATGGTGTGCGGAGTTTGGTTCGGCGCTTCTTCTCGAAGTCTTGCACGGCGGATCTCACTCCGGCAAGGGGCGAGTGCTTGCATTTGCGGGCTTGAAAGCCGTGGCCAGTGTGCGCTTGGCGCGGGCGGAAAGGCGGGCCGCCGAAGGGGCGACCCGCGATGGAAAATCTTACTTTTTAAGAGCTGTCCAAATACGATCGTAGACCATTTGGGTCTCTTCATCACAAACCTGAACAAAGGTGCCGGGGCCCGCATCCGCCGGCGGGTTGCCTTCGGGCAGTGTCGCCAATTCCGGATCCAGGAAATCCGCTGTGCCTGTCAGGGCATTGCCGTAGCGCGCGAAGTTGGACACGGCGGCGATGTTCTCAGGCTCCAGAAGGAAATCCATGAACTTGATCGCGTTCTCGCGGTTCGGCGCGTCATTCAAAAGCACCACGTTGTCCATCCAGACGACATACCCTTCTTTCGGGAACGCGTATTTCAGCGAGGCCTTTTCTTCACGGGCCTTGGCGCCGAAACCGTCCCAGATCTGGCCCACTGTCACGTCGCCTGACACGAGAACCTCACGCGAGGTGTCCGAGTTGAAGGACGCCCAGTTAGCTTTGGCGGCTTGCAGCATGTCGTTGAGAGCCTTGAGCTTGTCACGGTCTGTCGAGCACTGCTCCATCCCCAGATGCAGCGCGGCCATCAGCATCACTTCGCCCTGGCTGTCGAGCATGTTGATCTTGCCGGACAGTTCTTCTGGCGGGTTGAACAGGATGTCGGTCGTGTTGATTTCACCGGCGAAGCTGTCGGTGTCGACCATGAAGGATGTCGATCCCCACTGATAGGGGATGGAGTGTTTCCAGCCTGGGTCAAAGGCCGGGTCCGCCCAAGGCTCAGCGATATTGCCCATGTTCTTTAGCTCACCTTCGGCGATCTCATCGAGCATGCCCTCATTGATCATGATGGACACCATGTAGTCGCCAGGGACGGCCACGTCATAGGTGCCCATGCCACCGGCCTTGAGCGAGGCCAGCATGGATTCGTTGCTGTCGTAGGTATCCATGACAACCTCGACGCCGGTTTCTGCGGTGAATTTATCCAGCAGCTCCTGCGGGATGTATTCGAACCAGTGATAGACTTTCAATTCGCCTTCGGCGTGCGCGGCGCCGGCCAGTGCGAGCAGGGCGCTCACTGCGACGGCTGTTTTTAGAGTGGTCTTCATGTTCATCTCCTAGTTGGTCTTTATGTGTGCCCCTGTGATGGTTTTGCGGGGTCTTTTATTTGTGGTCGCCTCTCTTGCTGACGAAGTATGAGATCGTGACCATCACGATCGAAAAGCCGAGAAGCATGGTCGAAATCGCCATGATGTTGGGTCTGATGCCTTGCTTCACTGCACCGAAGATCGCCGTTGGCAGCGTCTCGACACCCGCGCCTTTGACGAAATTTGTGATGATGAAGTCATCAAGTGAAATGATGAAAGCCAGCAGATATCCCGAAATGATGCCCGGCATCATGAGCGGCAGCAAGATTTTTGTGAAGGCCTGCCTTTTGGTCGCATAAAGATCCTGGGCGGCTTGTTCGTAGGTGTCCTCGATCCCCTGCATCCGAGCGGCGATGGGCAGGTACGCAAAGGGAATGCAAAACGCGATATGCGCAAGCAGGATCGTCATGATCCCGCGTTCAAAGGCGATCGAGTTGAAGAAGATGAGCGTGGCCACCGCGGTCACGATCTCGGGCACCATCAAGGGCAGGGAGATCAGGCCAAAGGAGAGCGTACGGCCCCGGAAAAACCCACCGCGCACCATGCCGGTGGCGGCCAGTGTGGCGATGGTCGTGGCCACGGTGGCGGCGATGATCGCGATGAAGAAGCTGTTCCAGGCGGCCTCTTTGAATTTTGCGCTGTCGCTGCCGACGAAGACGTCCACGTACCACCGCCAGGAAAAGCCTTCAAAAACGATGATGGAGGCCGAGGCGTTGAAGCTGTAGACAGCAACAACCAAGAGGGGCACGTAGAGGATCAGAAGGCAGAGCACGGTCAGCTGGGCAAAGCCCGGATATCTGCGGACGTCGAATTTGCGGGAGGCCATGGCTTAAGCCTCCCCTCGGTTTGCGCGGGATTGCTGGCGCGCATAGATCATCAGCATGATCAAAACCATGGTCAGCAGGATCATGGAGGCGGCCGCGCCAAAGGGCCAATTGCCTGCATTGCCTTTGAATTGCTCTTCGATCAGCGACCCGATCATGAAGTTTTTGGCACCGCCCAAAAGGTCTGGCGCCAGGAATGCGCCCAAAGACGGCACGAAGACCAGGATGCAGCCAGCGATTACGCCGGGCTTTACGGTCGGCAGCAGGACGCGCCGCAAGGTGATCCACTTGGAGGCGTAGAGGTCTGCCGCCGCTTCGCTGAGCGTGAAGTTGTAGCGTTCCACGGCGGCATAGATGGGCAGCACCATGAAGGGAAGGTAGGAATAGAAGAGCCCGACCTGAACTGCGAAGTTGGTGTTGATCATCTGCAGGGGCTCGCCAATGATCCCGGTCCCCACGAGTAGGTTATTGATGGGGCCTTCTTCGCGCATCATGAACCGCATGGAGATGGTGCGAATGAGCAGGTTGACCCAGTAGGGAATGGTGATCAGGAACACCCAGAGCGGTCGCACATTCGCGGGACGCGTGGCTATGAAATAGGCAGTGGGAAAGCCGATCGCGAGGCTCAGAAGCGTGGCCAGACCGGCCTGCCAAATCGAGCGCCAGAAAATCGTGATATAGGTCCATTCCAGCGTGCAGCCTTCATCGCCGAAGAGGCCTCTGTCGCAGAAGAATTGATCATAAGCGGCAAAGGTGAAGTCCCAGATCACGCCGCCGCGGAATTCCTTGGTCAGGAAGGAATACACGAGCATTAGCATGACCGGCGACAGGACCAGAATGGTCAATGTAAGCCATGCAGGCATCAAAAGCAGTGTGCGTGCTTCCTTGTAAGTCTCGCTGGCGGCGCCGCTGCCGCCGGATGCCGCGCCCCCTGCCATCAGTCAGCCAGAAGGCGCGCGGATCCAACCTCGACATCGACAAAAACGTCGGTGCCGGGTTCAAAGATCATCGCCTTTCCCGTGTCAGAATTCTGCGTGCGCAGGGTCAGATGCATATCGTTTTGCAGCGCGACGATAGATTGCACATCCGTGCCGACATAGACGTTCTCCACGACTTTGCCCTGCCAGTTCTCGTCATCGACTTTTTCGGAGCGCATCTTCATCCGTTCTGGGCGGATTGAGATATGGCCTCGGCTGCCAATACCGATCCCGTCAACAGCGTCACATGTCAGGGTCAGGCCATTCTTGAACTGGCACAGAACCCTGTCCTGGTCGCGGGAGGTGACCTCCACATCGATAAGGTTGGTTTCCCCGATGAAATCGGCGACGAAACGGTTCTTGGGGCGTTCATAGATGTCGACGGCATTGCCCAGCTGTTGCACCTCGCCGTCTGACATGACCGCGATACGATCCGACATGGTCAGAGCTTCTTCCTGGTCATGGGTGACAAAGATGAAAGTGATCCCGGTTTCGCGCTGCAGGTGCTTGAGCTCAAGCTGCATCGCCTTGCGCAGTTTCAGATCGAGCGCCGAGAGCGGTTCATCCAGGAGCAGCACCTTAGGTTGAGGTGCCAAGGCACGGGCGAGGGCAACGCGCTGTTGCTGGCCGCCGGAGAGCTGCGAGGGTTTGCGCGACGAAAACTGGGTCAACTGTACCAATTCCAGCATTTCATCTGCGCGCTGCATGGATTCGGGTACCGACTTGCCCAGCATTTCCACGCCGAAGGCCACGTTTTCTCTCACGGTCATGTGGGGAAAGAGCGCATAGTTCTGAAAGACTGTGTTCACCGGGCGCTTGAAGGGCGGCTGGTTCTCGATCTCTTCGCCATAGAGATAAATCTCGCCCTCGGTCACCTCTTCGAAGCCTGCGATCATGCGTAAGAGCGTGGTCTTGCCACAGCCGGAGGGGCCAAGAAGAGTGAAAAACTCATTGTCGCGGATGGACAGGGAGATCTTTTTTAGGGCGACAAACTCACCATAGCGTTTGACGGCGTTCTGCACGTCAATGGCGTAAACTTCAGGTTCTGCCAAAGATCTTCCCCAGGTATTCTTGTCTCAGACCGTATGTGTAATGGTAGTTTGACGATAAGAAATGTCTTCCTCAGCGCACCTTAGGCAAAATCTAAGTCTGCTTTCAAAGTGCTTAGATCATGGGCGTTGGTATCGGCAGACGTCTAATTCCCAAGCAGGTCAAATCAGCGTGCGTCTATCGCAACGCGAGAACGACCCGTTCCAGCATCGCAGAGCAGGCCTGAAGCTGCGCCAATTCGATAAACTCATCGGGTTTGTGGCCCTGGCCGCTCATGGAGCCTGGACCGCAGACAATGGCGGGTATGCCCATTTGCGTGAACACACCGGCCTCGGTTCCGAAAGCGACTTTGGTTGTGCCCTTGGTCCGGGCCAGCTCTTGCGCAAAGTTCACGGCGTCGCCTCCCTGGTCGACCTCGAGGCCCGGATATGTGTTGTAGCGTTCAATTTGAATGTCAGCCTCGGCAAACCGGTCTTGGTAAAGGGCGGCGATTTTTGCCGCGCTTTGCAGGATTCGCTCAAAGAGCTGATCTTCGCGGTCGAGGAATAAGTGTCTGTATTCAAAAGTAATTTCTGCTGCGTCTGGGATGATGTTGAGCGCTGTTCCGGCATGCAATTTGCCGACATGCAAGGTTGAAAAAGGCACGTCATAGGCCGCATCCCGCGCGCCATTTTGCGCGTACCAGTCTTGCAGGGCGCGCAGCTCTGCGATGAAATCTGTCGCGATGTGGATGGCGTTCACGAAGTGGGGCGCGAGGGCGGAATGGCCGCTTTGGCCGGTGATCTTCGCGCGCAAGGCGGCCTTGCCCTTGTGACCGATGGCGATCTGCATTGATGTGGGTTCGCCCACGATGCAAAGCCGTGGATCGCCTAAAAGGGGTCTGAGCGCGTCTTTCATTTCCTGAATGCCGACGCATCCAATCTCTTCGTCATAGGAAAAAACCAGGGTCAATGGCTTGGTCAGATCTTGTTTGGAGGCCAACTGCGCGGCCTCCAGCATGCAGGATAGAAAACCCTTCATGTCAGTGGTCCCGCGCCCATAGAGCCGATCGCCCTCGCGGGTCAGTTGGAACGAGGGCCGACGCCAATTCTGCCCTGTCACAGGCACGACATCGCAATGGCCCGAGAGCACAATGCCACCCGGCGCTTGCGGGCCCAGCCGCGCGACCAGCCCCACTTTGCCGTCTGATGCGCTGGGGATCCGGTCGCATTGGGCGCCCAGGTCTTTGCAAAACGTTTCGATGTAGTCGATCATCGCCACGTTGGGGTTTGCGTTGATCGTCTCAAAGGATACCAGACGGTCTAGTATGGTCAGCGTGTCTGTCACGGCTTCAGGGTCTCAAGTACGGACAGAACTTCGTTCGGATCCGTGGCCGGGTTCACGAAACACATTCGGAAGACGGTTTCGCCCTGCCAGCTTGTGGGCAAGCACAGAAGTGCGCCGGACCGGCGATGCGTTTCGGCCCATGCGGCCATGGCGTCTTCGCTCATATCTCTGGGCTTGAACAACAGCACGGTGAGCTGCGGGCCCAAGAGAAGCTCCAACCAAGGCATGTTGCAAATGCCGTCCGCAACCGCCTCTGCCACATGTCGGGTCTTGGTGATGGCGTCGGCGTAGGCCTGCGTTCCATGCGTGGCGAGTGAATACCACAGTGGCAAACCGCGGGCCCTGCGGCTGAGATGCAGCGCGTAGTCAGAGGGGTTCCAATGCGTTTTGTCCACCGTATCCAGATAGACGGCCTCTTGCCCGTGGGCAGCCTTGCCATCGCGCGCATCGCGATAGACCAAGGCGCAACTGTCATAGGGGGCAAAAAGCCATTTATGGGGGTCGACGATGAAGCTGTCTGCTTGCTCAATGCCGACAAAGGCGTCTTTCATCACGGGTGAGGCCAGAGCCGCGCCGCCATAGGCCCCATCGACATGCAGCCAGATCTGACGCGCGCGGCAGAGCTCGGCCAAACCATCGATGTCATCGACGGCACCGCAATTTGTGGCCCCGCCATTGGCGACCATCGCGAAGACCGTGTCTCTGACGTGCTTTGATGCGTCTTGCGCGGACATCCGTCCCGTTGCGTCGCTAGGCACGGTGATCAGGTCGACATCCATCACGTCTGCGACCGCCGTGATGGAGCTGTGTGCCTCGGAACTGCATAGAATGGCGAGTTTGCCCGATGCGCCGTGCACCCGCCTGAACCTGGCACGTGCGGCATGGAGGGCCGACAGATTGCCCAAAGTGCCCCCGGCGACAAACACGCCACCCGCGGTGTCTGGCCAGCCTGCCAGATCCGCCAGCCAGCGCAGAACCTGATTTTCGGCATGTATGGCGCCGGCACCCCCATCCCAGTTGCCCGCGAAGATCCCGGAGGCGCCTAAAGCTGCGTCAAAGCTCAGGGCCGCTTTGGAGGGCGCGGAGGCGACAAAGGACAGCGATGTCGGGTGGCCGAATGGCCTGGTGGAGGGCAGGATAGTGCCGGAGAAGAGCGCAAACGCCTTGTCCGCCCCAAGCCCGGTTTTGGTGATGCTGCCCCCGAGGATCGGCTCCAGCGCGTCAAAGCTCTGAGCCCCGTGCGAGGGGTCGGGCCCAGACGCGATCCGATGCTGCGTCCACGCCAGGATGTCCTGGACGCTGTCGGTTCCGAATGGAAAATCGGCCTTGTTGTTTGTCATTCAAAAGCTGCCCACGGGCTCAGAGACCTGCGGCAACCTCCTCGATCGCGTCGCGCAGGATGGCTTCGATCTCGTCAATCATCGGTTCATCCATGATCAAGGTGGGCGACAGGATCAGGACATTGCCCAAAGGCCGCGCGATCAGCCCGCGTTTCTGACAGGCGCGGGCGACCTTGAGGCCCACCTCTGCTTCTGGCGGGTGGCTGGCTTTGGTGGCGCGGTCCATCACAAACTCGATGCCGATCATGAAATGGCTGCCGCGCACCTCGCCCACCAGTTCAATGTCCATGAGCCCGCGCATCAGCTTTTCAAAGTAAGCGCCGGTGGTGCGCACCCGCTCGGGGATTTGTTCGCGCTCCATGATTGCGATGTTGGTGAGCGCCGCAGCAGACGCCGCCGGGTGGCCCGAATAGGTCATGCCATGCAGGAACATGCCGCCGGGGCCAGAGATCACATCGTGGATTTCATCGGTGACAATGGTCGCCGACATGGGCTGGTAGCCAGAGGTCAGACCCTTGGCCGTGCAGATGATATCGGGCGTCGTGTCAAACACCGCCTCCGATGCGAAGAAATGGCCGAGGCGACCGAAGGCTGTCACAACCTCATCGGCCACGTATTTGATGTCATTGGCGCGGCAGATGTCCTGCATGCGGCGGTGATAACCGGCTGGTGCTGCGATCACGCCGCCTGCGCCCTGGATCGGTTCTGCGATGAAGGCGCAGATGTTTTCGGCGCCGAGGTGTTCGATGCTTTGGGTCAGATCCTCGGCCAGAGCATCGAGGAATTCGGCCTCCGTCATGCCATCGCCCTCGCGCCAGTGATGCGGCGCGCGCAGGTGATGCACGAGCTCAGACGCGCAGTGCCATCCCTCAGAGTAGGCCGGTGTGGTCAGCGCCATGGAGAGATGTGTGGAGCCGTGATAGGCGCCGTGCCGCGACAGCACTTTGTTCTTTTCAGGTTTGCCCTTGCGGATGTTGTAGTGGTGCAGCATCCGGATGGCGGTGTCGTTGGCGACAGAGCCGGAGTTGGCAAAATAGACGGCATTGAGATCACCTGGGGCCAGGTCTGCCACCTTTTCGGCCAAGGCTGCCGCAGTGGGATGGGTGAAGTTGTAGAAGGTCGAATAGTAATCGAGCTGCTTGAGCTGATCGGCGATGGCATCGACCATTTCCTGACGGCCATGGCCGATGTTCACACACCAAAGCCCCGCGATGCCGTCGATCATCTTCTGGCCGTCATTGTCGTAGACATAAGCGCCCTCGGCGCGGTTGATCACAGTGCGTGCGCCCTGTTCCTTGAGCGCATTGAGATCGGCGAAGGACTGAATGAGATGCGCGTCCTGCTTGAGGATATCTGTGGTGCTGTTCACGTGGCTTGTCCCGTTGGTGACGGAAAGCTTGGATGCGCGACTTTCCGTGCGTTGCGATAGACTTGGGCACGACGATAGCGGCACTACGGGCGTAAAAAAAGACACCACTTGAGAAGCACTGCTTAGGGCGGGCCTAACGTGCGGATCAGCTGGGTGTCTGCATCAAAGTCAGGCCGTTAATCTGCCCATCTGAATGGGCCGTTTTACAGTGTTCCATAAACGCGCGGATGACATTGACGTTCTCGGCCTCAGGGGCCGTCAGGACGCCCACATTCATGGGCCGCGCGTCGCCCGCCAGGGGCACAAAACGCAGAGGTTTGCCATCTGGGGCGAGATCGTTCAGCGGGCGGATATTGCCGATGGAATAGCCAAAGCCATTGGCGATGAGGCTGCGCATGACGCCCAGATCCTTTGTGCGTTCGGCAATGTTGGGTTTGATCCCGGCGCCGTCGAAAAAGGATAGAAAGTAATCGGCGCTGATGGGCAGATCGAGCAGCACCATGGGGTAGGGGACCAATTCTTCGACATGCACACTCTCGCGTGCGGCCAAGGGATGATCCACATCGAGAATGGCGTAGGGCGGCAGGCTGGCGAAGGGGTGAAAACTCAGGTCGCCGGGCAGGTCGAGATCATAGGTCAGGGCCACGTCAATCTCCGCGCGGCGCAGCTGGCTAAAGATTTCGGATTGATTGAGCTCGGCCTGTCGCACGCGGACATCGGGGTGCTTTTCCTGAAAACTGGCCCTGAGCGGCGGCAGGACGACCTGCGCAAAGGTCAGCATGCACCCGATGGAGAGCGGCCCACGGATCGTCTCTGAGATGTCACCTGCCAGGTTGTTGAGCTGTTCGGCGTCGTTGAGAACTTGCTTGGCCTGCGCCATCATTTGCCGACCAGCAAGCGTTAGAGACAGGCCCTGCGCATGCTGGCGGACAAAGAGCGGCAGGCCAAATTCCTTCTCAAGCTGATTGATCGCGGCAGAAATAGACGGCGAGGACACGTTCACCTTTTCCGAGGCCAACGCGATGCTGCCGCATTCCCCTACGGCAACGAAATATTCCAATTGCCGCAGAGTGAATCTGAGCATGTCTAACCTGCTTGCGCCTTGTACTTGATCCAAGTGGTCTTGAGCGCAGTGTATTTCTCAAGCGAGTGCAAGGAAAGGTCTCGTCCGAAGCCGGACTGCTTCATGCCGCCAAAGGGCGTCTGTGCCGAGAGCGCATCGACGGTGTTCACAGACACGGTGCCGACATTGAGGTTCTCGGACACCCGGCAGGCGCGGCTGAGATTGTCGGTCCAGACCGAGGCCGCAAGCCCGTAGATGGAATCGTTGGCCATGGCGACGGCTTCATCCTCATGGTCGAAGGCAATCACCGAAAGCACGGGGCCGAAGATTTCATCGCGTGCCAGTGGATTGTCTTGTGTGACGTCATCAAAGATCGTGGGCTGCACGAAGCAGCCTTTGCCATCGACATGCACACGTTTTCCGCCGGTCACGATATTTGCTGAGGAGATGCCTTCCTCCACGAACTGCATGATGCCCTGGGTCTGTGCCTCATCGACGATGGCCCCCATCTTGGAGGCAGGATCGAGCGGATCGCCGGG
>ERZ1740070.747-NODE-747-length-21460-cov-7.104275_pt1 | contig 21460 bp, 21 predicted proteins | sample MGYA00581734_ERZ1740070 | MGnify/ENA primary metagenome ERZ1740070 (study PRJEB43018, sample SAMN04849744) | marine metagenome | isolation source: floating plastic debris | place: Pacific Ocean | collected 2008-09-01 | study: EMG produced TPA metagenomics assembly...
TAGGGTTGAAGGCAAATCCTTCGGAGCTCTCAAAGTGTTGGGGAGGATTCATCTGCAGATCCAGGCCGGAGAGAGGGTTGCGCTCACTGGGCCATCCGGCATCGGCAAATCGACCTTATTGCGGATCGTCGCGGGGTTGGATCAAGAATTCGAAGGCCAGATCACGCGCCCCGATAGCCTGGCCATGGTGTTTCAGGAACCAACCCTGTTGCCGTGGCGCACAGCGTTGGACAACCTCAAGCTTGTGCATCCGATGCTGAGCACATCGCAGGCCGCGTCGATGCTGTCTCGCGTCGGACTGGAATACAAGGAAGATGTCTTTCCATTACAGCTCTCGCTTGGTCAACAGAGACGGTTGTCTCTGGCACGTGCCTTCTCAGGCAATCCGGACCTGTTGATCATGGACGAACCATACGCATCGCTGGATAAAGGCACAGCGCAGAAAATGCTGGCCCTGACCCAGGACCTGGTCAAAGAGCACGCGTGTTCGCTCCTTTTTGTCACGCATGCGGTAGAGGAGGCAGAACAGCTTTGTTCGCGGACATTGACACTGACAGCGTGCCCACAAGGGGCGCAGCTGTCCTGACGCAATGATCTTAGACAATGAGCTCAATATTGCGGCGTTGGTGTGCCGCCTGGCCCGTGGGCGCCTAGGGATGTCTGCAGGGTCATGCGCTTTAAGGCTATTGGGAAGTTGTGCCTGTCGGTCTCGTTGTCCGGTTTGAACAGCTCGTACTTGTTTGGCTTCCAATTCAGCGCGCTCATAGCGATGGCGTTCGACAAGGGCATCAAGTTCCAAATCGATTGCCTGAGGTGGCAATTCCTCTTTGTGAAGGAACTGTGCCGTTGCCTCTTCAATGGATGGTAGTCCTTCACCTGCACCCAAACGTTCACGCAATGCCTTGGCACCAGCACCGGTACAGCGAGAAAGGGAATAGACCTTCCCATGCTCATCAACGGCCACGAAGGCACGCCGAGACCCTCTGGCCAGGACAAAGCCTTCACTGAGCAGCGCTGCTTTGAAAGCACTAAGAGAGTCAGACTGCTCGCAGCAGTCTTTGAAGATGTTCTTCAATTCCTTCGGATCAAGCTGGATGGTTTTGGCCTGAGCCGCTTCGACTTGATCAAAGGCGAGCGGATCGCGTTTCTCTTTGGCTTGGAAACCTTCCGGCATGTCCCAGCCATGCTCCTGGTAGAGCTCCATAGCGATCTTTCGCAGTCGGTTTTTGTAATGCGAGAGATTGATCGCTGTCATGCATTCCAGATCAATGTGCGACCAAACGCAGTGGGCGTGTCTCCGGGCATGTTTTTGATGGAAGGCGATGGCGCGGGGTTGGCCGGTGAGACCGAGCGCAGCCTCGATCTTTTCACTAGCTGCTTCAAAAACAGCAACAGGCACATCTGCATCTGCAGGCGGGTTGAGGCTCAGCGAGAAGAGATACTGTGTGCATTTGGTGCCCAGAGATATCGCTTCTGTTTCTTTGCATGTGCCGATCAGGTCCTCCACCAAGAACCCTCGCATGTGATGAACACTCACGTGCTCATTGTCGCGTGCATTCAGCAGATGCATCGCTAGATCGCGACCGTGGCCGCGTTGTTTTCCAACAAGGATCAAGGTTTGCGACCGAGCGCTTTGAGCAGCATGCTGCGAATGTCCACGATGCTGGCATAGGCTTCTTCGATCTGCTCTTTGGCACAATCGTCAAACTCCAGCGCGCCAACATTGGCATGGTAGGCGAGCTGATTGAGATTGTTGGCGATGCGGGACTGACCAAGCAGACCGATGATCTTGGCAATCGCGACGCGGTCTTCAATCGGTACACCAGATGCGCGTCGGCGCGGCAGCTCGTCATCCAAAGCTTTGGCACGCATGTATACGCTGAGCGACATACCGTTGGCCAACTCGGTCAGTTTGGCATGATCATCAGGTGAAAGGCGCACGGTCACACGTGGGCAGTCGCGGGTGCGCTTATTGCTTTTCTTGACGCGGGGTTTCGGCTGCAAACCAGCGCTGCCGAATTCTTTAGCAAGACCAATCATAGCGTCGGCCCCAAGCGAACGTGTGATCTCAGCGCATTTCTCTTTGCTCTGGTGTCGTTTGTCTCTTTCTGTTCAGACCCTCCAGCCAACTCTCGAAGCTTGTGGATAACCTCCGGTGAGCCGTTGAGAATGTCAGCCCAATCCTCTAATTCAGACAGCAAGGATTGCAGCTCAAGCGGTTCTAGGTTCGTCCCGTCAGCTGCACCACTTTGCACTTCGAGTGCATTGAACCCCCTTAACGCTTTGAATAGAAAGGCAATTTCCGGGGTTCTAGCACCCTCATTTCGGCAGTATCTGATGCGGTCTTTGAAGGCCAGTTTGAGCACAGCTCTGCGCAGGGTGATGTTGCCTTTTTCCCTTAGTTTCGAAGGGTTTGCGAGGAATGTGAGCGCGGGTTCTAGTTTTTCCTCCCAAGTGCCGTTCGGTGCAGCCTGATTGGCCAGTTTTTCGGCGAGGAGGGCCTTTTGGCGCTCGTGCTGTGTGATCTTTTCCTCATATTTGCGGATCACGGTGGTGTTGCCAGACGTCATGATCAGATCAAGCAGCTTGTCGATTTCCTTGTCGATCGCTGCGATTTGGCGTTTGCCTGCGCGGGCAAGCTCAGCGGCCTGGGTTTGGCGCGTCTCCCAGATGTGGCGGAACATAGCAGCAGCGGCGCGCATGAGCCCGTCTGTGGGCTGCAGGGACTTGATCAGCTCACCCACGTCCCCCTCGAGCTGGTCGCGCCGGATGGACTTGCCATAGGCCTCGCAGGTTTTGGTCTGGCAGAGGTAGTACGGGTAGCGCTTGCCGAGCTTGCCGCGCGCAAAGGAGGATCGCAGGGGTGCACCACAGCAGTCGCAGACGGCCACACCCCGCAGCGCGAAGGCATCGCCTATATTGGCGCGCTTGGGGGCTTTGGCGACGGCTTTGCGGCGCTCCTGCACCCTGTCGAAGGTTGCGAGCGAGATCAGCGGTTCATGCTGCGCTTTGATCCAATGCAACTCGTAGGTGTCTGAGCAAATGTGGCCGGTGTAGATCGGATGTGTCAGGATATCGGTCACCCGCTGTTGCGTCAGCTTGCCGTTCTTCAGGCGCGGGAACTCGGGAAAGCTCTCAAAGAAGCGTTTGACCTCGGCCTGTGTTTGGAAGTGCCCAGAGGCGTAACCTTCAAAGGCTTCTTTGATGATCGCATCAAAGGGCGGATTCCGTACCAATACGCGCCCTTGATTTGGTTGTTTTTCATAGCGATAGGCAACGGGCGGATTATGGATCCAAAATCCATTTTCCATTCGCGCGCGCATCTTCTGAGCGACCTGACGGCCATTTTGTTTGCGCTCAAGTTGGCCTTGGGCGGCAAAGAGCGTCTCCAGGAACTCGCCTTCGGGGCTGTCATCCAGCTTGAAGTTCAGACGTTCTACCTGCGCCTGGCGATCGCGGAAGGCATCGCGGAGATCGAGGAACGCCAGAGTGTCGCGGCTGGCGCGTTTGAGATCATCGAAGATGACCACAAAGTTCTCATCGGGTTGCGCATCCATAAAGGACAACAGTGGCACCATGCCGGGGCGCTTCATAAAGTCACCGCCGCCTGTCATGGTATCCGGGAATGTGGCCACGACCTCATAGCCTTTGGCGTCTGCGTGCTGGCGACAGCGCGTCTCCTGGCCTTCTAGACCGTGCCCGTCTTTCTCCTGGTTCCTGGAACTCACGCGGCAATCGATAATGGCTTTGGGTTGGCTCATAGATCCTCGCTTTCTGCCTCTAACTGTACCACAGCGCGGCGGAGATCGGAGGCAAGCTCTAGCACTTGTCCACGGGTTTTTGGGGCGGGACGGCAGTTCCAAGTGATGTGCACAAAGGTGCGCATCATCGTCCAGAGCGTTTGGATCATTTCGATCTTTTCGGCTTCGGTAGCATCGACCTCGTCGAAGAAGACGAGCCAGTCTTGCTCGGTGAGCGTGATGGGGGGAAAGGGAGGTGCGCCTTGAACGGCGTCTTTGGGTGTTTGGTCGGTCATGTGCGGGTCTTTCTAAACTGTAAAATGATCCTCCTTATTGAGAACATAAGTGGAACATCATGCGCCTCATTTTGGGACCTGGCAAGGATTAAATTCCTAATCTTGCATGTGTATGGGCGCTCTTTATGCAAGGAGCGCCCATACCCTTAACCTTGACTGACCTTAGTCAGCGATTGTGCGTTTGCGCCTTAGACTGTCCTTGTTCCTGCTGGGTGCGCCGGTGCTCTTTGAACGCCTCGCGGTCCAGGTCGTTGGCCGTGTAATGGGCACGCCTGGCCAACTCGGCAAGCCCCAGCAGATCCTTGGAGCGGAAGCTGGAAGTATCGCGCAGCTCGCCCTCCTTGTCCTTGTACGTGCGCGCAACGGTCACCGAGTGATAGGCGCCGTTGTCACCGTCATTGCGCCATATGGCGGCTTTGAGCGGACCCTCGCGCAGGGTCTCCTGCGGTCGGTTGGTGGTGTCGGTTTCGTCGTCAGACATGGGTCGTTCTCCTCTTTGGGATGGTTGCAGGTACTGTGCGCGTCTCCGCACCGCCTCCTGACGCTCTTCAAAGGCGGCGGCATCGACCTCTGCCACGAAGTCAAAGCTTGGCCGCGGCGCCGGAAACGGTGCGGGACCATCCTGAAGGGACCCTGCGTCTCGTGCGGGCCGATTGCGGGCGGCATTGTTAAAACCGTCGCCTCGCACATTGTCATTGGAGCTGTTTTGTTCGGCAAAGACCCGACTGATGCGCAACTGGGCCAGTCGCTTGGCAAAGTCGCTTTGCGGCAGGTCAGGTTGTGCATCGGCATAGGTGATGGGTTGCCGGCAATCGAGATGTTCGCGCAACCCTGTATGCTGCCGCAAACGCATTGCTGATGCGAACGATGGCAGGATCTCAAATCAAATCCTGGGGGATGCGCCTGACGCGGACGAAAGGCAGACGTCGCGCTGTCGTCGCTGTTGCGCGCAAACTGGCCGTTCTGCTCCACCGCATGTTGGCAGATGGCACCGAGTTCCGTCCGGAGAAGGTGGAGGACACAGCATGATCTGAACCGCCCAAAACCAAAACCGAATGGTGTCGTCCTCACCGGACGAGGTTCGTGCCCTCTCGGCAGCATCGCAAAGCGATGCGCCTGCCGGGTAATAGATGAAGCCGAATATGACTGCTGCGCAACGAGAAGCGCGTCCCAAAGCGAGGCTCTCCACTGCCAATCCGACACATGCGTGCAGCGATGTCCCACGCGACATCAACCAGACTGCGAAGAGAAGCGTGACCCGGATGAGCGATAAACGTCCCGATTTAAAAAAGGAAAACGAGCTTGACCCATAAGCCCAATTTGAGAAGCCGCCGTTCACATGCATCAAGTTTGCTGCATTTCTGCTTCTCGAAAACAGACCTTGGATAAACGAACACCTGTTGCCGTCTCTGCGCCATGTCTGCCGCATGATCGCGGCATGGCGCAAAGACTACAATCACTACCGCCCCCACTCGAGCCTCGACGGGCCCACCTCTTGGGAGTATCACCAACGATCAAGAGAGGACCAAACCCTTAACAGAGCTAACCAATAAAGGAGGACTCTCAGGGGAGCAGGTCACAAGGCAGCGAAGAGCTGACGTTGAATAAGCGCGAGTTTTCTCAAAGCCACCGCGTTAGCGCAAGTGCGCTTCGATAGCGATTAATCAAACACGTCAGAGTGTTGGTAAGTGTTACGGATGTCGATGCTTAGGCTAACGGTAGGGTTTTGTCTGTCATCCTTGCCGACGCCAAGCAAGCCAAATTGCAGTGTAAGTCAACCTTCGAATACAGTTCTCAGTGGCCGCATTTAACCCCGCTGTATGGTCCTAAGCGTGAAACCAGCATTACAAGACACCGGCTTGAAGCGAAAACGACGCCTTGCAGCTTCGCGAAAGCCGACAGTGGCTATATTTGCAGCAAATTCTTGAATTGAACCCACATTAAAGGATCGGACCGCCGCGGGGAGGGTCAACTAGTTAACAAACGTCGCCGATTTTCTCAGTTTCTCACGACCCGAACTACAGGGGAGATCGTGGGCCAGAAAATCCTTTGGGACTAAGACGCGCTTGGGCACATAAACGCCAGGTTCAACTCGCCAATGTTCACAGAGGAACGCATTTACCACAATCAAAAAGTGTCACCATTGGCAAATATTCGCTTTTAAATGGATGTAAGATCACTTGCAGAAGACATCCTGGCCCAAGTCAAATACGGTTTTGATTACAGATTTTCTCGCTTTTCGTGCAATGGTACGATCCACAGTTATTCGGAAAAAAATGGACAATCTCTTCAGAAAAGAAGTGGTCGAAGACCGACTGTCGCAAATCGGTTTGCCCATGCGTATCACCTCTGTTTGGATGCATTTGTTCACTGGCGCCTTTGTTACATTCATTCTTCTGATCGCCCTGGTGATCGCAAACGGAACCTATGCACGCAAAGCGTCCGTACAGGGTTTTTTGCTTCCAGATTCCGGGATCGTGAAAGTCAGTTCTCCGCGCGAGGGCCGGGTTATCGAAAGCCACATCAACGAAGGGCAGCAGGTCAATGAAGGCGATCTGCTGTTTGTGATCGACGTTGGAGCGGAAAGCATAGGTGGCAACACCATAGACCTGACCTACGAAAATCTCACACAGCGGAAATCGCTGATCGAACAGGAAATTCTGCTGCTGAAAGAGATTGGCGAGGCGGACGCCGTGCGTCTTGAGCAGAATATTGAGCTCAAAGAACAGGAAATCGGTTTTGCCACGCAAGAATCCGAGGCCATCGAGACAAACCTGGAATTGCTTCAGCGGATCGTTCTGCGGCACGAAGACTTGTCTTCGAGACAACTGTCTCCGGTAGATACACGAGAGGAAGCAGAGAAAGACCTGATCGAGGCCCGTCTTCAAGCCATTGGGCACGGCAGGTACCTCGTGACCTTGCGCAGTGAGCTCGATCAACTCCGAACGGAACAACGAGTTCTGAGGGATCGCCAAGCCAGCGAGAAATCGAACCTGTTGCGTGAACTGTCCAGTCTGAACCAGCAGATCTTGGAACTGGACAACCAACGCGCAATCCTTGTGCGTGCTCCCAAGACTGGCATTGTCACGCGTCAGACCAAATCGGTTGGAGCCGTTGTCGATGCCGAGGATGTCTTGCTCAGCATTGTTCCGGACGGAGCGTTGCTGGAGGCGTATCTGTACTTGCCCAGCAAAGATGCAGGATTTGTGAGCATTGGGACCGAGATACTGATCCGGTATGATGCCTACCCCTATCAAAAATTCGGCCTCTACAAGGCGTTTGTCAGCACGATCAGCCAAGCTGCCGTCACCAGTGCGGAGCTTCCGATTGCTGTCAGCTCAACCACGGACGAGCTCCTTTTCGTGGTCACAGCGCGTCTTGAAAAAGCCTTCGTGTTGGTGGCCGGAGAGGAGCGACCGCTGCAGGTCGGCACGAAGTTTCAGGCAGATCTCGTTCTTGAGGAACGCATGATCTGGGAATGGCTCTTGGGGCCTCTGCGCCGGTTACGCGCGAGCGCATAGTTTTACTTTCCTGACAAACGGGGATTGCCGCATTGAAGGTCATCTTCCAGTCCGAAAATTCTGAATGTGGCCTTGCGGCAATTGCGATGGTCGCCAGCGAGTTTGGCCACTTGATCGATGTCGCCAGCCTTCGTGCCAGGTATCCTGTTTCCCAAAAGGGCACGAACCTGCAGGGTATTGTTCGAATTGGTCATGAGCTGGGCTTGGAAAGCCGCGCGGTGCGATGCGAACCGGAAGACCTGGTTCATTTGAAACTGCCCGCCATTCTGCACTGGAACATGAAGCACTTCGTCGTTCTGGCCAAATGCAGAAGAGGAAAATACGTCCTGCATGATCCGGCCTACGGACGTGTCGTTGTATCCAAAGACGACGTCGAAAAGTGTTTCACCGGCATCGCCATGGAGGCATGGCCGGGACCGAATTTCAAAAAGGCAGACGAACGCAACAAGCTGCGCGTTCGTGACATTCTGACAAAGGTTGCAGTGATTAAACGATCCTTGCTTTCGATCTTCGTCTACGCACTCGGGATAGAGTTGATCTTTCTCGTCCTTCCGATCCTTCAGCAAATCATCATAGATGATGCCTTGGTGACGGCAGACACAGATCTTTTGACGATGCTTGTCATTGCGACCGCTGTATTCCTGCTGGGATCGGCTGCGGCATCGGGCATTCGAGGGCTGTTGCAACGCAACTTGTCATCCTCACTCTCGATGGTCGTCCCCACCTATGTGTTCCGCCATCTTGGCACATTGCCGGTGTCTTGGTTTGAAAAGAGATCGGCTGCAGATGTTGTGAACCGTGTGGAGTCCGCCAACACAATCCACAAGACGCTGACAACCAGCGTGATCACAGCAGGCATTGACGGGATTGTCGCGATTTTGACATTCATCGCGATGTGTCTTTACAGCCCGTTCCTGGCCGGGCTCGTGCTGATCTCAACCATTGCTTACGGGTTGGTGCGCGTCTTTTGGTACAACACCTATAGACTGCGCTCTCACGAAGCTCTGGTGCAACGTGCAAACGTACAAAGCCACATGTGGGAAACCATGCGGGGCATCGCAACGATCAAGGTTTTCAACGGCTTTATTCAAAGGGAAGGCAAATACAGCGCAAGCCTAAGCAAACTTGTTTCGGTTGAAATGAATATCGCGACGGCTGAGACCGCCTTCACCTTTGTCCATGATTTAATTCGGCTCACTGAACGGGTGGCCATTTTGTACTTTGCCGCGCTTGCCGTTCTAAGGGGCGATTTCACAATCGGGATGTTGATCGCCTTTTTGAGCTTTCGAGACAATTTCGTGAACAAGAGCAGTTTGCTTATCAACACCGCGATCGATTTCAAAATGCTCGGCATTCACCTGGACCGGCTGGCCGATATCCTTTTGTCGGATCCCGAGCATCGCACGGACTTGCCGTTTCTGGGCGATCGAACAACGCGAGGTATATTGGAGGCCGCGAATGTAAGTTTCCGGTACGGGGAAAACGAACGTGATGTTTTGAAGAATTGCAGCCTCCGGGTGGAACACGGCGAGATTGTAGCCATCGTCGGCCCGTCAGGTTCCGGCAAATCCACACTTTTCAAAGTCCTTGCGGGTGAAGTTGAGCCGCGCAGCGGCGATGTCATGCTCGACGGGGTTTCCATTTCGGCGATGGGACATAGGCGCTTGAGGGAAATGATCTCCGTCGTACGTCAGGACGACATGCTTTTTGAGGGCACGATCGCCGAAAACATCGCCTTTCTTCAGGAAAAAACCGATCACGAGCGCGTAAAGGACGTTTGCAAGCAGACCCAGATCTACGATGAGATTCAGCAGATGCCGATGGGATTCAACACCTTGATTGGGTCCATGGGCACCGGGCTGTCGGGTGGACAACTTCAACGCATCATTCTGGCACGGGCCATCTATAGAAATCCAGGTGTCCTGCTGCTGGATGAGGCGACCAGTTCTCTCGACGTGGAAAACGAAAAACAGATTTCAAACGCGTTTCAGGATTTGGGCATCACTCAAGTCATTATTGCCCATCGCCCTGAGACAATTGCCAAGGCAGATCGCGTGATCGACATCCGCGACATCAAAGACGGGTTCGCAGAAAACATTATTTCGATTGAGACTAAGGAAGAGAGGGGCTGACACGTCAGGGCAACTTTGAAAGCGCATGACTTTAACCGGAAAGCGTCTTTGAAAACGCCTTCAGAAAAGCCCCTTCGCACCGCAATACACACAGGGAGATCGTAACAATGAACACAGCGCCAAACCAAGATTTATTTTTGAAGGAACGTCTGGGCATCTGGTGCCAGAACCGCGGAGGACATTCCTGGATGTCCAAGAAAATCGAAGCCGCGACTATTGTGTTGTCGTTGCTGGAACACACCGAACTGCACGATAAAATCACGCTTGCCCAGTTTGAGGAACGTTTCCTTGATCCAATCGCGAATGGACAGGTCATTCTGTATTATGAAGGTGGCACGCCGAGTGCTTTTCTGAGCTGGGCTCTTTTGTCCAGTTCGGACGGCGACAGGTATCTAAATGAACGGAACCAAGTCCCACCCAGCTGGTCGTCGGGAGATGAGCTTTGGCTGATCGATTTTATCCATGCCTATGAAATGCGGGTGCCTGGTTGGATTTTCAAGCATCTGCATAAGGTCGTGTTCGCCGATTGCGCGCGAGTTTATGCCCGGTGGTCAAGCAGTATTGGGGAAACAGCAAACGCGAAACGTACTTGGAGTCGCGAAGCACCCCGCCCTAACCTGCGCCCCGTACGAAGCAAGGTCAGCTATGCCGATACGGAATTGGAAATGCTGGACCGCCAGCACCCCTACAGACGGCTCAAGGACGGGCGTTCAGAATACAACCGCACCGAAACGGAGTTCCTGCGACGCTTCCATCCCGAGGAAAACGCGCGCGTGCTTGTTTGCGGCGTAGAGGCAAACCAGTTCGCCAGACGTTTGGCCGCCGAAACAAGCTGCGAGGTTGTGTTGTTCGATGAGCTTGCGGGTTGGCTGACATCCGTGGCTGAAAGAGCGGCGCATGCCACACCGCTTCTGCAATACCCGGACTTCAGCATCAAGCACGGTCAATGGGACACACTCCCGTTTGAAGATGGGACCTTTGACAGCATTTACAGCTTTGGAGCCATCGCACGATGTCAGAACTCCGTGCAGTTCATTGATGAGCTTCTTCGTGTTGCAAAGCCTGGTTGTGACCTTGTATGTCACGAACTTCTCGCAGCGGATGACGGTGTCACGGATGACGAATTGAAACGGCATGGCCTGTGGTCTGCCATGACGCTCGAAAAGTGGGATGCTGCCTTCGGCCCTTACACCGAAACAAAAGCGATAGAAGGCCCCGTAGATGACGAACACCCCTTCCGACCAATGAGAGATTGGTTTCATGCGCCAAGAAAATCGAAATTTCCTGATACCGCAGATAGTCACGCGAGCAATCTTGAAACTTGGAATGTTCGGTTAACGAAATCGGCAGCAACCTTTGTCCCGTCCCGTAAGACTACGAAACGATCGAAACTGACAACTCTGGTGACATTTAGCGGTGGCATAGACAGCACCTATGTCTTGTGGAAATTGCTGAAGGAAACGGACGACGAGATCATCGCGCTACACATCAATATAACAAACGTCGAAGGTCGCGTGCTGATCGAAAAGATCCGTGCCCAGCAAATCGTGAACTATCTTTCTGAACGGTACCGCCTGATCACGTACAAGACGACAACCATTGATCATTCAGGCATGAATTGGTTCGGCTATGACGTGATGGCCGTGGGATTTGAGGTTGGAATCGTGGCGACATCGCATCTTCTTGAAAAGAACAAAGCGGTGGACAGGTGGACAATGGCGGCCTGCAAGGAAGAGGGGCGTTGGCCCAACCGCTGGCAGCACGTTCTGGATTGCACGGCTGCAAATTGCTACCCGCACACGCCGCCCGAGTACTTCTCACTGCCGATCATCACAAAGGCTGAACAAATGCGCCAGATGCCCAGTGAACTGCTTGAAATGACGTGGTACTGCAGGCAGCCTAAGCTGACGCGCAACGGCTATGCACCCTGCAACACCTGCATGACGTGCCGGATCGTGAATGAAATCAAATCGGAGCGTGTCTAGCGGTTTCCTTGCCGAAGTTCGAAGCGATTTGCCCAAGCGGTGCGACGGCTGACATATAAAGTCTTCAATCGCAAAGGGGACACCTATCGGGTGCCCCCTAGCTGCGGTGTCGGCATCGCTACCGCGCCGCAAATTGGCCTGCGATTTCGCGCTTATCCGCGAGGTGGTGGGAACGGTGGTGGATCTTCACCTTCACCGCCGCCATGGCTGCCCCCTTCACCACCTGCGACGAGGCTCATATCTTCAAGGCTTAGCTCTTCAAAGCTCAGTTCCTTGCCGAAAAAACGGCTTTTCTTCTTAGTCATGGTCAATCTCCGATAAGAAGTTTCCACTAAGATGGTCACTACACCTTTAGGGTGCAGTAATGCCGATGATAACTTGTCAGGGTTGATCTAACTAGTTTCGTTTCCGAACGGTGTCCGGCGCCAATTTGCCCGGTTAAAAGAGAAAGCGATTTGGCGCGCTCAAAGACTAAAAATAACTTTTTTAATTCAATTGTTTGGGTCGTGAATTGCATCTGACAAAGGGGCGAAATTTGCGGGTCAATTCTAAACATCTGATGCCCTTTCGCGTAAAGGGCGATGGCCGAATTCCGCGTATTCAATTGCTTTTTCGCGAAGGGCCATGGCCTGGTTCAAGGTGAAGAAACTCCGTCTTGCTGGACCGGGGTATTGTCCCTGAAAATCAAGGCGATAGTGTCCGCCGCGCGACTCTTCTCTGCGCAAGGCCGCAGTGGCGATCAGTGTCGCTGTGGCAGTGATGTTTCGCCAAGCGTCACCGCCACTTTCGTGCATTTGTTCGATTTCGGCGATATTTCGCAAAGCGTCACGCAATCCGGCCCCGCTCCGCACAATGCCGACATGTTCGTTCATGATTTGACGCAGCTGCAACAGTGCGGCGGAATCAATTTTCGAACGGCCAGCAAGGAATTCGATCGCAGGAACTTCCGGGGCGTGCCTGATCTTGCCGATGGTCACCTTGATATCGTTTGCACAGCTGCTCCCGAAAACCAGCGCTTCCAGCAGACTGTTCGATGCCAACCGGTTGGCGCCGTGCAACCCGGTTGAACTGGCTTCTCCGCAAGCCCACAATCCAGTCAAATTGGAACGGCCTTTCAGATCGGTGGCAATGCCACCCATATGATAATGTGCCGCGGCAACGACAGGAATGGCGCGCGCGACAGGATCAATGCCGGCCTTTAAACACGCTTTCGCAACTGTCGGGAATTTCGTCAGGATGTCTTTTCCCAAGGCGTCGCGCGTATCAAGCATTGGTCCCAGCCCGTCTTGAGTTTGCTGGAAAATCGCACGAGCCACCACGTCTCGGGGCGCCAGTTCCGCGTCCTTGTGCACATGCAGCATAAAGCGTGTGCCATATCGATTGATAAGTTTCGCGCCTTCCCCGCGGAGAGCTTCCGTGGCCAGTGGGCTTGGATCCTGATCGACTTTGATAGCAGTTGGGTGGAACTGAACGAATTCGGCGTCAGCGATCCGAGCCCCGGCATTTGCCGCCATACCAAGCGCCTGGCCGAAAGAGCCCAAGGGGTTCGTCGTTTTCGAGAAGATCCCTGCGGATCCACCACCAGCAATGACATAGGCATGCCCTGAAAGGCATACAGGTTGGCTTGCGCAGTCTCTTTTCTGGGAAACCCACAGTCCGATAACGCGGTTTGCGCGGGTCATGAGCTTTTGGGCTACGACATTTTCCAACACCTGTACGGAGGGTGTTCGTCTGATCTGGTTGATCAATGCGCTCATGATACCCGCGCCAGAACGATCACCAACAACGCGTACCACGCGCGCCCGGTCGTGACCTGCTTCGCGCGACAAGCAATAGTGGCCTTCCGCCGTCATATCGAACGGCGTTCCCATCGCATGCAAAGCTTCAATGTGCTTGTGCGCCTCCGCGCTGACGAATTCGGCAACGCTGCGGTCGACCAAGCCAGCACCCGCTGCACTTGTGTCTCTAGAGTGCAACGAGGGAGAATCGCCGTCGCCGATAGCGGCAGCGACTCCGCCCTGCGCCCAGGCCGAACTAGTTCCTTCTCCCAACTGACCAGCCGTGATGACCAAAGAGGGCCAAGGCGAAAGGTTCAGCGCTGTGTAGAGGCCTGCCAGACCACTTCCGATGATGATCGTGCGCCCAGTCCAGATGGGGCGCATCATGATGCGTAATCGAGAATTCTCATCGTCGCCTCGATCGTCTTAAGGTTGATGTGAAATAAGCGGCAATCTTTCGCCAAATGTCCTGTCGAGACTACATCTCGGTTGTGCCAGATATCAACGGGGTATACTTACGGTGGCAAGAAACGGCCTGCGGAGGGAAGCAATCCCTCTAGTTTTTACTGCATAGAAACTCAGACGAGTTCAGCAAACTTCACATTTAAAAATGGAGGGTAAGGATTGTTATGTCCTTTATTCCTAAGCTGTGTACCAATGCGGTTATTTCTGAATTTTTACAGGATTTTACGGCAGATCTTCGCGATGAAATGCAACCAATGTGGGAACGCGTCAACTCGGTTGTGACACCTCTTGAATGGCCTTTCGTGGCCCCACGGATCAAAGCTATCAACGATCTGAAGAAAGCCAGAAACGCAGTGATCCTGGCGCACAATTATATGACCCCCGATATCTTTCATTGTGTCTCTGATATTCGAGGGGACAGCTTACAGCTTGCGGTTGAAGCAAGTCAGTCAGAGGCAGACATCATTATTCAAGCAGGCGTCTTTTTTATGGCCGAGACATCCAAGCTGCTTTGCCCAGAAAAGACGGTTTTGATCCCCGATGTCGAAGCAGGATGTTCGCTGGCGTCGTCCATCACGGCAGAAGACGTAAGGGAAATGCGCCGCAAGTATCCCGGCGTGCCTGTTGTGACGTATGTGAACACGACCGCCGCGGTCAAAGCCGAGACGGACATATGCTGCACATCCTCCAATGTGATTGATATTGTCGAGGGGTTGGGTGTCCCAAGGGTCATGCTGCTGCCCGATGAATATTTGGCCAGCTACGTTCAATCGCTCACAGATGTGGAGATCATTCCCTGGCCTGGTCGGTGTGAAGTCCACGAACAGTATCGCGCAGAGGACCTTGTCAACTACCGGCAATCTGATCCTTCAGTTGCGATCGTGGCGCATCCCGAATGCCCGCCTGACGTGATCGCAGAGGCAGATTTCACCGGCTCAACAAGCAAAATGATTTCCTATGTCGAGGACAACAAGCCCGAGAAGGTCTTCTTGATCACGGAATGCTCGATGGCGTCCAACATCTCGGCGCAGTTACCCGAAGTCGAGTTTGTGAAACCATGCAATGTCTGCCCGCATATGAAACGTATTACCCTCGATAACATCCTTATCAGCCTTGCGAACATGACGACCGAAGTCACTTTGGACCCGCAGACTGCTGACAAGGCGCGTCGCGCAATCGAGCGCATGATCGAAGCCGGCACCCCTAAACTAACGCCGGAGGTCCCTTTGCGGCAGGCAATGAACGCCTGAGGCAAGCGTTATTCGAGGAGCAGAAAGAGACATAAGGAGTCGTGCGCGATGAAACCGACCAATTGTTCCCAAGCGTCGGAAACGGTCAAGAACGTAATAAGAGTCTTGCGGGATGACCCAAGTTTTCCGGTCGTAGATGAATTGCTATCTTTAGGCGCCAAAATGACGCCATCTGAAGGGGACCAATTTGTCGATGACACGCCTGAATTGCACGAAATCTCGAAGTTGGCAGCCAATCAATACAATGATTACATCCTACGGTCGGAAAACGAAGAGGTGGCCAGTTTACTGACTGCGGAGCATCGCCGTGAATCTGGATTGGGCAATGCGGTGAATGAGTTTGGAAAGCAAGCTTACAGCCGCGTGGATGGACTCTTTGACCGCTTCGATTTCGAAGACTGCCGAAGGTTCGTCCTGGTCGGATGCGGTTCGCTGCCGGTTACGATGTTTCAGGTCCTCGACAACACCAACGTACCTGAGATCGTGGGCCTTGATATCCGACCTGACGCTGTCCAATCCGCGAATGCCATCTTTGAGAAGGATGGTCTTAACAGAGCCAAAGCTGTCCAAAGTGACGGTCACAGTTTTGACTATGCCGGTGCGGATATTGTCTATGTTGCAAACATGGTGTCACCCAAGCTGCGCGTCTTGGAACGCATTCTTGAGACGGCGAGTGAAACTGTTCAGATCGTGTTGCGTGATCCCTATTCCTTTGGTCGCTTGTGGACCGAAAGAGGTGAAGACGCCTTGGACGAGCGATTTGAAGTCTTGGATTACGGACCGCCGTCGCCCGCCTATTTTTCTCGCGACGTCTATATACGCGCAGCAACCAGATCAGCCTAAGACAAGAGCGTCGCTGGCCTGATTACAGTGGTTCGAGGCAAGTAATTGCACTGCGCCCCAGCTCTTCAGGCAAGAATGAGGTCACTGACGCTCCACCGGAGACAGGCGCCACGACCTCCGGGTAGTAAAGCCGTGCTAGCCCGTATCCTGAACGCAACATGATGAAACTGTGCTCTCCTTGGTTTGCGCGAATATGATCGACGATATGCAGTTTGCTGCTGCGTATCTCCGAAGCTGCATCACCACCAACCAGGCCATTGATAAAAATCAGGTCGTATTTGGAGAAATCACGCCAGGTCAGAACATCTGAAACGATATGATTTGGCATCGCATAAGTCTCGATCGCATGAAACACACGCTCGGAGATCATACGGCTTTCAGGAACAATATCCAGACACGTCACATCCAGATGAAACCGACTAAGAAACAGCAGCGCCGTGGCTGGCAAAGGACCAGACCCCACGATAAGGCAGGATTGCCGTTTATCGCCGATCTTGGTGCGTAACGCGGCCCCAAGTATCGCGGAGCCGCGATAGTCATCCGTAATGGCTTCTGCCAATTCATCACCTCGCGTCTCATTCTCGACGAGGGAATTCGCCAGCTCATTTTCAATCGCGAACTCATATCCTGCCCGGATAGACCGCATCGTGGGAATAAGCGGCAATAAATCGCCGCATGACAGAACCTCGGTCGACTGATCGGCCGGGACGGTCTTGATAAGCTCATCGATTTCCTCAAAGTACGGAGTTAACTCTTGGAAAGATATTATATTTTTTTGGGCTCGCAACGCCTCAAAAACATCAATTGTCTGACAGCATAACCGTGTCAGATGGGTTTCAATATGAGATCTTGAACTGTTCATGAGGCGGTTCAACAATCTGAATAACGGCGCGCAACTTTGGAGCGAATATACAATCGATTACACCCGCAAACAAGGTAACCATCGAGGCCAGCAGTCTGCCAAAAACGGAGAGGACAAGTTATCATGATACAGGAAGCACCGATCGATTATGTCGAAACCTACTACGAAACCCGACTTAAACGGAGGCGAGATTTCCCCGAAGCGCGTCGATTTTATGAGGCGCAGTTGAAGCATGTAAGTGGTGATCGCGTGATCAACCTGGGATGCGGGCCACAATTCTATGACGACCTACGTCACTTCGCGACCCTGCCACGCTACTACAGCGGTCTCGATCTGAACCAGCAGAACCTGGAGTATCTGAAATCAAGCCAACATAAAGATCTGGAAGCTGGACGGAATTGGGCCCGTGACAATGACGTGAAGGTCGATCTCGTCTGTGGCGACATACTTGAAGAAAGCACCGATTTTGGGGCTGGCTTTGAAAAGGTCGACTGCGCGGTTTGTATCGGATTTCTGGGAATTTTCTCGGAAGAACCATTCAAAAAAGCGGTCGGCCGTATCCGTGAATGGCTGGTACCGGGCGGTCGCTTGGTAAACCTAAGTTGGTGCCACAACCTTCAAGAAAAAACTGTCTACGAGGGCCGGCTCAAGTATGGTTTCAATCGCCCAAATAACCCTGGGCATCATGATATCATAAAGTGGACAACCGAAAGTGATTTTATCCTGATCAATGAAACAGTCTTCGATGTTCCGCACAAAGAAATCTATGGGTGGAAACTTATTTCCAGCGCGGTGTTTGAATTGGCGGATTGATACCAATCAATAGTTTTCGTTCTTACCTGTTTAGAGACAAAGGTCATTCTCTGTTATCGAAGCACATCGATCGTTGCCCGTGTGATCATTTGTGGAACCAATTAACTGGAGCAACCCCCAGAAAGTGGTCCACCAATTGTGATAGATTGTCCCGCAAATTGGAGGATCAGCGATGGCTGGAAAACGAGAGAAGCCCGAAGAGATTGTATCGAAGCTTCGGCAGGTGGAAGTCATGCAAGGACAAGGAGCAACGATAGCCTAGGCGGTGCGCCAGATCGGCGTAAAGCAGCAGAAGTTTTATCGATGGCGTAAGTTGTATGGCGGAATGCAGAGATCGCAGCTCGTCAGGTTGAAAGAGCTTGAGAAGGAGAACCAACGACTGCGGCGCGCGGTGTCTGATTTGACCTTGAACAAGGTGATCCTGACAGAAGCAACGAAGGGAAACTTCTAAGCCCTTCAGCCGCTATCTCAAAAGGCCGCTTGTACATTGTATTTTCCAGGCGTTGCTCGATTACGCCGCGCGTAAACGATTCCGTCTCGAATTCGGACTGCGTAGCGTGCCGTTCCCTTGCCAGTCGGCCCACGGTTCGGGTCGGAGTAGTTACTGCGGAACTGCTTGAGTGCATGACCTTCCGGGCAGACGTATTGGTCGTTCTCGGCATCCCATTCGAAGATGAGCCATGTCGCGCCATTGGTCCGAGCGACAATGGCGAATGCGGGACCATGTACCATCGGATCGGCCTGCTTTGTCGAACACTGGAATGTGCGGCGCGATCTTTCGGTCGACGAGCCACCCCTGAAGCGGGCCGGTGCCGTAAGCTGTATCCGCGATCAGGCGTTCGGAGTGCAGATCGAACTTGGCCTTCACCCGCCTCAGCGTCGTCTTTGTCGACCCGACCTCAGCTTGCCGGATGGAGCGCGTCGCCTCGACATCGACGATCACGCCATGATCCGTGTCGATCAGGTAATTGTCGGAATAGCTGGAGAATGCGTTCGCCATTGTCTCTCGGACCAGTGGCGTTCCAATGGCTCACCCTTACGCGCGGCAGTCCACTGGCTCACGGGGTCGGAATGCAAGGTGAACTTGGGCTGTACCTCGCTTGCCGCGCCGAACGCAGCCTCATCCAGTGCGTCGAGATACTCGCGAACCGCGCGAGGCGCATCCTTTGGGTCGACGCTTGATGCGTCCCACTCTTCCTTTGGCGTGGAGTTCTGTTTGTTGGCATCAGCTTCGATCAGGCTGGCATCAATCGCCATCCGCTGGCCGCTGACCAACCCTTCTTCGATGCACCGCGCCACAGTCGTCTCGAACAGATGGCGCAGCACTTCGCTCTCCCGAAACCGGCCATTCCGGTTCTTCGAGAATGTAGAATGATCGGGCACCCGGTCGTTCAAATCGAGACGACAAAACCAGCGATAAGCGAGGTTCAAATGAACCTCCTCGCAGAGCCGTCGCTCGGATCGGATGCCGAAGCAATAGCCCACCAAGAGCATCCGGGCCAGCAACTCGGGATCGACGGACGGGCGACCAGTATGGCTATAGAAGTCTGCGAGATGAGCGCGAATGCTGTCCAGATCGACAAACCGATCAATCGATCGTAGCAGGTGGTCTTGCGGAACATGTTCCTCGAGCGAGAGCTCGTAAAACAGCGCCGCCTATGCTTCCTGCCTTGGTCCCATCATCGCCAATCCCTCCCGATAGCAAGAATTGAATCAGCGCATTGCGCTTCGATCAAGCTACAGTTTTTCAACGAAATACGCCGATTTTCCCGAACATTAGGAATACAATCATACGGTTGTATGTCCCACTTGCACGGTCGGGGTGATATATGTTCTATATTTGTTCTTATTTGTTAAACCCGTACTGAGTTAGGAGATTTTATGAGTACATATGCAAATGATACATCCCAGCCGCCAAAATCTGACGCCCCCGGTTTGAAACGGCCTTTCATGTTGGCCTACACCGTCAAGCCGATTGACGATGGTCGTAAATCCGTCTGGAGCAAGATCGGCGCGGCATGGTCGCACAAAGATGGGCAAGGCTATGAAGTGCGGATGGATGCGCATCCGGTCGACGGGCGTATTGTGTTGCGCACCATTCGGGAGACTGATGAAGATCACACTGGTGAGCTCTTTGAGCAGACACCGGAGTAATCTGAACGAGAATTCTGCGTAGGGAAAGGCGGCCGGTTCGGTCGCTTTTCTTTTGGGCGCCCCGGCGTATCCAGTCAGGCTCTCGTGCAAGCACCAAGCCCGCCTTTTGTGCGCATGTCCGAGGAGCTCAAAACCGGTTCCCACTTTTGAGCGACATGTGCATGCGGTCTTGGCCATTCGGCGTCGATCCTTGGCGCTGTGTTGAGGCGGCAGGTGTGCCGCCGCATTGTTCATATCGGGGAAACCGTGAGGCTTTGCCTCTTCTCTCCCCGCAAGACAAATAGACGGTCTCCCGAGGCTCAGCATCAAAGATGCCTGCGCCCGCCGTCGATTTGTCTTGTCCCCTCCCATCTCCATTCTCGCCGAAGGGCAAGGGTTGCAGGCGCAACCCCTAACCCAAAGAAGGAAAGACAGATGTTTAGAAACCATATCATTGAAGGAGATTCAGCCCAAGTTTTGAAGGACGTTCCTGCAGGCACGGTCGATTTGATCGTGACCGATCCACCATATCTGGTGAACTACCGAGACCGCGATGGGCGCAGCTTGCGAAACGATACCAACGCAGGCGGCGTGATGCCCGTCTTCGACCCGATGGCGCGGGCGATGAAACCGAACAGTTACGCCGTGGTCTTCGCAGGCTGGTCAGCCTTGCCACAATTCACCGCAGCGAGGCAGGCCGCAGGTCTCAAGATTGTCAGTCAGATCATTTGGCAAAAACGCTACGCCTCGCACAAGAGCTTCACAGAATACCGTCATGAAAGCGCCTTTGTGCTGGCGAAAGGCAATCCTGCAAAGCCCACACACCCGCTACCGAGCGTCATGGACTGGGTCTATTCCGGCAATCGGCGGCATCCGACCGAGAAGGCCGTCGACATCCTCACACCCCTCATCTGCAGTTTTTCCAAACCCGGCGATCTGGTCTGCGATCCCTTCAGCGGCTCTGGCAGCACATCCGTTGCAGCGGCTTTGACCGGGCGGAACTATCTCGGCATCGACATTGACCCCGCGCACGTGACAACAGCGCAAAACCGTCTGGTAGGTGTCGCCCGGTTCCAAGCCTACAAAAGCGAGAGGGCAGCGTAATGGACGGCGAGCAACTTGGATTTGACACCCTTTTGCAGGATGCAGCAGCAGACAATGCCGCCCGTGCCTTCAACCGCGAAACCGCGCATTTGCCCGGGACATGGGAGGCCGCGCTGGCCTATCACCGCCAACAGATCGCCGACCACCCCGCGGCGATGCTCGCAAATGACTTTGACGCAGCTTTGGCGATCCGCGAAGAGGCGCATTTGCTGGCGCAGAAACTCAACGGCGGCAATCCCGGTATTCTGGCAAGCGACGACGCGCCGGGATGCAAATTGGACAAAGACTGCGCCGCGCCGCACGGCGATATTCCGCAGTGGGGACAAAGCGGCGTGTTCATTCTCGACACCGCTGGCGTCACGGCTCAGGTCACCATGGGCGGCATGTTCGCAATTGGTGCGACCGCTATGCCGTACCTTGGGTTTTCTGTACGCGCTGTCGATGACACCATACCATTTTTAAGTAGCACTGGATACCGCAGTTTTCTGGGATGCACCGTGCCGCCAGAGCAAGGCATGACACCAGACGGGTTCGTAGC
>ERZ1740070.749-NODE-749-length-21440-cov-6.354922_pt1 | contig 21440 bp, 18 predicted proteins | sample MGYA00581734_ERZ1740070 | MGnify/ENA primary metagenome ERZ1740070 (study PRJEB43018, sample SAMN04849744) | marine metagenome | isolation source: floating plastic debris | place: Pacific Ocean | collected 2008-09-01 | study: EMG produced TPA metagenomics assembly...
TCGGAATACCAAAGTAGAATTCCAAAATTTTCAATCTGAAAATGTAATCGTATTTAGTTCGAATGACATCGGCCTCTGCATTATCTACTCTAGCCTGCTCTTGACTAAAATCAAAAGCATTCATCAATCCCACATTGAAACGTTCTTTGGAATATTCATAAGCTAGTCTTCTAGCTTCCAAGGTTTTTATTGCGGCGTCGTAGGATTTGGAAAAGGTTTTCACATCGACATAAGCTTGATTCACTGTATTTTCCAAATCCAGTTTATCCTGTTCAAACTGTAGTTCTGCCCTTTTCAATCCGATTTTAGATCTTCTCACCCCGTTTCGAGCGCTCCATCCGTTAAAAACAGGTACGTTTACTTGAAAACCATAGGAAATACCATCATTAATCCATAACTGATCTAAAAAACTGTCTCTGAAGAAAACAGGGAGATTGGTATTTGGATCTATGATTGGCGAACCGGTATCGGGATCTCTTTCTACTTGAAATTGATTTGAATAAAACGAATTGTAACTAAAAAACGCCCCTACGGTTGGGTAGTTTACCCCTTTGGCAATTTCCAAATCCTTCTGTGCCAAATCGACATTTGCTTTGGAAAGTTTTATGTCATTTCGAAATGTCATCGACTTCGCAAAGATGTCTTTTGCTGAATTATCAAGAATATTTGAAGGTGGTACGTCATACGCAACGTCTACTACGTCAAAATTGTCATAGTCCGTTATTTGCAATAGCTGCGCCAAGTTTATCCTTGATATGATAACCAAAGCTTCATTATTTACTATTTGCTGCTCCTGAGAAGCAGCTGTAGCTTCAATTTCCAACAAATCTCCTCTAGGAACGACCCCAGATTCAACAAGTTCTTTGGTTCTTTTCAAATCTTGTTCTGTGACTGCGTACTGCGCTTGGGCCACTTTTAGCTGTTCCTTGCTGGAAAGAATCTGCAAATAGGCATTCGCCACGTTTAGGCGAATATCATCTTTAAGATCATCCAACCGATATTGATTCGCGATTTTATTGATTTTCGCCCGTTGCAATCTTTTGATGTTCCTTAATCCGTCGAACAAAGTCAGGTTGGAAGAGAACCCTGGACTGACAGAAAAAATTGTCCCAGATACATTGGTGTTACTATTCGGGTCAACAACAAGACCAGACCTTTCAGATATAGTTGATGATGCATTGAAATCAGGAAGCATTCCCCCCAAAGCGTCGGATTTGTCAATCTCGGCATTTTCTAGGTCCAATTCAAACTGGGCGATGCTCAGGTTATTCTCTACCGCGTATTCCACACACTCTTCCAATGTCCATTTTTTGAGCTGGGCACGTGAACCATAAATGGTGAACAGGCATAGTGCGATTATCGTTAGTGTACGTTTCATTCGTTTTTTGATTTTTTGGTTGTTATTGATTAGGCTTCCTCTTCTTCAGATTCTTCTTCCTCCAAGCCTTTTTTGATGGGTTCGGTTTTGTTCCATTGTTTTACCTCATCGGATTCTTCCAAACCACTTACGATTTCTACATTTACCCCATCAGAGATTCCGATTTCAATATCCCTTCTTTCAAATTCTTGATCGCCCGTAGCTATTTCCACATAGGGTTTATCGGTTTCTTTATCAAATTGTAACAAGGCTTCTGGAATCACCAAAATACTGTCCTTTTTTTCCAAGGTTAGGGATGCATTCGCACTGTATCCGGCACGAATCAAGAAATCATCATCTACCGAAACATCTCCTTCAATCTTGAACTGTACGGCTCCTGACTCTTCCACTCCTTTAGGGGCAATAAACTTCAGTTTGGCGTCAAACTCTTTATCCTCAATGGCGCCTAAACTAATTTTCAAAGGCATTCCGATTTCGAGTTTCCCGACTTCACCTTCATCCACTTTTCCTTCAAAAATCATTTTACCTAAATCTGCAATGGCTGCGATGGTTGTACCGTCATTGAAGTTGTTACTTTGGATAACTTGGTCTCCAACCTCTACCGGAATTTCGAGAATGGTTCCTGTAACGGTAGCACGAATGTTCGTGTTCGCTGAAGAAGAACCGCCCGCAGAACCTACTCGAATGATTTGATAGTCCGTTTTGGCGTTTTTCAATTCTTGAATCGCTTGATCGTATTGCAATTGCAAGTTGTTGAAGTCTTGACTGGAAATCACACCTTTATCAAAAAGGGTTTTGTTTCGGTCGTATTCAATTTTGGTATTGTTCAAAGCAATTTCCGCATTGTTTACCCGACCTCGCGCTGCATAGAGCGATTGCTCATTAGGCACCACTTTAATGACTGCAATAAGGTCTCCTGCTTCGACCGATTCGCCTTCTTCTTTAAAAATCTTATCAATTATTCCAGAAATCTGAGGTTTGATTTCGACCTCTTCCTGTGGAATTACTTTACCCGTGGCCACGGTCTTCTTTTCTATACTCGAAATGAAGGGCGTGTGCGTTTCATAGGTAATGGCTGATTTACTATTGGATTTGATGAAAAAAATAGCGGCCCACATTGCACCTAGTACCAGCACACCAAGACCTACCCATTTTAAAACTTTTTTCATTGTATTGGATTATTTAGTTCTTTATTTACTTTTTACTCTTCTCTTAAGGCATCAATAGGACGGATGCTCACTGCGCGCTGTGCGGGTATCAGTCCGATTAAGGTTCCCAAAACAATCATAAGTACCATAGCTCCCAAAACATAGGGAATGGGTACGGTAGGGTTGGTATAGGGAAAATCGATGTCCTTGGTTAAATTATTTACCGCGCTTAGGGTGAGGGCTCCTAAAATGATGCCCATGACTCCTGCAATGAAAGTCAAGAAAACAGATTCAAGGATGATTTGTGAGCGTACCTCTTTTGGGGTTGCTCCAAGCGCTCGTCGCACCCCCAACTCCTTGGTTCTTTCTTTTACGGAAATCAACAAAATGTTTCCAATGCCAATAACACCGGCCAAGATGGTTGCGATTCCAATTACTAGGGATAAAAAGGTCAATCCTTTGGAAAAGCCCATAATCCTGTTGAAGATTTCACCCAAGTTAAAAGAACCGAAAGCTCTTTCATCCGTCGGATCTACACGATGGATGCTTTTCAAAACAGATTTGACATCTTCTTCTACTTGCACCACATCTGCATCGTCATACGCCGCAATGGTCAACCAATCAATATATTCCCCGGTATTGTATAATTTTTTATAGGTACTGAAAGGGATGTAAATGTCTCCATCGGTTTCAAACCCTCCGCCAGGGACATACTTGTGTACCCCGACTACTTGAAAATAAATGTTATCAATTCGGATATATCCTCCAATAGGTTCTTCATCTTCTTCGAACAGTTCCTTTCGGGTTCGCTCACCAATCACACACACCTTGCGTGCTTGTTCGATATCATCCTTGTTGATGAATCGACCATTGTCATATATTTTTTTAGTAGCAATTTTTGTGAATACCGGAAAGTCACCGTAAACCGCAAAATTGCTCGATTTTTGCCCTCTTACAATTAATGCTGGGTCACCTCCAAATACGCCTTTCGCATTTCGTGGAGCGATATATTGTATCTCTGGAATTCTATTTTGCAATACTTGAACATCACTGAGTTCAAGGCGTAGTTGCCTACCGGTTTTAAACCCGTCATAAGGTTTGCTTGTACTTTGCGCCCAGGCAAACAAACTGTTCATGGCTACGGTTTCAAACTGTCTTTCAAAACCATTGTCCAATCCTTTTGCAGCACCGGACATGCCGATGTATACAAAAATGCCCCAAAGTACCCCGATGATGGTGATAACGGTTCGAATCTTGTTCTTGCTGATGGAACCGAATATCTCTTGCCAAGTATTTCTATCAAATAAAATTCGCATGTTACTCGTCTCTTAGTGCTACAATAGGTTTGATTTTAGCAGCCCTTCGTGCAGGTACATATCCTGCTAAGGCCCCGAACACTATCAACACCAAGGTTGCAAATACTGCAAAGCCCATGTTGATATATGGATTCTTGATAAAGAAATCCTCCAACTTCTCCCCGAGAGAGCTCAACAAGCCCACTCCTATCATCATCCCGACAAAACCGGAGAATGCCGTGATAACGATGGATTCCATTAAAATGGTTCCAATCACGGATGCCGGGGTGGCGCCCATAGCTTTTCGAATACCCAATTCCTTGGTACGTTCTTTTACCACAAAAACCATAATATTGCTGATACCTATAATCCCAGCGATGATTGTTCCCAAAGCAAACACCGATGAAATAATTCCCAAAACCAAAGCAAACTGTTGGTTTTGCTGATAGTTATCCGCTACGTTTCGAATGAAAAGTCCGTTTGGATCCTCAGGGTCGATAAATTTTTTATCTCGTAAAAACTTGTCCAATTTGGTCTCAAAAGTCATCGCAGCTGCATAACCAATCTGTGGCTTGAATGCGAGGATGATTTGCCCGACTTTATCAGTACTTTTTTCAATAAGTTGTCTTGTGGTATACGGCAAGTAAATGAGACGCTCTTCGTTATCTCCACCGTCATCTTGGAAAACTCCGATCACTTTAAAGGCACTCCCGCCCATATCCACATATTCGCCGATGGAATTTTCACCTTTAAAGAGATCTTTTTCGACCAAGCGCCCAATCACGATGTGCTTCGCTTTGTCTTTGATGTCGGTCTCATTCAGGTACCGACCTTTCATCATGATGGTTTTCTCACAATATTGGTGTGCTGGACCTACTGCACGATTAGTGTAATTATTGGATTCGCCTTTATACTTTACCAGGGCACTACGGGTTGTTCTTGGGGTGATGTACTCCAAGAACATGGGAAAGTTTTTCTTGATATCGGCCAAGTCAGTGTTATCAAATTCAATTTGACGGCCTGATTTATATCCTTTATAAGGTTGCGATGTTCGGCCAGGAAAAAGAAAGAAGGTATTCGTAGCATCATCATTAAAGAATTCGTCAAAGGTATTTTGTAGGCCATTGGTGAAACCCACCAAAATCACCACAATAAAAATACCCAAGGCTACCGTAAATCCGGATAGGAACGTACGAAGCTTGTTCTTCTTAATAGTATCGAATATTTCCTTCCAGGTATCCCTACTGAACATATTCCGCAGCTCTAACTTGCTTTACTTTTTTATCTTCTACGATAACACCATCGCGAAGGAGCACAATACGTTTGCACATGTGCGCAATATCCTCTTCGTGGGTGACCACTAGAATGGTATTTCCTTCGTCATTGATTTTCTGAATCAAATCCATAACCTCGTAGGAAGTTTTACTATCCAAGGCACCAGTAGGCTCATCTGCCAATAACACTTTGGGTTCTGCCGCCATGGCACGCGCAATTGCCACACGTTGTTTTTGTCCTCCAGAAAGTTCGTTGGGCAGGTGTGTTGCCCATTCTTTTAAACCCACTCTTTCCAGATAGTTCAAAGCTTTTTCTTGTCGTTCTTTACGACCAACTTTTTGATAATATAGCGGCAAGGCCACGTTTTCCATGGCACTTTTATAGTTGATAAGATTAAAGGATTGGAAAATAAAACCTAAAAACTTGTTTCGATATTGGGCTGCCTTTGTCTCGCTAAGATTTTTAATCGGCACATTGTCCAACGTATACTCACCAGAATCGGCTTCATCCAACATCCCCAAAATATTGAGCAATGTGGACTTCCCTGAACCGGATGAGCCCATAATCGCCACCAGTTCTCCATCTTCTGCCGTAAAATTAATTCCCTTGAGCACGTGAAGCGAGTTGCTTCCCATTTTATAGGATTTATGAAGGTCTTTGATTTCTATCATGATGGCTAATTGATTAATGTGGTGACTTCTCAGTTCTCGTATAGGACTTCAAAGTCGATGAAATGTTACAACGTTACTTGAATTATTTTTAAAGGCACTCTAGTTTGCTCCCTCTTCTTCCTCTACATTGTTCCAGACCTTTATTTTGTCTTCTTGGGTCAAGCCAGATTTCACCTCGACAAAAATGCCGTCACTTACCCCCAATTCAATATCTCGACGCTCAAATTGCTGTTCAGAGGTTTCAACTTCTACAAAAGGTTTCTTGGTATCATCATCAAATTGCACCAAAGCCTCTTTTAAAGCCAATACACTATCTGCTTTTGCCAAAATGATGGAAGCATTTGCACTTAGTCCAGCACGGATAAAAGTGGTGTCTTCCTTAGTCAAAGTCCCTTTGATTTCGAATTGAATAGCGCCATTTTCTTCTTTTCCTTTTGGCGCGATATAATCGAGGACAGCGTCAAAAACACGATTCTCTATGGCACCCACAGTAATTTCCAATGGAAGGTCTTCTTTAATACGACCTACTTCGGATTCATCCACCTTTCCTTCAAAAATCATTTTCTCCACATCCGCAATGGCGGCTATTGTGGTTCCTTCGTTGAAGTTATTGCTTTCGATAACTTGGTTCCCTACCTCTACAGGAACTTCAAGTACCATTCCTGTGACGGTTGACTTAATTAACGTATTGGCTGCACTGCTCAGTCCAGAAGTGGTCCCTGTTTTTACAATGTCATATCGTTTGTTGGCAGCACCATACGTTTGTTTGGCTTGGTCATAGGTTACCTCCGCCCGTTCTAAGTCTGCTTGGGAGATTACTCCTTTATTAAATAGGGAGAGTTGACGGTCGTAGTTTCGTTTTTGGTCATTTAAATTGATTTTGGCTTCATCAATGGCATTACGTGCATCGTTAAGCGCATTCAAATTCGGAACTACCTTGATTCTGGCCAAGAGGTCTCCTGATTTTACATAATCTCCTCCTTCTACATAAATTTCTTCGATAACCCCAGAAATATTGGGTTTAATCAATACTTCCTCCAAAGGTAAAATACTACCTGTGGCCACAGCTTTTTTAACAATATCCTGTCTTTCCAGATTCTCGGTTTTGTATTGTACCGGGTCTTCTGAATTCTTTTGGTACAAGTAGTACATAGACCCTCCAAACACGACAAGGATAAGCACCAAAATGATTATAGTTACTGATTTTTTCATGATTAGTTATTGTATTATTTGATTGATTGAATTATTCTGTTCGTAAGGCTTCAATGGGTCGTACTCGTATAGCGCTATTCGCGGGAATGAATCCAGCCAAAAGACCAGAACCCATAAGTATGAGCAATGCGCCACTCACTACCCCAATGCTAACACTGGGATTCATAAACATATCTACAGGACCCACACTATCCAACACAGTGTTGATGGCAAAAATGACAAGCGAGCCGAAAATAATGCCGGCCATCCCTGAAATAATGGTGAGAAAAATGGATTCCATTAAAATTTGAAGTTTGATGGACCACGGTTGTTCGCCCAGCGCTCGGCGAATCCCAATTTCCTTGGTGCGTTCTTTCACCACAATGAGCATAATGTTGCTTACACCAATGATTCCAGATAGCAATACCATGATACCGACGATATAGGCAACCCCTCGCAAGGCACCAAAAAGACTTTCTACACGGTTGAATTCTTCATACAGGTCAAAGTAACCAATGGCACGCGTGTCATCTGGATGTACTTTATGCCGTTTCTTCATTTCGCTAACGATATCGTGCTTTAAGTTCGAGATAGAACTATTGTCGTTCGCCGTGATGGCCATCCAGCCCACTTCTTCTCCCCGATTAAACGCTTGCGAAAAAGAGGTAAAGGGCACATAAATTTCCTTTTGGGATTCTTCTCCATCGCCATTATTACTGTTCTTTTTATAAGTACCAATGACCATGAAGTTCACCCCTTGGATTTTGATATAGGTCCCTAAAACTTCTTCGTCTTTCTCGTACAAATCATTTTTGACACCTCTTCCAATAACCGCCACCTTTCGCTTTTCGCGAATGTCGTTGTGGTTTACGAAACGACCCGAGGTAATGGTCATAGGTTCTTGACGGATGATTTCAGGATAATCCCCATACACATTGTAGGCACCGGCACGAATGCCATGCACTACATTGTTCCCGCCACGAAAGCCACTTAAGCGGTTTCTAGGAGAGATGAATCTAAGATTAGGGACGTTGTCTTGAATGGCTTGCACATCGCTGGTACGAAACTCAAAACTTCGGCCTTTCGGAAGCCCTTCATATGCTTTGGTCGTGCTTCGGGTCCACATGAACATGGTGTTCGTAGCGATATCCCCAAAATCTTGGCGAATACCGTTTTCCAACCCTTTGCCTGCGGCAAGTAGTACAATGAGTATGAAAATTCCCCAGCACACGCCAAATGCCGTGAATAAAGTGCGCCAAACATTGGAGGTAAGAACCTCTAAAATTTCGCGCCATCGGTCTTTGTTAAACATGGTTGGTTGGTTTTGGTTATTCGTCTCGTAAGGATTCTATCACTTGCACACGAGCAGCCCGCCATGCTGGCACAAATCCTGCCAAAGTACCTGCTACTATCAATACAATTACTGTGGAAAATGCCACGTTAAAACTCACTGAGGGATTTAAGACATAATCTACTTCAATATTCGGGCCTACCAGTTCTAAAAGGCCCATGCTGAAAATGAGGCCTGCAAAACCAGAAATAGCCGTTACAAAAATGGCTTCATGCAAAATCATTCCAATAATGGACCAGGGTTTTGCACCCAATGCTTTTCGAATCCCTATTTCTCGCGTACGCTCGCGTACCACAATCATCATTATGTTGCTCACTCCTACTACCCCAGCAATAATGGTACAAATACCCACAAACCAGAAAAATAGTTTGATATTCCCTGTGAGACCATAGTAACGTTTCGCTTCTTCCATAGCGCTCCACACTTCCAAGGCGCCGTTATCATCTGGTGCGACGGTATGCGCTTGCTGTAAGTACGATTTTAGATTTTCTTTAAAGGCTACCGCCTGTGCTACGGCTTCGTCAAAGTTCTCGACCGGTGGAAGGGTATACGCCATATTGTTAACTCGATTTCCGCCGTTGAATACTTTTTGCGCCGTGGTAATGGGAATGTAGATACGTTCTTCCTCTTGTTCTCGCATTTCCCTGAAAACCCCAATAACTTTAAAGGGAATTCCCGAGATATCAATCATCTCTCCCAAAGGACTGTCAACCTCGTTAAAAACATCTTTTTTGATTTTGTTGCCAATGATGGCAACTTTTCCAGTAGCCAGTTCGTCAAGGTGGTTTACGAAACGCCCTTCTAGCATCGCTGTATTTTCGATAAACTGAAAATCTGTAGAAACGCCTTGAACTCCATAGATAAGGGCTTCTTTTCCGTAGTTTACGGTAATGTCGCGGACAAAAATTCTAGAAGATTCATATTCGATATCCTCTTCGTACATGGAGCTTACGGTCTCAAAGTTTTCGTTGACGAAGCGAATTCGACGACCAGGGTTGAGTCCCTTATATCCTTTGGAGGTCATTCCGGGCCAAGCCCAAATACTAGTAGATGCATCTTGTTTGAATTCTTGCTCAATACCATTGCGCATGCCTTGACCAAAGCCTAATAAAATTACCAAAATGAAAATACCAGACGCAACGGAGAGTCCGGTCAAAAATGTACGGAGTTTGTTCTTACGGATAGTGTCGAATATCTCTTGCCACCGTTCTATATCGAACATAGGAAAGTGTTTTGATTGATTGATGAAATACGCTAGCGTACCTCAGTAAGACATGAAGTAAGCTTTATTGTTACAGTTATACCGTAAAAAAAATGTTAATTTTTTGAATTTGTTAACGTCGCATCTTTCGATACACGAAATAAAAGACCCCAGCGACCAGTACATAAGGTATGGCCATAAGATAAACAATACCATTATTGATGGCCTCAGCCGTTTTTCCATCTGCCTCACTCTCTACTACGGCACGGCACATGGCACATTGCGCCTCAGTCACCATAGGCAACAATAACAGTATCGAAATAAGGATTGTACTTCTTGTATTCATTAATGCGCATAATAGGGTGAAATCATCAAATACACCACTACTCCCGTAATGGCTACGTACAACCAAATGGGGAAGGTAAACTTGGCCCATTTTCGATGACTCACAAAATCTTTCAAGTACGATTTACTATATGTAATCAATACCATGGGAATAACCCCAATAGAGAGGGTAATGTGGGTAATCAAAATAAAGAAATAGACATAGCGGATGGCACCTTCAGCACCAAACTTGGTGCTTTCCGAGGTCATATGATAAGCTACATACATCACCAAAAACATGGCGGAAAGTGCAATACAAGTGGTCATTAAATTTTGATGCAATTTGCGCTTTCCATTTTTAATGGCAATCACCGCAGCAATCAACAAAATAGCAGTTATCCCATTAATGCTAGCGTATATGGGTGGCAAAAAAGTCAAGGGTTTCGCATTTGGAATTTTATAACCAAACAAGAACGCGACAACTAAAGGCACCGCAATGGAAACTATGGTTATCCAACGATTTAGTTTCTTTTCTCTTACACCAACTTCTGTAGTACTCATTCTGCCAATAACTTTTGAATATCCTCTTTGAGGATGGTAATTTGTTGGGGCTCCCCTTCTTCGTTAACGCCCTGCTTTTCGGTAACGGTACCTCGATAGTAAATAATCGGGTTACCGAAACCATCTTCTCGAGAACGCAAATACCCTTGCTTGTCTACCAAAGCTAGCATCCCAGAATGTTCAAATCCACCAGGAGCATCACTATTTTCTTCTGCGGGAAGGTAAAACCCTTCTTTGGCCAATTGGTAAATGGCGTCGAAATCTCCTGTCAAGAAATTCCAATCGGGGTCTGTGACCTCATTTTTTGCTTGATAGGCCTTAAGTACTGAAGGGGTATCGTATCGAGGATTGATAGTGAACGAAGCTACCCCGAAGTCTTCTTGCTCGGAAAACGTATTTTGCAAGGCCAACAAGTTTTTGGTCATGATGGGACAGATGGTCGGACAAGTCGTAAAAAAGAACTCTACCACATACACTTTTCCAAGATAGTCTTTGTCGGAAACCAACACACTGTCTTGATTTAAAAAACGAAACTCAGGTACCCTACGACGCTTTCCATTATTGACAACATAACTGAGTTCCTTTTCCAAGGCCACCATGCTCATGCGGTCGTTTTCTACCACGCTTTCACCCTTAAGTCGGTTTACTATCTTGGGAATAAAGATGATTCCGAAAACGAGTATCACCAAAGACACCCAAACGTAGGTATAGCGTTTTCCTTTATTTGCTCCTGTCGGCATTATTCTTCTTTAGGGCTAGTCGATATTCCGCCAAAATAATTTTGACATCATCCTCCATTTTATTGTTCAACTCGGCGACTGAAGCGGTATTGAATCCATATTTAACACCTTCATCCTCGTCATCTTTCCTTCCTCTAAGGTTTTTGTCTTTATCAATTATAAAAACATAAGAAGAACCCAAATCCTCATCCAACGCTAAGTTGCTCTTTAACTGATAAAAATAGGTTTGGATTTCATTGGAATCTTTGTAAACAAAATTCCATTTTTCGGTATCGGAAAGTGTGCCTAACTCATCTTTCAGAGCATTCACTTCAACTTCGTGCCCTTTGGGCACAACCATTAACAATTGGAAATCGTTGAAGTCACTGAAACGCTTGTAAATTTTTTGGTTTAGATTAAATGCGTTACCCTTTTTCTTGCCTACTTCGTTCCCCAAAAATCCCAAAATTGTAATCTTTCCTTCCAGCTGGGGTTCACCTTTTTGGTTTTGCAGTTCAGGAATGCTTTCCGTAAGTACCGGCAGTTTTCCGAAGTTATTTACACCAGACGCAAAGAACAAATACGCCACTAAGGGAAACACAAAAAGAACAACAAGAACAAAGGTTTTTTTCATTGCAAGACCTCAGATTACAAAAATAAAAAAGACGGTTTTTAAACCGTCTTTTACAAATGTTAATACTTTCTTAGAAGTTCCAGGCTAAAAAGCTATCCTTAAAGACGTTGTAGATATAATCTGCTTCAAACAACAGAATGAAAATCAAATAGCTGACCAAGAAAATGGGTGTCCAAACCACAGCTCTTCGTAAAGAACTTTTCTCGTCACGCAAGTGCATAAAATCCCAAGCAATGTAATAGGCCTTTACCAAAGTCAAAATGATGAAAATCCAATTAAGCAGTTTCATACCCAAAAAGTAATTTTTGGTTAAAACTTCTGGTTTAACAATCCCTAGACCCACTTCTATCGCAGTAACAATAGAAAGAAATATAAGAACACCCCAAATCTTTTGAATATTGGACTTGAACTTTACAAGCCCTCTGAAGATTTCCAATTTATGTTCGTGTGCCATAATGATTTACTTAAATACTTTAGGAATTAAACAAGGTAGAAGAAGGTGAATACGAATACCCAAACCAAATCTACAAAGTGCCAGTAGAGCCCTACCTTTTCAACCATTTCATAGTGTCCTCTTCGCTCGTACGTTCCCAGAATAACGTTGAAGAAAATAATAACGTTGATAACCACTCCAGAAAATACGTGGAATCCGTGGAATCCGGTAATGAAAAAGAAGAAGTCTGCAAACAACCTACTTCCATACTCATTACGGATAAGGTTGGCACCTTCTACGACCATAGTGGCGTCTTTCAATTTTGCCAAAGATTCTTTTCTGCTTAAAAGGGTTTTCTCTCCTTCTTCACTTATGAGCTCGGTACGAATCAAGATGTTCGGATTCGCCTTAAATCCTTCAATCACTTCATTTAAAGAGTAAGAGGTTTGATATCCTTCTCCCTGATACCAGATACCATTATAACTCTGATGTTTTGTTCTGTCCTCAGGTAAGGTTTTAGAGAAATCCGCCAGCGCGGCTCTTTCGCCTGTTTCAGCATTCACAAATTGCAGGATACGGCCACCTTTTGTTTCCAACGCCCCAAAATCACCCTTGATGAAAGTTGCCCATTCCCAAGCTTGAGAACCAACGAAAATCGCACCACCAATAATGGTCAGGAACATATAAAAGATGACTTTGTTCTGTTTCATTTTATGACCCGCATCTACAGCAAGTACCATCGTTACCGAAGACATAATCAAAATGAAGGTCATGAATGCGACGTAGTACATCGGGTAATTACCGTGGAAGAAGGGAACGTGTGTGAACACTTCATCCGCAATGGGCCATGTTTCAATAAACTTGAATCGAGAAAATCCATAGGCTACCAAAAATCCTGAGAAAGTCAAGGCATCAGAAACGATGAAGAACCACATCATCATTTTACCATAGCTTGCGTTCAATGGCTGGTTGCCACCTCCCCAAACATTTTCGTCAGAACCGGTTGTTACCGTTGTATCCATATACGTTTTGTTTTAATAAAACTTTAGCAAAAATAAAACCTTTTACCCTTTTCTTAAAGTACTATTGGAATGAAAACCGTACTTCCTTTCATTTATTTTACGAAATACATGAAAAGGATGAGATATACCCATAACAAATCCAAAAAATGCCAAAAAGTAGCGCCCAGTTCCAAACCAAGCATATTGCCGGGGGTGTACTTCCCTCTAAATTGCTGGAACATCACTACCAACAACGAAATCAAGCCTGCGACCACGTGTACAATATGTACCGCAGCAATCAAGAACACGTAGGACATTTTGATATTACTGGTAGGACCGGTAAAATAGTAGCCATTTTCCAGCATTTGGGAGAATCCGACAAACTGGAGTACTACAAAAAGCAACCCTAGAGCAAGGGTAATTCCCAACATCAAACGACCTTGACCTTGATTGTTCTGTTTTACCGCTCTTTTGGCCAGAATGTAGGTCAAACTGCTCAATACAATGGTTGCCGTACTCCAAACAAAGGCTTGTGGCAACTGTAGGTCACTTATCCAGTCCGCTCGCTTACTACTTACAATGTAGGCACTGGTCCAACCGGCAAAGCCCATAATGAGGCTAACCAATCCGAACCAAAGCATCATTTTCTTAGCTCTGCTGTTTCTCTCTTGAGCTGTCGCTTGTGTCAAATCCATCTTAACTCAACATTTTATCAATAACAAATATGATTTGAATAACCGATATATAGGTAACGCTAGCCAGCATAAGCCTGCGGGCTGCAACATTATCTCTTTTTTCATATAGTTTGAAGGCAAAAAACAACATTACCAGACCACAAACTAAAATGAGCGCTGCCGCTGGAACACTTAACACCAAACGTCCTGTGAATCCGAAAACGGGCATAATGGAAATAACAATCATCCAAATGGTGTAAAGGATAATCTGAACGGCCGTTCCCGTATCCTTTTTGCCCGTTGGAAGCATTTTAAAGCCTCCTTTTTTGTAATCATCATCCAACATCCAACCTAGCGCCCAAAAATGCGGAAACTGCCAGAAGAACTGAATCATAAATAGAGTTCCTGGTTCAATACCAAAATCATTCGTAGCAGCCACCCAACCCAACATAAATGGAATGGCCCCTGGGAAAGCACCAACAAAAACTGCCAAAGGGGTTTTTGTTTTTAAGGGCGTGTACACCGAGGTATATAGAAATATGGATATCGCACCAAACATCGCTGTTTTGGGATTGAGAATATACAAGGCTACTACACCCATGAGGGTCATGGCAATGGCAATTGCGAGGGCCGTATTTATCGACATGCGTCCGGCTGGAATAGGCCGGTTTTTGGTTCGCTTCATCAAAGCGTCCAAATCTTTTTCGATAACCTGATTATAGGCATTGGAGGCCCCTACCATGCAATACCCGCCAAAGGCCAACAAAAACACCTCGTAAAAGTCGATTTGATATGCCCCCAGAAAATAGCCTGCTATAGAAGAAAAAAGCACGCTCAACGCCAATTTTGCTTTGGTAATCTCCTTGAAATCAGAAAAAACCAATGCAAACGTACTACTGGAAACAGAACCTGTCACAGACCTCATCTACAATTTCTATTGACGTGCAAAGATAACGTCGAACTGTATCTTATACAAAAGCTTAGCTTCAATTTCTTATGATTCCAAGTAACAAACCTTTCTTTTGTTTAACCTTTTGAAACCAATGGGAAAATGAAATTGGATGTAATAAAAAAGCCCCGATTTCTCGAGGCTTCGTGAATGATTCTTTTTCCTATTGCAATTTAAATGTAATTGGAATACTGAATGGCACTTTTACAGGGCGACCTCTTTGTTTCCCTGGTGTCATTTTTGGAAGCTTTTTGATGATTCGCATCGCTTCAGCTTCTAAGTTTTTGTCTGGACCTCGCATCCTTATGTTACCGATACTTCCGTCTTTCTGAATAACGAAGATAACGCTTACCCTTCCTTGAACACCCATTTCTTGGGCAATCTCAGGATAACGGAAATTTTTACGGATATGCTTTTGCATCATTTCTTGGAAGCACTGCTTTTTGTTTCCAGCTTTCTCACAGCCGGGAAAAACAGGTACATCTTCAATTACTGCGAAGGGAACTGAAATATCTTCATCAACCTCGTCAACCTCAACTTCTTCAACTTCCATCACCTCTTCTTCCTGACTTGTCTCAGTAGATTCAATGACAGTTTCTTCCACTTCTTCTTCATCCTCAACAACCTCAATAACTTCTGGAGCTGCTGGTGGCGGAGGTGGAGGTGGCGTTTTAATCTGCTCGGTCATCGGTACCTCTTCGTCAAGTTGGTCTTCAACATTCAAAGAGATGTCATAATCACTGTCCGGGTCATATTTTTTCCACTCCATGGCACCATACACCAATCCTAAAACAGCCGCTAACCCTATAACGAAATAGAGTGTGCTATTTTTACCGACGTCAGCACGTGGATTCTTTTTTAGTTCCATTCTTATTGATTTAGTGTTCGCTAATTTAATATTTAATTTGGGAAATGCGCAATAGATGGGCTTATTTTAACGGCTCTTTCCTAGGATTGAACCGAAGTACTACCAAAACGGCAAAACTAGCACCCAACAGGTTAGAAAGCATATCTGTCCACTCCGCGGCCCTATCTTGGGTCAAGGTCAGCTGCAATAGTTCCATAATTCCTCCGTAGGCTACCCCCGAAAGGAAAACTGCCATTACCCTTTTCAAGTTAAAATGAACCCTCTTTCGACCCAACCAAAAACTACCTAAAAACACGAAGCCAAAATAAAAAACAAAGTGAGTGATTTTATCTGCAAATGGGATTCGGATGGCTTCGGTATCCAGTGCTGAAAATGACACCAAACTAAGTACCGTTATCAGCGTCAACCATAGGAAAAAAAGCACTGCAAAGTGCTTTTGATTAAGCTCCAACAAGCGCTTTATACCCCGCATCATCCAATAGGCCATCTATTTGGGAAGGGTCACTGATTTTGATTTTAATCATCCAACCTTCACCATAGGGGTCAGAGTTTACCTTTTCGGGTTCGTCTTCCAAACTTTCATTGAACTCAATGATTTCACCCGTTAGCGGTAAAAAAAGGTCGGATACTGTCTTGACTGCTTCCACGGTACCAAAAACCTCTTCTTGGTCCAAGGTTTCATCAACGGTTTCCACTTCTACGTATACAATATCGCCCAACTCGCCTTGGGCAAAATCGGTAATGCCCACAGTAGCGACATCGCCTTCAATTTTTACCCATTCATGGTCTTTGGTGTACTTTAATTCGGCAGGTATGTTCATTAGTTTACATTATGTTTAGTCCTGAAACAAATGTACTATTCTAGCCATAGCTTATCAAACAAAGATTCCAACAAAATTTAAGAAGAGGTTATAGGCTTAATTACCAAAATTATAGCGCAAAGTAAACCCTGTATTGATAGTGGTTTGTGGAAAGGCGGTGGACACGGCAAACTCCGAGAAGGAATGGTCATAGAAGAAGAGGGCATTGAAATTCTTACTCAGCGCATAATCCGCAGTAAACTTGAACGAGACCAGTTGTTGCCCGGAGGTAATTTGATTATTGTCGATATCCAAGTTGCGGATAATTGTGATGTTATCTCTGATGGATAAATCCGCTTTGAGGTTCAAATCACCCTTGAATCGTGTTTTTTCCCCGCCAATATTGGTAACAAACTTCACATCTTTAAAGCGATATCCCAATCCCAGGGTATATTCTTTCCCATTGATTTCAGTTAACAAACTATTGTCAAAACTTAGAGAAAGTGTTCGGTCGGTTCGAACCTCTGCTAAAAAGCTTAAAGAATTTTTCATTTCAAAGTCCACCCGCATCAACGGATTGAATTGGTCGGTCAATACAATATTGTTGATGATGTTTTCTGGTAATATATCGTCATTTTCGGGATTGAATGGCGTGTTTTCTCTTTCGAGATTCGTTTGAAAGGAATTAATACTGTAAGCCGCACGATACCCGTGTGTCAAAGAAAAACGCTTGAATTTTTTCTTGAACCAGCGGTTCTTCATAAGCCCGGTATACTTAATGTTCCAGTTTGGAATTGGAATTTCACGGAAGGCATCCAAGTTTACACGATTTACATCTTGCCCAGTGTACGCAGCAAAGAATGCAGGCAACAACACTTCTTGCTGTGTTTTACCATAGCGTTGCGGAAAGCCATCTTCATCCAGGGGACCAGTGGTTTGTCCTCTATCGGATACCAATCTATTGGCGATAACAATTCGATTGGCTTTGAACTCTTCAAAGGTTTTGGAATCAAACTCATCGCTTTTGTTGAAAGCGGTGGTAATCATCATGGTGGAAATGCTAAAATTCCCGAATTCATTCACCAAACCATCTAGACCGTTAATCCAGGCATCAGGACTATAGTTTTCCTGTAAACTGGTGGTCAATTGACGGTCCATGGTCAAATCTATGGTAAGATCTTGGGTAGGTTGTGCTGTAGCGGTTACGTTGAGTTGTTTGGTGGTATTCCTTAGATACTGGGCATTAAATTCTGGGAAAGTGGTCAACCAACCGTTTCGAGCCGCTTCGAAGCGAACGTCGGACTGACTTCCAAAAACAAAGCCCAAAGTGGGTCGTGTAGTACCCAAAAAACCTATTGACTGGGTATATCCTGGCAAAACTGTACCGTTATTTTCACTGTAGTTGACATTGATACGCTTTATCATAGTGACAATATCCACTATCGTATTGAAGGTCTTGCTCGTTTTTTTGATAGGTTTTTCATCTTCGCCATCAGCGCCTTTAGCCCTTCGTGCGCTTGCCTGGCTTGCCGTGACCTTACCGTCTCGTTTTTTCAAGCCCAGATAATCATAAAAGCGTTGCATGCTCAAATTGGCGGTTAAGTTGTGGGTATTGGCATTTTGAACGGTATTGACTTCCTCTCCAGGATTCACTTCTTGCACCACTTCATTCAAAGCATCCCCGCCTCGCTGCCAATCAAAATTACTGGTATACGAATATTGAGCATTGATAAAACTCAAGAACGGAATCTTGCTCAAGGGCAAATCATAATTGATTTGCATTTGCTGCGAATGACGGTTGGGTTCTCCCACATCAAAGAAACCGTCCCATAAGTCCAAATCTTGATTGATTCCCGAATCACGGTCTCCATCAACATTGAAATAGTTTCGAACTATGTTGTTGTTGGAAGCGGTCAATTGTACTCGTAAGGATTTACTCAAACTATAATTCAAAGCATATTGCCAGTTGAACAGATAATTTCGTTGCTGCAACAAGGGTAAGTCCAAGGCATCCACACCCGGTTCTAAAACATCACGGAAACGTTGCTGGTTGAACGCACGGTTATAATTGGCGTTCAAAGAAATGCTGGATGGCAGCAAATTGAAATTCAAATCTTTAAGCCATTGCCAATATTTTCCAGTTAAAAGAGAGTCTTTTTTGGCAAATGGAGCTACGGTCGAAGGCTGAAAATTGTGATTATATACGAAACCTGTATTCACATTTTGGTCGCGCAACTCCGCTACCTGAAAATCTCGGTGATTCGTTTCGTTATAGGAATAATTGAAGGTGAAGTTTTCAACATCGAAGAAGTTCTCCTTGGCTTCTTCTCCTCTATTCTTCCGGACTCCAATCAAATTGATACTCGTGCGTTTTGTGTAGTCCTCTGCTTGCTCACGAATGGTTTCTGCTTCTTCTGAGGTAGTTGCAGCATCGATTCGGTCTTCCAACTTCAAGTCATCATACACTGGGTCAAATTCGGGCGTAATCAAAGTTTCTGAAATTCCGTAGTTAAAAGGAATTTGTAATCCCCATTTTTTTGGGAACAGTTGTCCAACGTTAACGTTGGTGACCACATCGTAGGAAATGGCATCTTCCCGTGAACGCTCATTAGGCATTTGGTCAATGGAACCAAATCCTGACGTACTTCTGCTTCCCGTAGCGGAAACATTGGCAAAGTCTGCCATATTTGCATCCAAAGCAGCAATTGCAGCCCAACCACCGTTGTTGTCCAACCCGGCCAAACGCAATTCGTTGAACCAAACCTCCCCACGTGCTGGGAAGTCGTCAATGTTCTTGATTCCAACCATCATTCCACGAATACTCCCCAAAGAAGGGTTTCCGCGAATACCGATTCGAATTCTACCCAAGGTACGCGGCGCGAACTCGTCCACAGATATCACCTGCCCATCCACTACTTCATAATAGTTGACATCATTCAGGGTACCTTCTGCGATTCCAAGCGATTTCACCTTGTTCAAATCATCCAAAGCAATATCAATTTCGTTGACCTCGGGCCAAATATCTTCTGCCGAGGCGGCCGTAAAAGGCGTAAACTGTAAGGGTAATTCGATTTGGTAATAATTCTCGGAGAAATCCGTACCCACCCGTAAAAACCCAACTAACGGGGTATCGGAATCAGCATAGTCAGCATTTATGATTTTTTCGGCGTGCATGAACATTTTGATACGCTCATACTGACGCACATCAATATTCACGTTTTTGAAAACCCCTCTGGAATCGGTGGGCTCCAAATTCTCCACCACGAAAGAGAGCGATTGCTCATTCTGCCGTATGATGGTGTTGTTGTTGTTTAGCTGTTCACGAATTACTCCTGGCGGCAATACGTACGGTATCGGTTGTCTTCCAAAGTTTTCTTCGATGTTGACGGTATTCACGTCCAAAGTGGTGCCATCATCCGAAGGGTCATTGTCGATTTCGGGTGGTTGTAAGGTATTTGTATACGTCCTCCAATCGCCACGGACCAAATCCAAGGTAGCAAATCGCAATACCACGTCATCGGAGAAACCGGTGAGGTACATCCGCATAAAACTGACTGAACGAAAATCGGTGATACCACCGACAGCTTCGGTAAAATCACTTAACGGAACCTTATACTGAATCCATCTACGATTTAGACGACCGCCATTCGGCAGTTCAGGAGTTTGACCTTCTCGAATATCCGTTACGTATTCATCATCCACCGTTGTATTCGGCTTGATTTCGATGCGGTACTCGTAATAACTGTCCACAGTATTCATCGTCAAATCCCGGTCAATATCTTCAACATCGGGTAATGTGGTGGACCCACGGTTTGTGTTGGTTACGGTTACTGGAGAGTTTCCATCAGGGTTGTTGAAATCAAAATAACGTTCTAGAATACCCCCTTCACGGTTCAGATAATACACATAATTATCCAACGCGGGGTCTTCACTTGGACCATTATATATGGCTTGTTCTTCTTGGTCATTGAATCCATCAAAACCAACATCTTGTTGCGTACGGTTGGTTTCATCTGCATCAAAAGCGTATACCAAAGACTGCGTGGAGGGTACTTGCCCCCAAGGGGTTTCGCGAGGTACCTCATTGTTGGTGCTGGCGGGTAACCCATTTTCATATTGCTTTCTTCCATCCTTTAGGATATCTTCAGAAATGTTACCCAAATTGATGACCAACTCCCCTACATTTCCGTCTACCGTTTCGCCATCGATATAAGGGTCCAAAACCCAAAACTGAACGAATTCAACATTGGATTGCTCAAAGTTAGTGCTGCTCAAGGGTCGCATGATACCTGCCCATTTGTTCTCTGCCGTTTCAGTTTCAAAACTTGGGTTGGCGTTGTAGGGTCCTTTGTTGTTCGGATAGTAAACGATATCCAAGGTCCCTTGCACTTGGGTCTGCCCTTGTGCAATATCTGTTTCAGAGAATACCTCATCAATAAACACACGACGGGTGGTATTTAGGGAAATGTCATTATCGCTTAGTCCTGAAGGGCGTTGGTTCGTGTAGAAAATAGGATCGATAGTGTACCAAGACATTTTGGCTCTCTCGTAACCTACCTCAACCCCTGTTCTATCTTGTAAAAACTCGACTGGTGGACTGGAAAGTGTCCACCCCAACGAAGAGCGAATATCAATTAGTGCTTGGGCACCTTCAAAGTCGTCAATATAAGTGGTGGTTTCTCCCTGGAAATCGGCATTCTTAGGTGAATTGGGTCTTAAAAAGGCTACTTCACCTCTAAGCGATAGATTGGAAGGAACATCCGTATCAATGTTGGGCAACTTGTTCGCCAATCGAGTCAAGAAAGGCACCTCAGTACTGAAGTTTCCGTTGAGACCAAAAATAGTATTGTTGACGGGCTCTACGCCAAAATTTGATTTTTGGGTCAAAGGCCGTTCATTCAAGTTCAATAAAGTGGCTCCCAACAAAAAGTTCTCGTTGAATTGATGCTCTACGTTGATTCCGGTAA
>ERZ1740070.752-NODE-752-length-21412-cov-6.690406_pt1 | contig 21412 bp, 24 predicted proteins | sample MGYA00581734_ERZ1740070 | MGnify/ENA primary metagenome ERZ1740070 (study PRJEB43018, sample SAMN04849744) | marine metagenome | isolation source: floating plastic debris | place: Pacific Ocean | collected 2008-09-01 | study: EMG produced TPA metagenomics assembly...
CGGTCTGTTATTATTCCTAATAAATGTACCTCGATTGATCTGAAATTGCTATATACAGATGACTAATAAAAAAGTTGAGAACATAGTTGGTGCTTTATCGCTAGCTCTTGCAGACGATTTACTCCAGGCTGCACAAAACTATGCGCCTGCTTCCGCTCCAGCCGCCGCGATCGCCTTAGTTGGTCATATGCCAGGGATGACAATTAATCATCTCCGTGGTGCATTAGGCTTATCGCATCCTGGTACAGTACGGCTCGTAGACAGATTAGTTAGAGATGATTTAGTTCAGCGCAGCCGTTCAGAGTCAGATGGTCGGGCTATTGCCCTGACACTAACTGAAGCAGGAGACACTATGTGTCAAAGCATTCTCTCTGCTCGACAGAATGCTTTGGCGAGGGCGCTTGCAAGCCTAAACACCACCGAGCGCGAGATGTTAGGCCGGTTAGTTGAGACCATGTTACGGGGAATTCTCAAAGGAGAAGAGCACGCTATTGAAGTTTGCCGACTTTGCGACCCAGCTATCTGCACTAATTGCCCAGTCGAATCAGAGATTGTTGCTCGTGAAGCGAGGCAGTAGGACACAGGCCCTAATGAGTGTACGAATTCTATTGGTACACAAACTCTAAAAGACGAGTTGTTTGCCTATTTGCCGGGGGCGCAGCTATCCAAAAGTGAGTAGATTTTTGAACAATATCTCACGCTCTCATCAACATCAAATGCGATAATCTTCAGGATAGTATCTTCTGTAACCAAGGCGGCGTGTATCGCGGCGAGCAAGGAAAAGCGGATAGGTCTTGCTCATAGTCTGTGGCAGTTGGTTGTTCTCCTGAAAACTCTGGGGGAGAGTACTCATCGCTGCGGCGCAACAAAACTGTACCCTTAGGAGAAACTTTCAGAGAAGCAGAAAACCACAAACCCTGCTCTGGCAGCTGACGCGCTCTATCTGTTCGGAGCTGGCGGAGCAAAGGTTTTAGCCGCTGACCTTCAGGGATACTCACTTTTCTGCGATCGCGTTTCCATATCTCAAATTTTGAACCTACAACAAAAACATCAAAATTAGCTGAGAACCAAGGAAAGTAGCCTTCTGGCGTTAGACCAGAACGCATCGCTTCTTGTCCTTCTGGTGTGGGGGCAATTGAAGCTATGTAATTCTCCACGTCAGGTAGGTATTTCCTCAGTATGCCGAAGATTTCCCGACAGATAGAATTAGCCGCTTGAGCAGCTTGCTGCTCATCAGACCATCGCTCCAGCCACGCTTCTAGACTTGGATGATCATCTTTTGGAGTTTTTGAGAGCAACTGCTGTCGAGCTTCTTTCGTCAGATTCCATTCACGCTCCACCCAGTTTTCTAATGTTGTGAACCAGTGACTCATTGGCAGTCGCTCTTCCCTATCATTTGTCGCAACAGAGCTATCTGTACTACTTTCGCGCTCAGCCTGATACAAGCGCCACAAGTCGTCTAGTTCCCACACACCTGTTTGACCTACCAGTATTCTAGAAACCAGGTCTTCGATAGAATTAGCAATAACCTTGACTTCATCTTGGCCTGAGCCTGAGCCGAGAATAACAGTAGGCGCAGCGTCAATCTCACAACCATCATGGAGCCAATAGCCAACTCTAGTACCATCGGCCTGGTGGAGAAACAGGCCGAAATGATGGGCTAGATAACTTCCATTCTCGATCCAGAAGTCACCCAACAGTTCCCCGCAGAAGTCCGGGGTTAGTAGGTCAGTGTAAACGGTTTGCGAAAGCCACTTTATCAGTTGAATGAGGCGCACTGGTGGGGTAGTACTAGTTGGAAAGCAGTCACTGATGCTAGGAATATCAATTTGGCCCATATCATTCTCAATCGGGTGGCGATCCTTCATTGACGCTGTACTTTGTGTTTTAAGATAGTGCCCTTCGCCTTAATCTTTGACGAGTCTAGGTGCCACCTGTCGATAGTAGGTAGAGCGCGAACAGCCAACTTGCTCGCAGATCTCATTGATAGTCAGCTCGCCTGCCTCAGTCAGTGAGATCGCTACCTTCACCTGGCTCTCATTCAGCGCCTTCGGACGCCCACCCATCCGGCCACGCGTACGAGCCGCTTTCAATCCTGCCATCCGTCCGCTCCCGTATCAGATTGCGTTCATATTCTGCCATCGCACCGATACCGAGAACACCATCTTCCCTGAAGCAGTAGACGTATCGAAGCCATCCTGAATACTGAGAAAGTGTGCGCCTCGCTCCTTCAAATACTCGACGATGCTCAGCAGGTCGCTCAGCGATCGGCCTAAACGGTCTAGCTTCCAGATAACCAGCGTATCCTTTTTCCGAATATGTTCTAGCGCCTTATCGAGTCCGGGACGTTCAGCCTTCGCTCCGCTTACACCGCGATCACTAAAAATCTTCTTGCAACCTGCCTCTTTCAAAGCGTCTGTTTGCAAGTCTAAGTTTTGGTCAGCGGTCGAAACTCGGGCATATCCAATTTTCACTGTCGCAAAACTCGCAAAGCGCCTCTGTTTTTGACACTTTGATTATGACACAGCTTTTGAAACGGAAATACGGCCCTAAAAGCCGCTTTTTGACCGTTTTGCTAGAGGGTGCCAAAAACGGTTAGATACTGTTGGCGAACTCCATAGTAGCGGCTCAAACCCCTTAAATTCGTTCTCAGCGCTTTGGCTGAATTAACGAGTTTGCGTTGTTTCCGCGTTTAAAATTTAGTTCGCCAACAGTATCCTTTCCTTTATGAGAATAAATTGTTAAGTTTTATTTAGCATACTGCCTGGGAAAAGAACACCGTTCAACCCAGCAAGACCCACCGATTTCAAAGCCACACACCCATGCGCATTCTGCTCTGGTTTCGTAACGACCTCCGCCTCCACGACCATGAACCGCTCCACCGCGCCTTAGAGCAAAAAGCAGAGATTATTCCTGTCTATTGTTTTGACCCGCGTCAGTTTGGTCAAACCAGCTTTGGCTTTGCTAAAACAGGCTCGTATCGCGCTCAGTTTTTATTAGAGAGCGTGGCCGATCTGCGCAAATCCCTACAGGCAAAAGGCTCAAATCTAGTCATACGCCATGGCAAACCAGAAGAAGAAATTCCTGCCATTGTCAAATCTCTACAGGTAGACGCCATCTACTGGCACGAAGAAGTAACCAGCGAAGAACTTGCGGTCGATACTGCTCTAGAAAAGCAGCTAACCCAGCTTAAAGTAGGCTATGAAGTCTATTGGGGTGCAACCCTTTATCATCCTGATGATCTCCCCTTTGAAGTCTCTCAGCTGCCTAAGGTTTTCACATCCTTTCGCAAAAAAGTAGAGAAAAGTAGCTCTGTTTATCCTACATTTGCCACACCCGCAACACTACCTGCGCTACCTAAAACTGAGCTAGGTAAGCTCCCCACGTTAGAAACACTTGGTTTAGAAGAGAAAACGTCTGATTCACGCGGTGTTCTTCTCTTCAAAGGGGGTGAAACCGAATCCCTTAAGCGGTTAGAACATTACGTTTGGGATGCCGATAAATTGCGAGTCTATAAACAAACCCGCAATGGCATGCTGGGGGCAGATTACTCATCTAAATTTTCCCCTTGGCTGGCCTTAGGCTGTCTCTCACCCCGTCGCATCTATGAAGAAGTGGGTGCATATGAGGCTAAACGCGTGCGTAATGACTCTACCTACTGGTTAATATTCGAGCTGCTGTGGCGAGACTTTTTTCGATTTATCTGTGCCAAACACGGTAATACTGTTTTTTATCCGTCAGGGCTGCGGGGGCTGAAGGTTGATTGGAAAGAAGATTGGCCAAGATTTGAGCAGTGGACCCGTGGTGAGACTGGTTACCCTTTAGTTGATGCCAACATGCGTGAGCTAGCCGCTACCGGGTTTATGTCAAACCGAGGACGACAAAACGTTGCTAGCTTTTTAACTAAAAACCTTGGTATCAATTGGCGTATGGGGGCAGAATGGTTTGAGTCGTTGTTGATAGACTATGACGTTTGTAGTAACTGGGGTAACTGGAATTACACAGCAGGTGTCGGTAATGATGCAAGAGGGTTTAGGTACTTTAATATCCCTAAGCAATCAAAGGACTATGACCCAGATGGCCAATATGTCAAACACTGGCTACCAGAGTTGCAAAAGGTTTCACGGAAAAAGATTCACAGCCCTTGGAAGCTAGACTCAGAGGAGCAAAAACGCTGCAATGTCAGGATTGGCGTTGACTACCCTAACCCGGTGGTAGATTTAGAGAAATCAGTCCGCACAAATGAGGCGATCTATAATGCAGCTTTAGAGATACGTTCCTAGAGCTTTTAGGCAGGTTTTCGGGCAACAAAAGCAGCATGAGCTTTTGGGAGCTGATACTGGTCGTAATTGCGCATAGTTTCGACCTTGAATCCTACCTTTCGTAACTTATGGGCCATATCAGTCGATCGATATAGCCGCACATGATGAACTTCATCACTGCGTCGATAGTGATCGTCAACTTTTCGAAACGTGATAATGCGACGTTTTAGCGTTGACTGCTGAAAGTCTTCTTCTTTCTCTACAAGAGCAAACCAATCATGACCTTCGGTAAACTGTTGGCTGTTGCTATTGTCTACTTGGCCAGGTTCTGCAATGTCAAAAACAAAAACACCGCCTGGCTCGAGGGCTTGGTAAATACGTTCAAAAAGCTGAAATAACAATTCATCATTGTTATCTGGGTCAAATAGATAGTTGAGACATTCACCAATTGCTGTCACAGCCCTACACGTTGGAATATCGGCCTTAAAGAGGGACGCTACTTGAAATTCGGCACTAGGGACTCGGTTTCTAGCTAGTGCAACCATTGTTTCAGAAATGTCGATACCCAAAACGCGATAACCTGCTTTGGTAAACTCTAATGTTGACAGTCCGCCACCACAGCCCAGGTCAACAATCAGCCCGTCGGGAATATTGTTGTTATTCAGAATCTTAAGGATGCCAGCCGCCGATTTGAGAGCGTGCTCGCCATAGCCAACATCATGGATATAGGCGAGATCCTGCTCATAAAAAGCTTTCATTATCTCCTTCTTTTATTGGTTGAGGTCGCATATGCTGTCTTTTATGATACCCGTATCGCTTGAGTATGTTCAAGCACCAACCAAAACCAGAATAATCGTTGCTAAAGACAAGTCTTTTAGCCTTTGTGAATGAAACTTCATGCAATATCTCTCCATCCTAACTGCTTGAAAATTCTTCTGCATTGAGCCTTGTCTAATCTTTCTTTGATATCTGGCGTCGCTAACCCCAAGAGATACCCTTGGATATATTCAACTCCAAGATCAACAACGAGTTCCTTGAGTGAAAATGGACTATCCTCATCAAAGCCTTCAATAACTGTGCGATAGTTTAAATCCAACTTCAAACCAACGAGATAGTCTATGATATTCGTTCCTAATTTTTTATCGAAATGGAGAACCTCTCGATCAATTTTTATGTATGTAGGATTTATTTCTCCTAACCTAGATATTGCAACATGACCAACTCCAAAGTCATCAACAGCAAATTCTATGCCATATTTTTTACGGTATTTTCGTGTGATACTTCTGAAGCTTTCTAAACCTCTCTCTTCGTTCTCGATAATTGATGGAATAAGAAGTTTTTGGGAGATTTCAAGAACAAGCTTATTGCCTGGAATTAGCTTTTCATTAACGAGTAGATGCTCTAATTTTCTCTCGTACGCCGTACGTAATATACTGGAAGGGTAAACATTGATTGAAAGCATTTTACGATCATCATATCTATATAACCTTGCTTTCTCAGATGATCTTTTATAAGTCCTCAATGCTGTTCCCAAGATGTAAAGATCTAACTCTGTCTGAAAACGAACCCCCCACATTTCTGCAGCTTTAAAGATATGGGTTGGAGCTAGCGAAGTCTTAGGATCTCTGGCTAAAGCTTCCCATCCTGCAATTGTTAAATTTTCTGCTTGCTTATCGAAAAAAAGAATTGGCTCGAAGAAAACTTGAATATCTTTTAATGCCTTTTGAAAAGCTGCAAACCTATATTCGTAAGTCTTGTCGCTAACATAGTTGTACTGACTCTTTATTGAATCGTACATCCTATTTTGGATGTCTTCTTTTGTCTCTAAACAGCCATAATTATTGCTGGATTCATATAAACATCCCAACATAACAGCAGTAATATCTTCTAGTCTTTTTACTTGATCAGAGGTGCCTATAATCAGAATTACAGAACGTGATTTTTCTTGCGGAATTATTGTCACATATGAGTCAATGAGAAAAAATGAGCCTTTCTCTAACTGAATTTTGTGAGGTCTGCCTGATGTGAAGGCTTTAAAGTAATTTTGCCTTAAAAAGTTGGTTAACGTTTTGGCATCAATATCTGTGTGGCTCTGGCTCTCTGGGCTACTCTCACAGAGCATGATATCTTCATTGTACTGATAGACATATACTTTGTCTGCATCAAGTATATGTCTGGTGGCATTGGCAATAGTGGTTTTAGAGAAATCTGTTAAATCGAGTTTCTCTACGAATCTCTCTGCAAATGCCTCATGTTTTTCTAAAGCATTGCGCAACGATTGAAAGCTTATTTGTTGATGCGCTGGTTCCTTATCTGGATCAAAGATTAATCGTGTAGGGCTATTTGGTAGTGAACAACCCTTCTTTGTATGAAGAGATGGTAGTAGATTTTCTGGAGCTCCGACTAGTTGCATCGCTACACAACCAAGCTCGTATGCGGACTCATAGTTTGCACCTGACCCTAGAGTGTCATAAAAGCTAACGGCAAAATCGATGGCATCTTTGTCCTGAATTTCTTGCTCCATGCCAATCACATAGTTGATGTATTGACCAATTGCTTCAGCTTGAGATATGGAATGGCAGGCATTGAGAAGAACACACTCTACTTGGCCAGTAAAAGATTTAAAGAGGCCTGCCAGCGCAACTTTATTGATTATCTGTAAATTACCATCATTGTTTTCAAGCGCGATACCTTCAGCTTCGCCATGTCCGCAAAAATGGACAATATTTGGCTGAAATTCTGTCATCGCCCTTAATAAGTCTCTCGGGCGTACAGCCCATTTGGTTTGAAGTATAAATTGGCTACGATTTTGCGATCTTTTAAGAGATTCTTCAATTTCCCTAACTTCCTCAGTTAACCGAATCGATGTTGTGTCCTTGGGGTTTGCAGCTAGAACTAAGATCTTTTTAATTGCTTTATTCATTGCGCTGCATCCGTGGGATAACTCTCAAAACCAGGAGTCAGAGAGAGAGAGAACATCTCACATTCTAGTGAACTTGGGAAACAGATCTAATTGTAGAAAAGTCTAGAGTCTTTGATTTATAGATCACCACCGGTCATCGCGGTAATCACGGTCATCGCGGTCTGGGTAGTTGCGATCTCTCCTCCGATCGTCATACCCCCGACCACGATCACCATATCCCTGATCGCGATATCGGCTGTCATCGTATCCCCGTTCTGGATAGCCGCCCTGGTCTGAATATCCTTGGTCTGGATAGCCGCGCTCTGGATATCCCTGGTCTCGATAGTCGCGACCGTCATAGCCCCGGTCCTGATAGCCCTGGCCACGATCATCATAGCCCTGGTCTTGATAACCCCGGTTGCCGTAACCCGCGTCGTTATAGCCGCCACGACCGTAGGGATCTTGATAGCCTCTGCCATAAGGATTTCCGTAGGGATCTCGCTGTGGCTTCCCCCCGCTCTCAACATAGCGCTTTAGTTGAAATGCCATACGTCTAAGCCCGTCGCGCTCATCGTCTCGAATAAATGGCAGAAAGACGCCCGATAGAGGCCCCATAAAAATATCCCGATGCAGATAGCGCGTGCGACCGGGGGTAATTTCCTGCATTTCAAACGAATGCTCCGTTTTTAACCCTGGAATTTTTGACACCCAGCGTAGGCAGTTGCCCGGTCGTAAGGTGGTCACCACTGGCTGAAATTCTGTGTCTGCATCCCCTTCGATCCGCTGCATTGCCAGAAACACCTCTCGACCCAGCATAAAATTTGAGCGTGGATCGCAATCGTAGAGAAAGGTATTCCAATAGCGCCAGTCTTCCTTACGTACTAGGGCATCCCACACAGCCATGGCAGGGGCGTCGATTTCAATTTCAGCGTAAAGGCTAGGCATAGTTAGCAGGGGCAATAAGGATTAGGGTGGGGAGACGTTCCATGGAACGTCTGTACACGGGAAAAGGGAATTATTCTTTAGACGCTTTTTATATGAATGGTTCCAGAGGTCGCGAGATTGTGCCGTCAGGGCTTAACATTTTTTTACTACATAACCCGTTCCCCACTATTCGAGGTCTTTAAAGATGGTCAGCCTGACACCGAACCCTAGCTATAGTTTAACCATCCGCATGCACGTACCCAACCGAGCTGGCATGTTGGCCAAGGTAGCCCAGGCAATTGCCGAAGCTGGGGGGAGTTTGGGCGACATTGATGTGGTAGAACGATGCCGAGAAAATGTTACCCGGGACGTTAGTGTTGATGCCGCTAGTGCTGAACATGTTGAGGAAATTGTAAACGCGGTCTGTGCTCTCCAGGATATTGACGTGGTCAAGATCCACGACCGCACCTTTAAGCTCCACGAGGGGGGCAAAATCCATATGGAATGTAAGGCTCCCGTGCGTAGCCAAGAAGATCTGGCCATGGCGTATACGCCTGGTGTAGGACGGGTGTGTTCTGAAATTGCGCGACATCCAGAACGGGTATATGACCTGACGATTAAGTCTAATACGGTGGCAATTGTCACCGATGGTAGCGCTGTGTTAGGGCTTGGTAACTTAGGCCCGGAGGGGGCCTTACCGGTGATGGAAGGTAAGGCGATGCTGTTTAAAGAATTTGCTGGGTTAGATGGCTTTCCAATTTGTTTGGATACCCAGGATACGGATGAAATTGTAGAAACCGTTAAACGCATTGCCCCAGTTTTTGGTGGAGTAAACCTAGAAGATATCAGTGCGCCCCGCTGTTTTGAGATTGAAGCACGGCTGCAGAATGAGTTGGATATTCCGATTTTTCATGATGACCAGCATGGCACTGCCATTGTTAGTCTGGCCGCTCTGGTTAACGCGCTTAAGGTGGTGGGTAAGGAACCCCAGATGGGAGATATCAAGCTGGTGATCAATGGAGCAGGGGCAGCAGGTCTGGCCATGGCTCGGTTGTTTAAAAAAGCTGGGGTCAATCACATTACGGTGTGTGATTCAAAAGGGATTATCAGTTGCGATCGCACCGATTTAAACACCCGTAAACAAGAATTCGTTGTGGACCAAAGCGGCACACTGGCTGATGCCATGGTGGGTGCAGATGTATTTATGGGAGTGAGTGCTCCCGGTGTTGTCACCGTAGATATGGTGAAATCAATGGCTAAGAACCCCATTGTCTTCGCTATGGCCAATCCGGTTCCCGAAATTCAGCCCGAATTATTAAATGGCATAGTTGCTGTCATGGCCACGGGCCGTAGCGACTATCCAAATCAGATTAATAATGTGTTGGCATTTCCGGGGCTGCTGCGGGGGGCTATCGACTGTCGGGCTGAGGCCATTACTACAAACATGTTTTTACATGCCGCCCATGCGATCTCTACATTAATTCCCGATAGCGAACTACGATCTGACCACATTGTTCCCTCAGTCTTTGATGCGCGGGTAGCCCCTGCGGTTGCTGCCGCCGTACAGCAAGCAGCTCGTGATTCTGGAGTGGCTCGTAACTAAACCTAGCGCACTTTAAGCTAATCAAAAAGTTGTTGCGTAGTTATAGTTAGCTGGATGTTATCCAAACAAGGAATAACATCCAGATTTGTTAGCTCATCAGGGATGTGATCGGCCAGCATAACTCTCTCTGTTAGTTCAATTAAGGTGCCAAGCTGACATCTATGGCGTAGCCCATGGAAGATTTTACGTGTAGCTTTAGGCTTCAGATTTAGAATACTTCGTTTTACTTCGGAAGTCTTCGGTGCGGTTGGTGTTGGTCTGGTTGTCTTAGCGGTGTTGCGTATGTCTCATGGCATCTTCATCTCTGCTTTACTCAAACTAGGGTCATGGCAAAAGAATTTTGAGGAGCCACACAATGACCACTACCAAAAAGTTTGCTACCCCAACAAACCATACAACAGCCTGGATTGCTCAAACCTGGATATCGTTTGTTGTGTCAATTTCAGCGACTGCCATTGGCATTACTTATTTACCCGCAGATATTTGGTTAAAAGGCTATTTGGGCATGGGGCTAATGTTCTCTGTTGGTTCTACGGTGAGTTTGTCAAAAACAATTCGCGACCAGGAAGAAGCCAAACGGATGTTGAGCCGTATTGATGAAGCAAAATTAGAGCGGTTGTTGGCAGAGTATGACCCGTTCAAACAATGATTCATATTCTTTGGGGAAACCACAGGGTTAAGAGCCTGAGTCATTAGCTAAGATTCTCATTAGCAATGAGGAAAATTTGCTGCTTGAACTGAAGTTGGACTAATCTTCTAAAGATGTTTTGCCAACAAAATTCTCCGATCAAAAATGGAGGGCGACAATCCTTATTCTGCCGTTGACGAGCTATGCCTCAACTACTCAACTGTATAAAGCCTTGGGTGATTAGGCAGAAACTTTTCACCTAATCACCCAAATTGGTGTGCTAGGTTGAAAAATATCCACCTAATCATTTTATTAGGGATATTAGACTGAAATATTTCTACCTAATTTACTAAATTAAGGAATTGGGCAGAAGGTTTCCCTCTAATCAATTGTTAGCCGGACAAGTTGCATAATTGATTCTATGAAAGAAACATTTATTGATATTCTTCAGAGCGTGCTCTCTTATGTGTCTGTTGCAGCTAGAGAAATCTGGTCAGCTCTGGCTTCTCCAGAAAATGTTCCTATCTTCATGAGTAGCTTAATCAAATTCTCTTTAGGACCGACGTTGGCTTTTTTATGGGGACGACGCGCATTCAAGCAGGAAGAAAAAATCAGAAACGACCAAGAAAAAGAAAGAGATGAGGAAAAATCTAAAGCTATTAAAACTATGCTTAAGATGGAGATTGACTATAATTTTGAAAGAATTAAGAGTCTCGTCCGAGAATATGAAATCCTTTTGGTAGTTCCTTCAGAGAAACGAGGAAAAGGTAGTCTTTATATATCGCCACATGGATTTCAAACCAAGGCACTAGATAGCCTGATTGATCGTATTCCCCATGTACTGACAACTCCAGAGATCAAGGAATTATATAAAATGTATGGCGATTTTAGGGCTGTCGCTTACGCTTATGATACTCGTCAGCCCAAGGTCATACACAGTATGGATGACACTGAAAAGAGCCTTTGCGATGAAACTCTCAGGCATCTTAAACTTTGTTCAAATTCTATGCTCTCAAACCCATTATTCATATCGTGGTTCCAGAACGATAATAAATGCAATCACTGATCGTGTAGTTTATAAATCCCTTGCAGCAAGCGATCACAGCCTAACAACGCCCATTTACACCGACCGCCAATAACGGATTGGTATGATGCAGCAGTCATCTGCGGCGGGTGATGGGCAACGTTAGCTAGACGTGTCGATGAAATCAACTGGTAGTGTAAGCTTGAAATGACGTGGCAACGATATCGAGCCTGTCAGCAGGGGGGCATGCGATGATTGATCACATGAAACAACAGGTCTCTAAAAAGTCTCGTTATGTCCACTAATTAGACAAAACTTGTCACGTTCGGAGGAGGAGCGTTCGTCGTCAGCGGTGCGCTCTTCTTCATCGGATACGGCCTGACCATCATGGCTGGGCCACCACCCTCCACTGGTGCGGAGATTCTTGCCTGGATCGAGGCCAACAGACTCGTGCTCTCGCTTGTTAGCGAATTCTTGTTCTTTGCGTCCACGTCACTGGTTCCCGCGCTGATTGCCCTCTACCTAAGCCTCGCGAAGGAATCGCAGCTCCTCGCCGCGACCGGTTGCGGGATTCTTTCCATCATCGTCCCTGTCCTCAGCATGCTCCTCATCGTTCAAGGACGGCTGGTCTATCCCGTCTATGGCCTACACATCAGCGACCCCGCAGTCGCCGAGTTCATTGTAGCTATCTTCTACGGTGGCCTACACGTAGTCGGTCTCTTGATGGCGATCGCCACTTTCGTCCTGAGCTTAGCTATGAGGTGCGGAGCGTTTGGTGCGTCTGTCGCCGCGCTCGGCTTTGTCACTGCCGTGGGCGACGTGGTCTGGTCATATCCGTATTTGATCAGTCCGGTGGTTCAGTTCGGGTGTCAGCTCCTGTTAGCGCTCTGGTTCGCCACTGTCGGCTGGAAGCTCTTCAGGATGTACAGGTCGAGCGGCGAACAGCAAGGTGCCAGCTAACGGTCTGGTTGAAGCTGACTCACAGATTTTGCCGGTTTTGCAACAGAGGTGATCGGTCCTAGCGAGAGTTTCTGTACGGTTACTCATTCAACCCCTACTCCTTTATGACTCTATTTGTCTTGTGGGTAGAAACTAACAAGGACAGCCCTTACAAGACACGTTGCATTTTCACCATAAAGAACCCGTCCATATCTTGTTTGTGAGGCCAAACGGTTGCCCAGCCCTGTTCTGTTGTAAAGGGAGCGACAGGAGACTTTTCGTTAGGGGGGTGAATTTGCCAATCGGGGTGATCGGCTAAAAAATTCTGAATGAGAGTTTGGTTTTCGTCAGGATGCAGTGTACAGGTGGAATAAACCAGCACGCCATTTGGTTTTACCCAATCTACGGCGGCTTCTAGTAGTTCTCGCTGCAGCGTGGTAAGACCAGCAATAGCCTCAGGAGTTTGTCGCCAGCGGGCATCGGCATGGCGATGCAGGGTACCCAACCCAGAACAGGGAACATCTAACAGCACCCGGTCGGCAATGCCCTTAAACTTGGGATGCTCACGACTGTCACCCGTAACAGTTTCAATGGTAGTGAGCTGCAGACGTTTGGCGTTTTGACGAATTTTGTTGAGGCGTGAGGAGGTGCGATCGCATCCCAACACTCGGCCAGTATCCCCCATTAGTTCTGCTAGATGAGTTGTTTTACCACCGGGTGCAGCACAGGCATCAATAACGGTTTCTCCAGGCTGGGGGTCCATTAGATAGCTAACCAGCTGGGCACTGCTATCCTGCACCATCCACCAGCCTTCGTCATAGCCGGGTAGCTGACGCACATTGCCGGTGGGTCCTACAATTCTGATGGCATCTGGAGTGTGGCCAGGCTGCACCTTTAGCCCATGGGCTGTTAGGGCTGTCACCACTTGGTTAACAGAGGCCCGTAACCGGTTAACCCGCAGATCAATTTTGGGGGTTTGATTAAACCACTTACACAGCTCGGCAACTTCCGGTGCTGGTAATAGCTCTTGCCAGGCTTGAATAATCCAATTAGGGTAGCTGTGTAATACCCCCAGGCTTTGAAGGTTATCGGTGGGAAGCGTTAGCGGATCGCGGTCATTTTGCAGACGGAGGTACTGACGCAGCATGCCGTTAACGACACCGCTGAGCTTACCTAAGCGCGCTTGTTTGGCCAGCTGTACCGTTGTATCTACAACTGCGTGGGCCGGCACATGGTCTAAATAGCGCAGCTGGTAAAACCCGATGTGTAAAATACGCCGCAGGTCTGCAGGCTGCTGGTCGACACGGCGCTTACCAAACTGGTCTATCAGAGCATCCAGGGTTCGCTGTCGACGTACGGTGCCATAAATCAATTCTGTTGCCAGACGTCTGTCGGCAGGCGCTAACGAAAATTTGCCGATGTTACGTTCTAATGCAACATCGGCAAACGCTCCTTTGTCAATCTCTCTAAGCACCGTAAAAGCTAACTGTCGTGCCGATGTCACAACTATTTCTTCTTGCCTTTACGCTTGCGTACGGGAGTGCGATTATCTAAGGCTTCCTGAGAGCGTTTACGCTTATCGTTCCACTCAATAGCCGTTAAATAAATAACACCACCCGTCACAAACACCAACAATAGTGCTGCTAACGTGGCTAAAACACTATACGCCTGAGCTTCTAATCCACCTATCATTGCAATATAGTCGCTGCTTAGAAGCCGTTACGACCCCAAATTACCATCGAAATAGAGAAGCTAAAGAACGCGACTAGTCCAACCCAACCCAGTGTCAAAATGTCCATATTGCCAAACTTGCGCTGTTTACTAAATTGAGAAAACCGTTTGTACGGCTGCCTATATCATACGGTAGATTAATGCCTGATTTTTGAGCGATGGCAAAATTGACGCAAAGCAAACAGCTAACGTTATGGATCAAGAACGGATTGAATCGATCAAGGCTGGTGGTGTGGCAGCATTTACAGGGGCTGGTGTCAGTGGTGTTTTGGTTGCCTTGGCTAGCTCACCTACGTTGGCAGCTGGCAGCTTGCGGATTGCTGTCGCCACGGTCAGTGCGTTTCTATTTGGTGTTACCTACCGCTACATTGTTCGTAATGATGCGAATCCACATCTTAGAAGCGGAGCCGTTGGTGCTTTTGCGCTCACCCGTAGCCTCGGGCAGCTAGAAAGCTTAGATCCGCCCAGCCTTGCTTTAGCAGATGCCCTACCCCTGGTGCTCCCCATCGCTGAGAGTTTTGGTCTATTTTTGGGCGTGCGTTTGGTGTTGGACTGGGGGTTAAAGCAGCAGTGGCTTCAACCGTTTGAATCTAATTGAGCCGTGGCTTTGGTTTGCTGGATGGGAATTTGAACAATAAACGTGGTTCCCTGACCTAGGGTTGATTGACAAGATAGCTGGCCCTGATGACGCTGGGTGATAATTCGGTAGCTGATGGACATGCCAATGCCGGTACCTTTGCCAACGGGTTTGGTTGTAAAAAAGGGTTCAAAAATACGTGGCTGTACGTTGTCTGGAATGCCGGGGCCGGTATCTGCGATCGCAATTTCAACCCATTCCCCATCTAGCTCACGGGTGCTGATTTTGATCTGGTCGATATGCTCACTGTTGCCACCTTGCTCACCGGCTGTTTCCATCGCATCTACAGCGTTGGCAAAAATGTTCATAAACACCTGGTTAAGCTGGCTAGGGTAGCATTCCACCAGGGGCAGACTGCCGTAATCTCTGGTGATTTTAATCTCAGCGCGACCGGATGCAGCTTTAATTCGGTACTGCAAGAGGGAGAGCGTGCTTTCTAGACCGTCGTGAATATCCACCGTCTTACAGGTCGCCTCGTCTTTACGAGAGAAATTACGTAGAGAGAGAACAATCTCACAAATGCGTTCAGTCCCTAGAGTCATGGAGTTAAGCACTTTGGGCAGGTCATCTTTAAGAAAATCGAGATCAATGGCTTCAATCGCTGTACCAATTTCACGATCTGGATTGGGGTAGTGACGTTGATAAAGCTGCACAAGCATCAGCAGATCATGGGTGTAGTTCTCGGCATGGAAAAGGTTGCCATGAATAAAGCTAACCGGATTGTTGATTTCATGGGCCACACCTGCCACCAATGCTCCCAGACTAGACAGCTTTTCTCGCTGAATCATTTGTACCTGCGTTTGCTGCAGCGTCTGCAGCGTTGCTTCAAGCTGTTTGCCTAGGGCTTCGGCTGATTTACGAGCGTCGTTAACCGCCACCATTTTTGGAAAAATAGTCCAGCAGGCGACGGCCACCCCTAAAAAGGACAGTACCAGCACTAACACGACTAAAAAGTCGATGGGCTGCCGGGTGTTTGCTTGGGCAATAACGGTGCTAGCAGACCAGCCAATAATGGTCGCTACGCTGATAAAACCTACCAACGTGGCGATTTGAATGGGAATCAGGTTTTCAAAATTGCTGGTGCTCCGGCGTTTAAACCCTTGCCAACTTGGGTGAATCTGGCATTTTGACATCACTTTGGATATCAACGCATCGCTGCCGATGACGGCTAGCGGCAACAGCAGCCCAATGCCAAAATTTTGGATGCCCCAGGCCCATCCGCCGATGGCTAAGACGACGATTTCCATCGCTGCCATGGCCAATGCCAGCCACGGCAGCTTGACACCTGATTCTTCTCGCTTGTACCAAATGCCGTAGTGCAGGGTGATAAACGCAATCAGCCAGCCTACGCCAGTGAGCATGACAATCTCATGGAGATTGCCCCAGGTTAGACAGATCAGACTTAGCAACAGGGTAATCCCCAAACCAGGCCCAAAAACTCCCTGGGGCGACACCCGACCAAACATGGACGAGATGTACTGATCTCTAGCTAGCTGATACAGCACCCGAGGCGCAATAGAAACCGCCGTGGCCATGGACAGCAAACAGCTGGAGACTACCAGAAATGTAATCAATAGCGGTGTTGCCCCGCCCCAGTAGGGTCTTGCGGCGGTTGTGAGGGTGAGGAAGGTATCGGCTGGGTCTACTATCCCAGCCGATAAATGCAGCAACAACCACGACCCGGCTACGTAAACAATGGGGATCAGGCTGGCTACGATCAGCAGACTACGCAATGTATAGCGGGGCTGTTTGCTATCGGCCACAAAGGCAGAGGCTGTTTCGCAGGCATAAAATGCGTAGGTGCCATTGAGATACCACTTGGCCCAGCCTTGAATAGAAAAATCAGGACTGGCTGGTGCGATCGCACCCTGGGGTGACGACACCAGCAGCCAAACACTCCCCTGAATACAAAAAAGCAGCAGCAATCCCACTGCAGGCAGCAAAAAAGCCAGATGTAGCGCGCTTAGGGAACGGGTACCGCTAAAGGCCACAATAAAGGCCATCAAGATAAAACCGATCCTTAAAGCTATCCCGGGTACAGCAACATCTAACGGCGGTAGATAGGTTTCAATGAGTTCCGCCAAAATAATGGCGTTTACCGGTATCACTGCAACCCAGCTTAAAAAGTAGCCAATGGCGGCATAGGAGGTTAGCCACCGCATATCCGGCAGCAGGTGGGCCAAATAGTTGGGGGTGCCTCCAGCAACATCCGGCAGCTGCTGCCCTAGCTGCTGTATTTGCACATTGATCACTATCCCCAGTAGAGCGCCCGGAATCCAGACCCACATAGCCTGTATCCCCAGTTCTGCATGGGCACCCGGAGCCACACTCAGCCACAGCAATAGACCGGTCAGACCAAAGCCTAATGTTTCTATTAGCGATAGTGTGCGAGGTAGGGACGATGGCGTTGAAATAGGACCATCAACGGTCATGACAAGTGTCGATAAATTTAGAGGACGTCAGAACATAAGATAAAGAATGAGTTTGTGATGAACCTAATCTTGTTTTAGCTTCAATGCAGGCACCCTGAGCACTGTGCTTGTCGCACTACCTGATATTTTTTCTCAATTATGCGTCTTATCCTAAGAACTGTGTGCGGTGCTTAACCAGAGTCGGGTTATCCGCACTCCCCCATTGGCCCAAACGAGTCTGTACAATCTTAGAAGCAAGCAAAAGTATTCCCTATACGCTTAGGCCCTTATGATTCCTACCGTTATTGAGCAGTCAGGCCGCGGTGAACGCGCCTTTGATATCTACTCCCGCCTTCTACGGGAGCGCATCGTATTTTTAGGGCAACAGGTCACCGCTGAATCATCGAACTTGATTGTGGCCCAAATGCTGTTTCTAGAGGCCGACGACCCTGAGAAAGATATTTATCTATATATCAATTCTCCCGGTGGCTCTGTATATGATGGCTTGGGCATCTTTGACACAATGAACCACATCAAGCCCGATGTATCTACTATTTGTGTGGGTCTAGCGGCAAGTATGGGAGCCTTTTTGCTCAGCGCAGGCACCAAAGGTAAGCGCCTGAGCCTGCCCAACTCACGCATTATGATTCACCAGCCTTTGGGTGGTGCCCAGGGACAGGCCACAGATATTGAGATTCAGGCCAAGGAAATCCTGTATATCAAGAAAACGTTAAATGATGCTCTAGCGGCCCACACCAGTCAGCCGATTGAGCGCATTGCAGAAGATACTGAGCGCGACTTTTTTATGTCTCCCAATGAGGCGGTCGAGTACGGTCTTATCGACCAGGTAATTGATCGTCATGCTATTGGCGGTCGCCCTACTGTAGTTGATTAAGTTTTGAGTGTTGAATCATAGTTTCAAGCCTTCTACTTGGTTCAAACCAGTTAAAGAGTAGCTAACTCAAAACTAAGCACTCAAAATTTATAGCTACCCCATACTCGGTGTGGGTTGAGATTCTAGATATAGCAAAAACGTCAGCAGCTCTTCATCGCTAAGCTGCTGACGTGAGCGCTTATTAAAGGTTTTCTCTAAGTAGGTGCGCCCTTGAAGGTTACTCCACCCGAGACGAGCCATTTCTACATCGGTTTGGGCAATGATGTCGGACAGGTCTACTGGGTTGGTGTCGTCAAAGTTTTCAATTGCTGTCGCTGCCAGTGACGATGCGGGTACCTCAGATGGGGCAGGAGCCTCATCGGGGGTAATGCTGTCAATGGGGCGACCAATGTCGTCGGAGTCAGCAATCTCTGGCTCGATCATTGGCCCAACGTCGAGCATTGGCCCAATGATCGACGTTGGGCCGTTATCTGTTGAAGCCGATGGCTCTGGGCCGGTGGCCGGTGTGGGAACAGCTGCTGAGTTGTCTAAAGAATTGTTGGGTTTAGGGTCTTGCGGTGCTGCTCCATCTTTTTGACCTGTTGCTTGGCCAAATCCAACCATGGCTAGCGCTCTTGCTTTAGCCTGGTCGTCCGCTGTCGTCAAACTGGTGTCTGCGGCTAAGGCTGTAACCACAACCTTTTCGCCAATACTTACTGTGGCTTTGACTAGATAGTTTTCAGCATGGGTCATCAGCAACTCTGTGGTAAGGCTACCATCGGCATACTGGTGACGAAATTGAGCGAACAGGGAGGAAAGCACGGGCGGGAAATCCCTTAAGAAAGATGTCGGCGGATTGTATCCGATCTATTCTAAACAAGGGTGTACCTTGGCCCGAGTGCTAACGACACGTTTACTGTAATGACTGCAAATTGTAAGGGCTAAATGTTAGATCAGTTACTTGAATGGTCGCCTAACTTTGGGCTCGATACGCTGCTTTTGTTGCCGGTACTGATTGCTTTAGAAGCCGTGTTATCGGCCGATAATGCGATCGCACTTGCCGCCATTGCCCAAGGGTTAGAGTCAGAGGAACAGCAAAAACGTGCCCTAAATCTAGGGCTGATTGTTGCTTTTGTGCTGCGCATGACCTTGATATTGACGGCCAGCTGGGTACTCAAATTTTGGCAGTTTGAAGTAGCCGGTGCGGCCTACTTGCTATGGCTGGTCTATCAGCACTTTAGCAGCAGCACAGATGAGGATGAGCACCATCACGGTCCTAAGTTTTCATCGTTGTGGCAGGCGATTCCCATTATTGCCTTTACCGATTTAGCCTTTTCGTTAGACAGCGTCACCACTGCCATTGCCTTGTCCGATGAAATCGGCATTATTCTTTTGGGTGGCACCATCGGCATTATCGCGCTGCGATTTATGGCGGGTTTGTTTATCCGCTGGCTCGATGAATATGTCTACCTTGAAGACGCAGGCTTTGTGACCGTTGCTTTTGTCGGATTACGTTTGCTGGTGCGCGTCATCAACGACAGCTGGGTTCCCCCCGACTGGGTCATGGTTGCTCTGATTGTCGGCATCTTTGCCTGGGGCTTTTCTAAACGCACAGAGCCCGATATCGAGGACGAAGTCGGGCTCAAAGTGCCGGTGATTGCCACTGTTGATGCGGCTAAAGATGAAGAAGATAAAGTCCTCAGCAGCGATTAGCCAAACCAGTAGGACGGCATACAGGCTTGGGTCATATCCTGCACATTGCAGGCAGGTTCGGGCTTTTCTGCACCCAACAGCACGTCCAGCTGATTTTGAATAATATACTCGATACCCCAGTAGATATAGCTTTCTAGACGCAGCTCTAAATCTACTAGCTGATGGAGATATTGGGGTAAACGCTGCCACTGCTCAGGATTGTTTAGCTTTGGCACTGCCTGCTTCAGCTTAGATTCCACATACTCTAGCAACAGCTGCCTAATGGCACTATTGTTTAACGCTGTCTGATATGGATACGCCGGGTAGGCTGCAAGAACGCTGTCGACTTTATCGGATAGAACCTCGGACACGGAATCGGTGGTGCACTGCATCTTAATAAGCCCTCTACTAAAACAACGCTGGCCACAGGTCTGGTAACGTCTGTAATTTAAAATTTGAATATCTGTGGGTCAGAGCTTGGTTTTGCTCTAATTAGGTCCAGCATAGGGACAAATTCTAAAGATTTTGTGAGTACGTTAGGGCGATGTTGAAGGGATCGACCATTCCGTTCTCGACGCTTACTACCCCTTCACAGAACCCGCCAGCAACCCTCGCACAAAGTACCGCTGTAGGGCAAAAAATACCGCCAACGGCACCACCATCGAAATAAACGCTCCAGCGGTGAGCAGATGCCAAACTTGACCCCGGTCACCCACCAGGTTGCGCAATACCAAAGTGACTGGGGCAACATCTTGATTGCCCCCTAGGTAAACCAGGGCCACCAGCAGGTCGTTCCATACCCAAAGAAATTGGAAAACGGCAAAGGATGCGATCGCAGGCATCGACAGCGGCACAATCAGTCGCATAAAAATCTTTAGATGTGACGCACCATCCACAGCGGCGGCTTCGATTAAATCTCGAGGCAGTGACCCAATATAGTTACGCAGTAGATAAATGCCCAGCGGTAGGCCATACCCGCTATGGGCCAGCCATACTGCCAAAAAGCTACCTGCCAAACCCAGATCGTTATAGGCCCGCAACACCGGAATCAGCGTCATCTGCAGCGGCACCACTAATAAACCAACAATGGCTACAAACAACACCTGTCGTCCTGGAAACTGCATCCAGGCCAGGGCATAGGCGGCAAATGTAGCAATAGAAATGGGAATCACCGTCGCTGGAATAGAGATGACCAGGCTGTTAAGAAACGCCTGCCCCATGCCCTGACTGGTGAGTACATCAATGTAGTTGCCAATGTGAAACTGAGTTAGCTCAAAGGGATGTTGAAAAACAGTCCACCAGCCATTGGCAATTAGCGCATCTCTGCGGCGAAAAGAACTGATCAGTAGACCAGCGGTGGGCAGAGTCCACAGGAGTGCGATCGCAATCACTGTTGTATGCAATGGCAGCCGCTCAAGCCAGGTCGTGCGGGCAATTTTCATCGGTTAGCCTCCTGCTGGGTAAAGCGACGAATGTTGGTAACCATGACCGGAATAACCGCCAGCAGCAATACCGTTGCAATGGCACTACCGCGACCAAAATTTCTAAAGTTAAACATCTCTTTAATCATACGGCTGGCAATCACATCGGTATCCAGGTTGCCGCCGGTCATTACATAGACAATGTCAAATACCTTGAGCACTGCGACTACCACCGTTGTTGTTACCACGGTAATTGTCGGCATAATCATCGGAAAAATAATCCGTCGAAAAATCTGAAACTCATTGGCCCCATCGATTCGGGCAGCCTCGATGAAATCCTTGGAAATGCCTTTGAACGCCGCCG
>ERZ1740070.755-NODE-755-length-21356-cov-5.321065_pt1 | contig 21356 bp, 30 predicted proteins | sample MGYA00581734_ERZ1740070 | MGnify/ENA primary metagenome ERZ1740070 (study PRJEB43018, sample SAMN04849744) | marine metagenome | isolation source: floating plastic debris | place: Pacific Ocean | collected 2008-09-01 | study: EMG produced TPA metagenomics assembly...
GACTGGAACGCGCGCGCCTCGGGGAGTGGTCATATTGATCGCCACCCTATCCTCGCGCGTATCGCCTTTCAGAGTGTTTGACCTTTCAACGCGCCCAGCGCTTGTCGGGACGAACAACTCCGGACCCGTTTCGCCTACAACATAGCCTCGGCCTGGCGAGACTGGACCGCCAGTCGCTCGGCCAGGTAGCCCAAGAAGAGCGCCCAGCGAGTTGCCCAGCAGCCCGCCAAGCCCGCCAGCTTCATTGCCAAAGATGCTTCCTATGCCTGAGCTTAAGGCGTGAGCAGCAATCTCATCGAGGGACCGAAGGGCGACCCGCTTGAGATCGTCAAAACCCACACTGCCTTTGCGCAGCGCTGAAACCAGGCCTCGTTCGAGAGCGCTGCCTGCCCTATCGAAACCATCGATAAGGGTGGTGTCGAGAACGCCCTTGATTGGCTCAAGGTCTGCCGCGAACTTATCCGTGCTCGCACGTACATCAATGACGAGTGCATCGAAGTTGTCATCCATGAGCGTCACGCTCCATTAGTTTTTCGATCAGATCGCGGCTTGGAGGGGCATAGCCTTCGCTTGCGTTCGGATTGGCCAATGCATTCGAAAGCTCCGCCGGGGTGGCTTGCCAAAACTCTTGCGGCCGCCAGCCAAGAGTTGCAGCGGCCAGCCAACCCCATTGGGGCGCCTTTGAGCGGAAACTCATCGCTCGCCTTGCAGCGCTTGGGTTAAGATCGCACGCACTGGAGTTGTCGCTTGAACAAGCCCCATTGCCATCACAGCCGCGCCAACTGCGGCCCGATCCGGGCGAGCGTCTGTTGCTAGGCAATGCCACACAAGCGCCGTGATCTCGTTTAGTCTTAAAGATCCGGAAGAGGCCCGTTCAACCAACGCGAACAGCGAGCCGAGCTCTTCTTCAGCGGCGACGAGGTTCTCAAAACTTGGTCTGAGAAGCAGGTCTTGGCCATTGATTTGAAAGCTTGCTTCCCCTCTCAAAGGGTTTGCGGGACGGCTCATACAGGCACCACCGGGCCCGAGCTCTCCAATTGCAGCGTGTAGGTACGTTCCCCGTTAAAGTCTCCGGAATAGTCCAGGCGTTGTACAAGAAAGCGACCTCGGAGCCGCTCACCATCCTCGAACGAAAGCTCGTACTCATCAATCGTCCCCGCGAGGGCGTGAGCTCGGATGGTTTCTTCAGCCGTACTGCCAAGGAAGATGCCGGCTGCGCTCACCGAAACCGAGCGCGTACCTGCTCCAGAAAGCAGGTCGCGCCAGCCGCCGGATTCTTTATGCGTAACGGCAACGCTATCCCCGCTAATCGTCATCTGTGTAGTTCTGAGACCAGCGACCGTCTCGTAGGCGACTGGATTTCCTCCGTCGCTCAGCTTCAGCAAGAATGCTGCGCCATTTTGTGCGGGCATGGTGTGTTACTCCGTGAATGCGTAAAAAAGACGGAACTGAAACTCAATCAGCGCGCCGCGACGGTTGCCTTCGCGCTGTTCGCTTCGACCGCGAAAGAAGCGGACAGAAGCGAGCTCGTAGTCCGATGAAAAAGGAGGCAGATCGAGCACCCGCGCCTCGATGGCTGCAAGAAGACTTGCATCGGCGGCTGGCTCATCGGTTCGCGTTTCGAGCTCCAGAGCGATGCGGATCTCTCGCCCCGGCTTGTCTTTCGTTCCCCAATTCGTCGAGGCGCTCGCGGACAGACCAAGCCAAGGTGGCGAGGCGCGCAGCGGGCTTTCCTCTTCGATCGCGTTTACGTCCGCCAATGCGGGATCATCGCGCAGCCATTCGATTAGGTCTGCGCGCAAACGATTTTCCATGGTTCAGCGCTCCTGAAAAATGTCCGGCCACAAGCTTTGTGAGTCGCGCCACGAATGGTTGTTCGATCGGTCGCGCGCCCCCCCAAGGTGGCTGTTGATGAGGCGCCTCGCACGTGAACGGAGGCCCAAAACCCATTGGCGCGTACTTGGTCCAATCTCGGCGCGGATCATGTGAGGCGCGTCAAACGCCAAGGGCGCCATAGGGCGGCTACGCTTGTCGGCGGAGTCTCTCTCTGGCCGGGCTCTCTGTCCCGATAATGGAATGCGGCAAGGCGTATTATGCCCTGTTTCAGAGGCTTCGGGATGGACTCCCAGTCTGGTGCGATCCCAGCCCTGATTGTGACCGCTACAGCCCTCGCGTCGCCCGTTTGTTTAAGCGATATCTGCGCGCCATTACAGGCATCAATAGCGAACTCAAATGCATCAGGAACGAGTGGAACGCGAGTGCCATCATTCAGGATGCTTTGCACCGAGATCGGCGCTTTGACTGGGCGAGATTGGAGGTCATAGGCCCCTGGCGTCGACGGGATAAACTCTTCAACGATCTGTTCGACCGGCGACTGACCCGTAAAGGCGTCACAAAGATCGACGCTCGTCAGCAACAAGTCAGTCAACAAGGCGTCTTCTTGTGAGCGACTGATCCCGAGCCAACTCTTTACTTCATCCAGCGCGCCCCCACTGAGGTCCGCTGGTGTGATCACAGTCCGCTGCATCGCGGCTTCTCCCAGTTTTAAGTGTGCAATAATTGCGCCCGCGCCGCTAAATGACGGCGGGAGGATTGCCCGTAGGCTTGCCAGTCGGCGGCGCGGGCGCGAGGTGCCGGCAGAGGAGGAAAGGGGAAACCTCAACTCTGCCGGGAGAAAGCGATGCTCCTGACCTTAAGCTTCGATCTTCAGAAGCTTGATAGCGTTCGAATCGAGCACCTGCCCGCCGACGCGTTTCGTGGCATAGAAATGGACAAAGGGCTTATTGCTGAACGGATCGCGCAAGATATTTGTGCCAGAGTGTTCCGTGACCAAATAGCCATGGCGGAAGTTGCCGAACGCGATCGGGAATTCGCCGCCTGTTACGCTTGGCATATCCTCTGCCTCTACAACCGGGTATCCCAGCAAGCGGTCGGGTTGTCCGTCGACCAGCCCCGGCTGCCAGAGGAATGCACCATCGGCGGTTTTAAGCTTGCGAACCGCAGCCAGGGTCGATGAGTTCATTACGAAAGTCGCCCCCTGCCTGTGGCCAGCCTTAAGGGAATGCACGAGGTCAATAAGCTTTTCTTCAGGAGCGGCATCGAACCCTGATGCGTTGCCTGAGCCGATGTATTGAACCGTGCCGAACGCGCGAGCACCATCCTCTGCTGTTGAGTTCGGTGCGCTCAGAAAGCCTTCCGGCTGGTCGTTACCGCTTCCGTTGACAAACGCGGCTCCCTCCGCACGGGCAAACTCAATCGCGATCTCATTGGAAAGCCAGGACTCGACGTCGAATGCCGCGTCCTCAAGCATGGTTTGGCTGGCGGCAGGGTTTGCGAAGAGATCGCCAGAGGGTGGGGCGATTTCAGAGAAGTTTGGTGCATCTGTTTCGCCGCGTGCAGCGATTTCGCTCACCCAGCCCGAGGCGGTGCCTCCAGTTGAAACGAGCTTGCGATAGCCTGACGTGCCGGTCTGCACGACATTGGCAATACTGCGGATCGGACTGATTTCAGCGAGTTCCCGGGCAATGGACTGATCGATCACGCGAGGGACAGCGTATCCGCCGTCGCCGAGCGTTGAGGTGTTAAGTGACTTAATTTGGGCGGCTGGGCCGTGGCTAAGATAACCGCCGACAATGCTCTTAACTTCTTGCGTCTCCGAGCCGCTACTTATGGCTGGGCGCGCAGCCGCGCGCGCGACTTTGTCGAGGCGTGATTTGACCTCTGCAACATCGGTCCTGAGGGCGCCAATTGCGGCGTCGGTTTGGTCCTGGCGCTTTACTAGGTCGAAGCTGTCATCGAGCGGATCAGGCGAGGAAGCGTTGGTGTTTGGGGCGGTGGGAGTTACAGTAATTTCCATGGGGCGTTAGCCTTTCTTCGAGGGGTATTGTGGTGGCACAAAAAAGCCGCCTCGAAGGCGGCATTAAGGGCGCTTTGATCGCGCTCATTTAGGTGACGAGATGAACCCTAGCGCTATGTTGTAGGGGATGAGTCACAAGACTCACTTCGAATAGCTCCAAGCTCAACAGCTCGCGACCGGCTTCGCTCTGTCGAACCTCCCGCGCGCGATAGCCAAAGCTCAAACCATCGATCTTCCTTTGGGCAACAAGCTTTGCGGCACGGCTGCTTAGCCGTTCAATGCGCCCGATGACACGCAAGCCTCGGCTGTCCTCTGAAAGGCTTTCGATGACGCCAACTTGTTCATTCGCCCGGTGTTGCCATAAGAGCGGTACAGGGCCTGTTCGGGCATTCAAGGAGCGAACAAAGGCCCCCCTCCTTACGGTATCGCGGTCCGCATCAGGAACATCGAAAACGCTGGCGTATCCTGCAAATCGGATTGGTCGATTAGGCATCACAACATTTCCCAGACGCCGAGCCGCACTGCGATGCCAATCAAGAGAAGCGCTAAACCCGCTCGGATCGCCCATCCAATGAACGCTTTCCAAGCGCTCGATTTTGCATCGCGCCACGCCCCCAAGAGTTCTCTTAACTCGCCAAGATCTCCTTCAGCGTTCGCGTCGCCTAAACCAAGTCTCACCAGCACTCGGTCCGCTGCCAGCTCACTCGTTTCCTCGATAATGGCGCGAAGCGTATCGAACTTCGCTCCTTCATGGTTGGCCTGGGCCATCAGGTCAGCGAGCAATTTCTCATGTGAGGCAGCGCGATTGGATGGCTTTGTCATTGGATCGGCTCGCTCACCGATTCCGGTGCTGAGGGAAAGCCGAGCAGTTGCCGCTTCTCCTCAAGAGTTAGGAAATCCGCGTCCGATACTTGCTTCCAGAGCTTCTCGCGGTCTTCTGAAAGTGAGGGAACCTGATCGCGATCAACAGAGAGCTTCGCGCTGGGAAACCATGGGTCCAAACCTTCGATGATTGCTGCAAAGAGTTTGTTCGCAAGGGGCAGCAGTGTAAGCCTCCACAGCGCCTTGTTCGCCTCACGATAGTTCGAGTAGGTGTTGTCGCCGGGCAGCCCAAGAAGCATCGGAGGCACGCCAAAGGCCAACGCGACTTCTCGTGCCGCCGTGCTCTTGAGCGTCGCAAAATCCATATCGGCAGGCGAGTAAGCCAGCTTTTGCCATTTCAGACCGCCATCAAGTAGCATCGGACGGCCTGCATTGGCGGATCCAGAAAACGCTGAATTCAACTCAGACTTCAGTCTTTCAAATTGCTCGCTGGTTAGCGTTGCTCCATCAGCTGGGTCATAGACCAAGGCGCCTGACGGACGCGCTGCGTTTTCTAGCAAAGACCGGTTCCATGCTGAGGCTGCATTATGAATTCGTACTGCTGAGTGCGCTGCGGCTAGCGCGCTGGCGCCGTAGTGATCCTCAAGGGGATGCATCGTCTTTATGTGGATGAGGTTGGGCCATCCATCCTCGTCCTCAAGTGGGATTCGACGCGATTGCGTTCCAACGGTGTAATCGACAGCGCTTGGCCAACCCTTCTCGTCCGCGACGATTTGGACCCGATCGGGACGCAAGGCGAAGAGCTCGATCGGTTGTCCGCTCGCGTCCTTTATAACCTGTACATAACCATTGCCATGAAGCAGCAAGTGTGTGGTTAGGTTTTCGATTAGGGGCTGTCCGGCGCTTGTGGCCGAAGCAAGGGAAACCACTGCTTCGCTCGAGCTCGAAAGTGGCGCATCTGCAATGCCTTCAGCTACGATGCGAACGGCACGTTGGGCGATTGGGTTACTTAGAAAACTGTGTTGAACGGCGCTTGAGTAATCAAAAGGCTCAAGGGTTTGCGCCTCGAAGCTGTGCAGCCAACCGACCGGAATTCTCGAGGAAAAGCCGGGTGCTAATTGAACACGGTCTGTCCCCCCGCCTTTAAAGGCGGAGAGCAGGGTGTTGATCCAAGTCATTGGAATTCCTTTTCAGATCGAGCGAACGCTCGGATAAGAGGTGTGGCCAAGCATGAGTTCACTTAAGGCCCAAACAAGAGCGTCCGCGCGGTCGGGGCTTCGGCCAGGCCCGGCGTATTGTCCGCCTGTCATCAAGCCACACAACTGGTCTTCCAGTTGTGGAAAGATTGTTCGGTGCAACACCCGGCGAGCTTGGTAGAGGGCTGCAATAGGTTCGGCACGGGCGATTTTGCCGCGGCTGGCGTGGACTAGTTTGATTGGTAGTTCTCGGTTTGCCGCTCTCAGAACGTTTTCGACCATGTCGCCGCCCTGATTGGCTTCGGCAACCACGCGGTCAGCGCCCCATTCCAAAACCGCGGTGTTAACGGCCGCGGCCCAGTCACCCGGTCTAGCGTTTGGGAGACTGCAATCGGCGAGAACACGCCCAAGCCCATCAGCGCCAAGTCCGGCTACAATTATACCGCATTCGTCTCCAGATTTGGAAATCGGCGGGTCGACTGCGACAACAATTCGGTCAAGCGTGACTTCGGGACCTGGGTCTCGAACGGCCTCAAAGGTGCTACGGCTCCAAAGAGCGCCCTCTATATCCTGTAAGAACTCACCTTCAATCTCCTGCCTCCCAATTTGAGTGCCCGCGTACTCAGCTTCAATCGCTTCAAAAAAGCGGATAGGCAGATTGCCGATGTTTTCATGGGTTGACCCTCTCGTAACGATTACGGAGCCATGATTCTCTGCTTCAATTAATCTCTCCACTAAAGGAACCGTCCGCGGGGTAGTCGTGACGACGGCTTGTGGGTTTTGACCAACTCGCAAACCCATTTGAAGATTATCCCAGCACCGGGTCGCGCGTTCTGCGCTGAGAGGCCATTTCCCTATCTCGTCGCACCAGGCGTGGCTGTGCTCGGGCCCTCGAAGGCTTTCCGGCTCGCCAGCTGAGAATAGGTGAGCCAGCGCCCCGTTAGGAAAACGCAGACGTCTCAGCGAGGCCTCAAATACAGGGCGGCTACTTGGCGAAGAACAGGCGATAATCCCGCTTTCGCCTTCGACCATGATGCGCCTGGCCTCACTCAAAGATGAAGCGACCAAGGCTATCCGTGCGTTTGGGCTGTTCTCAGCCACGCTGCGCACCCATTCCGCGCCGCTACGGGTTTTTCCGAAGCCTCGACCCGCCAGGATTAGCCAGATGCGCCATTGGCATTTTGGTGGCAACTGGGATGGGCGGGCCAACAGGTCCCAATGATAATCAAACTCATTTTTCTCAACTTGATCTAGGGCCTCAACCACCCTTCCGCGCACCTCGGCCTCTTCCTCGACTAGGAAGGTGAGGTCAGCGCTCATTGCTTTTCATTGCTTTTTGCTTCTCGCGTTGAAGCTGTAGCCGGATCGCCTCGACCTTTCTGTCGATCGAGGCTCGAATTTCAGCTGCGCTTACGTTGCGCTGGTCGGCCTGTGCGCAGGCGACGTTATCTCTATGTGCGTTGAGCAAACGAATGGCGTTTGCAAAGTCATACTTTGCGTCATTGGCTGCGCTCATATTGCCTTCGCGCAAGCGTTGAAGCACCTCCATCTCCAAATGCGTGTACCCTTCCCAGAGAGCGGCAAGCCATTGGCGAGCGAAATCTGGTTCTTCGCGCCTCACCTTATATGCGTGGCTAGGCGAGATTCGCGCGCGGCGGGCAGAGTCCGATACGTTCGAAGTCTCGGCCAAGTGATCAAGGAACTTGCCGCGCCAATAGTGCGTACCGGTTGGCCTGGCTTCGTCCACTCGGTGTTCTGCCACGTCATTGCTTTCTCCGGGTGCGCTCATAGTGCCTCCAAGGGCGAGTGCCCCTTCGTTGATTGCAAAGCTATCGGTGGATCAGTGCGTCGCGATCCCGAGGCGACTCACATTTTCTCGATGTTGCCTTTTTGTACCCAAAGAGCGTGACAATGTCAAGAAAAAAGTACCAAATAGGTGATTATATGCGCTTGCACTCGTTAGGTGACTGCCCTAGTTCGCACGGGGCAGGGCCATGGTGGCCATGGCTAAGAGGTAACGATGCATGGCTTGGCTCCGCGCGCTGTACGACTGGACGATGGAAAAGGCGGCGCACCCCTACGCGCAGGTTTGGCTTGCTTTTTTCTGCTTTGTTGAAGCCAGCTTTTTCCCAATACCGCCCCACCCATTGCTTGGGCTAATGTGTCTGGCAGAGCCGCGTAAGGCTATTCGATTTGGAATAATCGCGACGCTCGCTTCAGTCGCGGGGGGAGGCTTTGGTTACTTTATCGGCGCGGTGTTGTTTGAGGGATTGGGCGCCTGGCTACTTGACCTAATTGGGCTTTCGGAGAGTTTTCCAACGGCCGCTTGCTACTTGAGGGAGTACGATTGGGAAGCGATCATTATTGCTGGTTCAACACCGGTCCCGTTCAAGCTCTTGACGATAAGCGCGGGTTTCGTCGGAATGGACCTTGTTACCTTCCTGATGGCGAGCCTCGTCGGCCGAGGAATGATCTTCTTTAGCGTAGGCGTGCTTTTTCGCGTCTTTGGTGCCCCAATCAAAGCCATTATCGACCGGTATTTGGGTCTTGTGACCACGGCATTCGTGGCGCTGTTGATCGGCGGCGTTCTAGTCTTGGCGCAGCTTGGTGACGGAGACTCAGAAGAGAACGATGTTTGCTCCTCTGCACAGATCACGCGGCCGTAAGCGGCGCAAAGTGTGTAAGGGCTGAAGCAATTAGGCGCGCTAATTAGGTGCCAGTTTTGCATCGCCCCTAGATGTCTTCGTACCTGTTTAGCCTCAGATAATACCAACCGCTTTGCCGGCACGATCGAACATCTGGAGAATGGCTTCCACTTCTTCAGAAGAGTGCTCTGCGCATAGTGAGCAACGCAGCAAGGTCATGCCCGCTGGTGTCGCGGGAGGCCTCGCCAGGTTTACGTAAAGCCCTTCCTTCAAAAGCGCTTCCCACATCATGGCGCCGCGCTCAAGATCGGGCATGATAACGGCCACGATTGCGCTTTGGGGTTCGTCTGTGCCCAGCGAGAAACCGAGATCCGTCAGACCCGAATGCAGTCGTTTGGAATTCTCCCAAAGATGGGCCCGCTTGTTCGCTCCATGTTGGAGCTTTCGAATAGACGTGGCGGCTGTGGCTACAACGCTGGGCGGAAGGCTAGCGGTGAACACATAGGGCCGACAAACCAGGCGCAGGATATCGAACTTCGGGTGATTGGAAACGCAGAAGCCGCCGACAGTACCGACGCTCTTAGAGAACGAGCCGATGATGAAGTCGACATCGTCGATCACTCCTTGCTCTTCGGCAACACCTCTTCCGTTTTCGCCAATGAAACCCATCGAGTGGGCTTCATCAACCAACACCATAGCGCCATACTTCTTCGCGATTGCGATCATCTCTGTTAGGGGAGCGACATCGACCAGCATCGAATAGACCCCCTCAAGGATCACAAACTTTCCAGCTTCCGGAGGCAGCCTTCGTAGGCGCTTTTCCATCGCCTCGATATCGTTGTGTTTGAAAGGCACGACCTCGGCCTTGCCCATGGCGCAGCCGTCATAGATCGACGCGTGGCTATCAATATCAAGGATGATGTAATCGCCCTTGCCGGCAATCGTCGAAATGATGCCTAGGTTTGCCTGATACCCAGTTGAGAAGACCATGGCGTGGTCCATCCCATAAAACTCTCTCAAGGCATCTTCGCACTCTTTGTGCCCTTGATATGTTCCGTTAAGCACACGGCTTCCCGTGGTGCCGGAACCATACCGCTCCAAAGCATCCTTCCCCGCGTCCAACACATCCGGATCAAAGGTCATTCCCATGTAGTTGTAAGTGCCGAGCAGGATGGTGTCGCGCCCGTTGCAGATCGCACGCGTCGGCGACAGGACCTTTTCCATTACGAGGTTGAAGGGGTCCTCAACTCCGGTCGCGAGCAGCGTTTCCCTGGTTTGAATTAGGCCATCAAACTTAGAGAAAAGGTCGTTCGTCGGGGTGTCCATTCGGTCCGTGGACTTGGTCGCAATATCTGTCATGGAATATCTTTATCAGCTATCTTGAAGCTTGTGGACTGCGCTCACCAACTGTCCATAGGTTTCGATCTCGGCCTGTTGGTTCATGCTAATGATAATGTCGAACTCGTCTTCGATCTCAGCCACGAAGTCCATTACGGTAAGGCTGTCAAACTCAAGGTCGTTGGCGAACGTTGTCTCGTCCACAATGGTCACGCCCTTCTTGTTAAACGGCTCTATAAGAGCGCGGATGCGCTGATCGACATCGGATTCTGTCATGGTTGATTGGTCTTTCAAAAGAGTCTCTGCGCCTAAATGGTGTGGCGCAGTCTGAGTTGCAAACGCGAGAAGATCGGCTCGGTGCCTAATTTGTCAAGTTCAGGTGTCGATGCGCGCTTCCAACAACCCGTTCACCGCGCTCATGAACGGGTTGATGGAGACCGGCTTTGACAAATAACCAGATGCCCCCGCCGAACGGATCCGCTCTTCATCGCCTTTCCCCGCAAATGCAGTGACAGCGAGGATCGGTATCTCCTTAAGCTGCGGATTTAGCTTGGCCGCCTCGATCAAGTCGACACCCGAGACGCTTGGCAATTGTATATCCATCACAATCAAGTCGGGTGAATGATCGAGCGCTGCTTCCAATACAACTGCCCCATCGGCAATCGGTAACGCTTCAAAGCCGTTTGCGCGAAGAACGTCACAAAACAATTTGCGGTTGAGGTCGTTGTCTTCCACCACCATGATCCTAAGTGCCACCGCAACCCCCGAGCGCATTTCGTTGTTCTCAAATACGAATACCCTAGCGAAAAGGCTGCGACAATGACTGAAGGATCCCAGCCTGATGCCGAACGTTCGGCTCGAGCTGCCACGCTATCGCTAGCCGCGCTCGGCTGGTTGCTCACCGCCCCTGACCGCGCGGAACGATACCTGGCCCTAACAGGCCTTGATCCCGCTTCGTTACGCGCTGGCTTAAACGACCCGTCCGTCTTGCAATCGTGCCTCGATTTCCTGGCCAATTATGAGCCAGACCTGATCCGTGCGGCAGAAGCCCTTGCGGTTACACCCGAAGAGCTTATCGCCGCGCGAGAACACCTTTTGTGAAAGTCCCCGTCAATGAAACGCCCACTGATAATCAGCGATTGCGATGAAGTGCTTTTGCACATGGTCTCGCACTTTAAACAATGGCTTGAAGCAAGCCAGGGAGTGAACTTTCATTTGGAGGGTCATAACTTTGCAGAAGCGATGCGCTGGAAAAGTACAGGCAAGATTCTCGAACCAGCGGACATTTGGAAAATGCTGGGGCGCTTTTTTGACACCGAAATGGATACACAGACCCCCGTACCCGGGGCCGTCGATGCGATTAACAAGCTATCAGAACATGCCGATGTGGTTGTGCTGACAAACTTGGTGGATGAGCGAAGAGAAAAGCGTGCCGAGCAGCTTGCTCGTGTTGGTCTCCCTGCGCCGGTCTACACCACTCCCGGGCCCAAGGGCCCGCCGCTGCAGTCGATTCTTGCCGAGCACGGCGCTGATCGCCCGGCGCTGTTCATCGACGATCTTGCTCAACACCATGAATCAGTCCGTGATGTGGCACCCGATGTCTTGCGGCTGCACATGTGCGGTGAACCAACAATCGCGAGCGGGATCACATGCGCTTATGAAGCAGGCACCGCCGATGCGCGTATTGATCGATGGGATGAAGCGGTGCCTTGGATCATGGAGCAGCTTGAGAGGAAGGCAGCATGAGCATCGAGAATCGATTAGAAGAATTGGGCATCTCGCTGCCTGAAGCCGCTGCGCCAGTGGCCAGCTATAAGCCGCTCGTCGTTCATGGCGGGATCGCCCATATATCCGGCCAACTGCCTTTCGTGGAAGGCACGTTAAGTGTTGGGAGATTAGGGCAGGATTTGACTGTGGAGCAAGGTGTTGAGGCCGGACGCGCCTGCGCTCTTATGATCCTTGCCCAATTGAAGGCCGAAGGACTGTTGGAACGGGTGGAACGGGTAATCAAGCTCGGCGCTTTTGTTAATTCGCGCCCGGATTTTACAGCGCAGCCTCAGGTCGCAAATGGCGCTTCGGATCTGATGTATGAGGTGTTTGGAGAGAAGGGTCGCCACGCCCGAGCGGCTGTAGGCGTGTCAGTTTTGCCCTTGGGGGCGGCGGTAGAAGTGGATGCGGTGATTGCCCTAACTGAAGGTTAAAGTGTCGCTAGAAAACTGGGTCACTGCCCCTGACGCGGCCGTAGAGGCAGTTTTCTGGATGTATTGCGATTCCCGCAGCCGCGGCGATTACCGGTTCATTCCTCAGGATTGATCGATAGATTGGCTTGCAACTCCGATATTCCTACGGCCTTGTGGGCACTGATAGCAATCTTGACGGTTTTGAGCGTATGCGGCGCAAACCTGAAATGACAGAACTGGGCGATCATGTTTCATTGGCGATCGACCGCCGGGACTTGAGGCATGACCACGCGACGGTTTCCCGTGCGCAGGGCCAGGCTCTGCTGACCTGGATTGTTCGAACCAAGAAAGCGCGCACGACCATGGTGGAGTCTTCGGACGCCTCAATGGCTGAGGGCAAGGCTCTAGCGTGAGCAAAAGCGACACGCCTTCGACAGAGCTAACCGTGCGCCTTGCGCCTGGGGTGGGCAGCTTTGACAAGGACGCTTGGAACGCTCTGGGAGGTTCGCGCAATCCGTTTGTCTCGCATGAATTCCTAAGCGCGCTAGAAGAATCAGGCAGCGTCGGTGAAGGCACCGGCTGGGATCCTGTTCCGATAGTCATCGAGAACGCATCCGGCGATCTTCTGGCCGCCATGCCAAGCTATGCAAAGGGGCACAGCCAAGGGGAGTATGTGTTTGATCACAGCTGGGCCGACGCTCTGCATCGCGCGGGCGGTCGCTATTACCCCAAGCTGCAGATCGCCGCGCCTTTTACGCCGGCAAACGGGCCTCGGCTGCTTTTGTCTGACACGTCTCTGGCACCTCACCTTCTAAGGGGCGCCGAAGCGGTTTGTTTGCAGAGCAATCTTTCCAGCGCACATGCCACATTTATCGAACCCGAACAGCGCGGCATGTTCGAGGACGGTGAATGGTTGATGCGATCGGACATCCAGTTTCACTGGCTCAACCGGGACTATGATACGTTTCAGGGCTTTCTGGACGATCTGGCCTCGAGGAAGCGCAAGAACCTGCGCAAAGAGCGTGAGGCAGCACAAAGGGACCTGCGCATCAAGAAGCTCTCTGGTGAAGATATAAAGCCAACGCACTGGGATGCTTTCTGGATATTTTATCAGGACACTGGAGCCCGTAAATGGGGCACTCCCTATCTCACCCGGGAAGCGTTTTCGCTTTTGGGAGAGAGGATGGGCGATCGGATTGTCTTGATCCTAGCGTTTCAGGACGACGAACCGATCGCCGGAGCGTTGAACTTTATCGGCTCCGACGCGCTTTACGGGCGATACTGGGGCTGCACGCGCGACGTTCGGTTCCTTCACTTCGAGCTCTGCTACTACCAAGCGATAGACCTGGCGATAGAGTTGGGGCTGGATCGGGTTGAAGCCGGCGCGCAAGGCGGACACAAGTTGGCTCGCGGGTATGAACCTGTGAAGACTTGGTCGGCGCATTGGGTGGCTGATCCTGGCTTTCGGACCGCCATCGCAGATTTTCTGGAACGGGAACGCGAAGGCGTTTCGACGGACCAGCTCTTTCTTGATGCGCGCACACCTTTTAAAAGAGGCGCTTAGCCAAGAGTTGTCAGGCGGCCTGACGACCTTCTTCGACCAGCCATTGGCGCGCGCGGCGCTGGGCTTCAGCGATTTCTCGTGCTGTCATTTCGTCCGATACATCGGCGCGGCAGAACGCGGCCTCTTCATGCCCGCGGGCCGCGGCAATGTTGAACCACTTGTGCGCCTCGATAAGATCGCATTGAACCCCGTGGCTGCCTGTCGAATAAACGACACCAAGATCGAAAAGGGACGAGACGTCGCCTTGAGCGGCAGCCGCAAGAGCGCCCGCTACCAAGAGGTCTGCGGCCTCGTTTCCCGTGGGATCACTGGTCTCAAATTTGATCGGTTTCAGTTCCATCGCGCATTCCCCCGTTTGGCATTGTCACTAAGATTTCGATCGGACCCTAGTGCCGATCGCGTCCTCACAAGCCTTGCGGATCATGCCTAACAATTGGTTAACCAAGGCGCTGATTTGTTCTGCCAAGCCCAAGCTTGTGGAGTGCAAACGCCACTATATGCGCGTGCAATTCGCAATCCTTCTTGCGAGCGCACCTCCACCTGCCTATAGGGCCAACAAATCGCTGCGACTTGCTGGGGGGCAAGCGGGCCAATGAGAACACTCAGGCACTGATACGGGACTGTCAGGCGGATCATGACTGTTACAAGAGGGCCCAATGGCGACGTCTGCAGCTGACGAACTCGATATTCTCGAAAAAGCGAAAAGCCTTCTCGCGCCGGACTATGTCCCGAGCGATGACGAAGAGTACATGAACGAAACCCAGCAAGCGTATTTTCGGATGCTTTTGATCGAATGGAAACGGTCTATTCACACCGCCGCCGATCAAACGCTTCAATCGCTACAAGACGGTCCTATTCGTGAAGCCGACCTCAATGATAGGGCCTCAAGCGAAACGGATTGGGGTATCGAGCTGAGGACGCGCGACCGGCAACGTAAGCTCATCTCTAAGATTGACTCAGCGCTTCGCAGGATCGACCAAGGCGAGTATGGGTATTGTGAAGTGACGGGTGATCCTATTGGCCTAAAGCGTCTTATTGCGCGTCCAGTCGCGACTATGACCGTAGAAGCCCAAGAAGCTCATGAACGCCGTGAGAAAGTGAGCCGCGACTTGTAGTCGCCATCAGTTTTCTGAGCGCTCGCGTGGATCTTCAAGCCAGCATTAGTGTATCAAACGCGTTCGTTCCAGATTGGGACAGGGCGTTGTATAGCAAGCTGTGAAAGGCTGAATTTAACGATGCGTTTACCGCGTCTGCGTAGCGCTCGGCTTGACATCGGGGCATCTAGCCAGAACCTGTGTTAATCGTTTACGTGTCGAATGGAATTCGAGTGAGGAGGAGTGAGCATGTCTGATGTCGAAACGCGTAGTGTCTCGCGCGACAGCTTATTTCTACTGGCAACATTACGCCTTGAGGGCGAACAGAAGCCGCACCGCGTTCGCGTTCGGAATCTTTCCGACGGCGGTATGATGGCCGAAGGCTCATTGCTTGTGCAACGTGGTCTAAGGCTTGAGATAGAATTGCGCGGCGTCGGATCCGTCGGAGGAAGCGTCGCGTGGGTGCAGGACAAGCGTTTTGGTATTGCGTTTGATCGCGATATCGATGCCCAAGTGGCGCGAAAACCTTCAGAGCCTACCGACGACGCTCCAAGCGCCATGATTGAGAGATCCTGGGCGCATCGCGCGCCTCCGCCGCCTGATCCAAGTTCTTTACGTAAAGTCTGACCATCCGCCGCTTTATGGCTTCTCCAGGCCACCACAAGAAGCTGGCAGGTGCGTTTTGATCTGCTAGTCTTGTGTGCGGGATGGGCTTTCGACCAGAGACACTTCTTCTACTTTTCGCGCTAGCGTTCGCGGCTTGTGGACCTGTTGCGTCCGACGGGCCTGTCGAAATCGCGGTTATCGGTGAGCCAGCCGCTCTAAATCAGGGGGGCTTGCGTCTCTCCCCAGCAGCGCAACACTTAATGGCTGCTTCTCGAGAGGGTTTGGTCAGCCTCGATCAGTCGGGTCAGATCGTTCCAGCTCTAGCAGAGCGTTGGATCATCACTGACGATGGACTGAGCTATATTTTTCGTGTTCGCGAGCGGGCATGGCCAGACGGCGATCCTTTGACATCTTCTGACATAGCCACAGCCTTGAGAGGATTGCTGCGCAGTCTTGATGGAACATCCCTTGGTTTGGACCTTGCGAAAATCACCGATGCTCGAGCCATGACGGACAAAGTAATAGAACTCCGCTTATCGAGCCCAATGCCGGAATTTCTGCGGCTTTTGGCCCAGCCTGAGTTGGGAATAACGAAGAGTGGAAGCGGAGCGGGGCCAATGGTTGCCTCGCGAGACGAGAGCCAGCCGCTGGTTCGCTTAAGCGCATTGGACCCACAAGATCGAGGACTTCCTCGCCGCCAGGATTGGCAGGACCAAAGCCGAACCTTGGCAGTGCGTGCATTGCCATCGAAGGCGGCCATTGAGGCGTTTTCCCAGGGCCAATTGGATCTTGTTCTAAACGGGTCCTTGACCTCTTTTCCTGAGATTGAATTGGGACCACTCTCCAGAGGCACCATTCAAGTCGATCCCGCACAAGGTTTGTTTGGCTTCGTTTTTCGCAGCGACGACGGTGTTCTTGCCGATCCCGCTAGGCGCGAGGCGCTTTCGATGGCGCTGGGCAGAGCAGCCTTGATTGAGCCGTTTGGGTTGGGCGGATGGCAGTCTGCGAGCTGGATAGTGCCACCAGCGGTTTTGGGGGCTAACGCTGGTGCGGTGTCTCGTTGGGGTGGACTTTCGATCGCCGAACGTCGCGAGGTCGCAAAAGCGCGCCTTGATGCGTGGCGATCCAGTGTCGATGCGGACGAGATCGTTCTTAGGGTCGGGTTGCCACCTGGACCGGGAAGCGATCTGCTGTTCGATGGCATCGCTAGCGCTTGGCGGCGTATCGGCGTGCGGGCCGTACAAGTTTTACCTGGTGCAGGCGCAGAGCTTGAATGGCGCGACAGGCTCGCGCGTTACTCAAGTCCGCGCTGGTACCTGAACCAGTTCAACTGTGGACTGGAGGTTGGCCTTTGCTCCGAAGCCGTGGATGAAATCGTCCGCAACTCTCTTGAGGTCACTGATCCTGCCGCCAAGCGCCAGATGCTTGCCGAAGCGCACGCGGCCCTGTTGGCTCAAGAAGTGTTTATTCCCATTGGCGCACCTGTACGGTGGTCCCTCGTAAGAGGTTCAATCAACAACTACGAAGCCAATCCATGGGGCCTCCACCCCTTGTTCCCGCTCTCTGGACCCACCAATTAGGGAGGGAAGGAGTGACGATGAGTACGTCTGACAAAAGGGAATTTGATCCTCAAAGATGGACGGCGGACTCAGCGCGTCCGATGACCCTTTCCTTTCCAACCGGAACGGATCCAGGCTCGATCCGTGCGCGGGTTGAAGCCATGGAAATGTTGCTTGAACGCAGCTTTCGAATTCCAGGTGTAAATTTCCCTGTCGGCCTCGATGCGCTGATCGGGCTGATCCCGGAATTGGGTGACGTAAGCACAACCGCATTGGTAGCTTATATTGTGTTTGAGGCCCGAAATCTGGGCTTATCAAAGTGGCAGCTGAGCCGGATGGGCGCCAATGTGGCGTTTGATACATTGATCGGCCTTGTTCCTTTGGTCGGTGACGCAGCGGATCTCATGTTCCGATCCAACTCGCGCAATCTGCGGATCATCAGGAAGCACCTCGATAAGCATCATCCGAAAACGCGTGTTATCGACGGCTAGCTTGCGTGCGATCCTGCAGGCGCTAGGGCTGTTGTCGCTATGAGCAACGCGGTAACATACACCAGCTATCTCGACCTTGATCGCATTTTATCTGCGCAGCATCCGGCGTCTGGCGCGCATGACGAGTTGCTCTTCATTATCGTTCACCAGTCGAGCGAGCTCTGGTTGAAGCTGTGCCTGCACGAGCTCACTGGTGCGCGCCTTGCGATGGAAGAGGATGAGCTTCGGCCGGCGTTTAAAATGCTGGCAAGGGTAGCTCGCGCGCAGGAGCAATTGATCCAAAGCTGGGATGTGCTGAGCACAATGACACCGCATGATTATTCAGCGGTTCGCCCACATCTTGGCGCCTCCTCAGGCTTTCAATCACCGCAATACCGGATGATGGAATTCATGCTGGGCCATCGGCAGGACAAGCATGTTCGCATTCACGAAAAAACAGGCGATTGGGCTGATCGATTGCGACAGGAAATGGCAAGGGGCAGCGTTTATGACGTTGCGATTGCGTTGCTTGCGAAACGCGGTTTCGCTATTGATCGGGAAGTCATTGAGCGGGATTTCGCGACCTCCTACTCTTCCGACCAAAGCGTCGAAGCGGCCTGGGCCATGATTTATCGCGAGCCTCATAAATTCTGGGATTTGTACGAACTCGCTGAAAAGCTGGTCGACCTCGAATACCATTTCCAGCGCTGGCGATTTGGCCATCTGAAAACGGTTGAGCGCATCATCGGGTTCAAGCGCGGCACTGGAGGGACACCGGGTGTGCCGTATCTTGAGGGAGTTTTGAAGAACGCCTTTTTCCCCGAACTCTTGAGCGTGCGAACAGCGATATGACGCGGCGGATCTGGGATATCTCTCAACCTTTGCACCCTGACTTGCCTGTCTGGCCGGGCGACACCGCGTTTGAACATGCGTGCACGTGGCAGATGGAAGCCGGATCGCCTGTCAACGTCTCGGCTCTGACCATGTCGACGCATTCCGGCGCCCATGCCGATGCGCCGCTGCATTATGATCAAGATGGGCCCGATATCGCGAGCGTGGATTTGGACCCTTATCTTGGAGAATGCCTGGTCATCGATGCGCGTCGTTCAAAGGGCCTTATTCAGGCCGGGGATCTGCCCAGTTTGGACAGCGTCGACAGGGTTCTCTTCCGCACTTTTGAGCGGTTTCCGCATGGTCGTTGGGACACAGAGACGATGGCGATTGCGCCTGAGGCGATCGAATGGCTGGCCGTACAGGGCGTGAAGCTGGTTGGGATCGACACGCCTTCTATCGATCCCCAGTCATCCAAAGACATGCTTGCGCACAAAGCCGTCCTCAAACACGATATCCGCGTTTTGGAAGGGCTTGTGCTCGATGACGTTCCGGAAGGGCGCTATGAGCTGATCGCGCTTCCCTTACCGGTTGTGAACGCGGACGCTTCCCCCGTTCGAGCCGTCTTGCGAGAGATCCTGTGAACCTGTTTGATAAGGCGCGCGAGTTCGACGCCGCCGATGCGCTGGCGAGGTATCGCGACCGGTTTCATATCCCGGAAGGCGTTATCTATCTGGATGGTAATTCACTCGGTGCGCTGCCTAAGGCGACGCCCGCCGCGATGGCGAGAGCCATGGAGCAAGAGTGGGGCGAAGGCCTCATTCGGTCGTGGAATGACGCCGGGTGGTTCGACATGGGCAGCCGAGTGGGGGCGAAGATTGCTCCGCTAATCGGTGCCCAGCCACACGAAGTTATTGCCTGTGACACCGTCAGCGCGAATCTTTTCAAACTCATCGCTGGCGCGCTTGAAATGCGGCCGGGGCGCAAAGTGGTCCTTTCCGAGCCAGGGAACTTCCCGACGGATATCTACATGATACAGGGCCTTGAACGGCAGGGTTTGGCCCAAAGGCGGCTGGCCGAGCGCGATAGGCTTCTCGAAGCGTTGGACAAAGATGTTGCTCTCCTCATGCTTACGCATGCGCATTACAAGTCGGGCGAAGTTTTCGACATAGACGCTTTGACCAAGGCCGCGCACGAAGTGGGCGCCTTGGTTTTATGGGACCTTTCGCACTCGACGGGAGCGCTTCCAGTCGATCTGAACGCGGTCGGGGCCGATTTCGCGACGGGCTGCGGGTACAAGTATCTGTGCGGGGGGCCGGGTGCGCCCTCTTTTGCCTTTGTTGCGGAGCGTCACCTTAACGATCTGAAGCAGCCCCTCACCGGCTGGTTTGGCCATGCGCGCCCCTTCGAGTTCTCGGACGATTACGAAGCGGCTCCCGGTATCGAACGCCTCCAGTGTGGCACGTCACCCATTCTTGGCCTGACAGCTCTGGAAGTGGGCGTCGATCTAATCGCAGAAATCGGGGTGGGGCGCTTGCATTCCAAGTCGAAGGCTCTTTCGGAGTTCTTTCTAGAATGCGTGGCCGAGAAGGGCCTCGACCTCGATCTAGTCAGCCCGACAGACAGCGCACGGCGAGGCAGCCAGCTCTCTTTCCGGCATCCAGAGGCCTACGCAATCTGCCAGGCGCTCATCGCGCGCGGTGTGATCGGCGACTTTCGCGACCCCGACATTTTGCGTTTAGGATTTGCTCCGGCCTATTTGCGGTTTGAGGATATGGCCCAAGCCGCGCAGCATCTGGCTGAAGTGCTGCAAACGGAGGAGTGGAGACGACAAGCCTTTAGCCAGCGCACCACTGTGACATAAGGTGACCTACTCTTCGCTATCCGCTTTCCAGAACCGTTCCATGTGCAGATAGGTCATCGAGGCGGTCCATGTGATCATGACCAAGCCGTTGAGCGCCTCTATACCGCTGAGAAGCCGCATCTGACCCGATGGGAATATGTCTCCAAATCCCAGAGTGGTGTAGCACACGATCGAAAAGTAAAACGCATCGTTGAATGGACCGCTATCGGGTCCTTCGATCGCGCCGACCTCAAATTCGAATTCCAGCAGGTAATAGGCCAGGGCGTAGAGAACGATATGGATGAGGTGCGAAATCATCGCCGCCACCAGCATCATCCAAAGTCGCATCCGCGGCCGGACGCCTAGATCACTGGCACCGCGCGTTGTCAGGCGCAGCGTTCCGTAGTGAATGAAGATCGTCGCCGCTATCAGCAATCCAGATAAGAACAAAGCTGTCATGCCCTGAGGGTCACAAAGCCGTCTAAACGGGTCAAGCTTCGAGTTCGATGTCCCAATAAAGCCAGTCGCGCCAGGTTTCGTGGAGATAATTAGGCGGGAACATCTTTCCGGCTTGCTGCAACTGCCAACTGGTTGGCCGTATCGGCTTCATTTGCACCGGCATGTTGGCCTGCTTGGGGGTGCGTCCCCCTTTCTTCATGTTGCAAGGCGCGCAGGCCGTAATGATGTTCTCCCATGTTGTCTTCCCGCCAAGTCGGCGCGGGATGACATGGTCGAACGTCAAATGCTCGGTGCTGCCGCAATACTGGCACTGGAATTTGTCGCGCAGGAATAGGTTGAAGCGGGTGAACGCAGGAAACTCGCTCTGTTTCACATATTGCCTCAATGCGATCACGCTTGGGATCTTCATGTCGAGGCTGGGCGAGTGGACTTCGCGGTCGTAACTTTCGACAATATCCACCCGGTCGAGGAACACCGCCTTGATGGCCGTCTGCCACGGCCACAGCGGCAATGGGTAATAGGAAAGCGGCGTGTAGTCCGCGTTGAGCACGGGCGCAGGGCATGCCGACAGGTTGCGCGTCGGATCTTCGTCAGCGCTGCGAAACTTGGCTGCGCCTTCGATCAGTTCGGCTTTGAACACGTTTCGCATCCCTCCCTGATTGACTGCGATCATGACCTGACAGGATTAAGAGTCAAAGCCGTGACAGCGTTGGGGTCGGCCGATATTGCCCTGTTATCGGCTAAGCCTGTGGGTAGCATGTGGATAAACTGTGCGTGAAGATATGATATCGTGTGGAATCTTCTTCTAGCCTGCGTTTCACAAGAGCCCTTGCGTTATGACAATTGTCACTCGAGTTGCCACTAGCCCCAATGGCCCGCTGCATTTGGGCCAT
>ERZ1740070.756-NODE-756-length-21333-cov-9.835652_pt1 | contig 21333 bp, 21 predicted proteins | sample MGYA00581734_ERZ1740070 | MGnify/ENA primary metagenome ERZ1740070 (study PRJEB43018, sample SAMN04849744) | marine metagenome | isolation source: floating plastic debris | place: Pacific Ocean | collected 2008-09-01 | study: EMG produced TPA metagenomics assembly...
TTAGCATCAATAATGACATAAAAGATGAAAAGGTGGTGTTATGCAGGGGAGGGGAGGTGGGTGATTTTATTCATGATGTCAGGTTTGAAAAGAGATTGCCGAGAAGTTTTAGTCTGAATTGCCACACATATACATCACGCGGAACTGTTTTGTCCAATCGCATAAGTACACCACAATATTAGCCTGTCTTGACAAAGCTTGTCAAGACAGGCTAACCACAATATATACTATCAGAGTTTTACGATTAGAAGTTTTCATGTCACAAAGAGGTTGATAATTCTCCTAAAAATAAAATTTAAGGAAATTCCTTGTTTTCATTTAATCTGATTTCCATCTCAATTTTCAGCCTTAATCCAAGTGCTGGCCAGCGAAAAAGATGGCGCATTTTTATGGATAGCTAATACAATTTATGGGATGTCTTTAACTAGGATTGTTATTGGTGACCAGTTGATGGTGCTAAGCGAGTATACCGGTAATGATGTTTATTATTGCAGCATGTCCGGATATAATAAGCAGAGATATAACAGGTAGTCACGAGTTTATTATCATGGCATGTGATGGTATATGGGATGTTATGTCTAACCAGGAGGTGGTCCAGTTTGTGAGAGCGAGGATAGCTCAGAGAGCTGAACCCAGCGTGGTCAGTAATAGTATTAAGCCACTATTATACGCTTCTGTCCTGTGCGCGTCATAATGAACGGTTGCCACTTTGTCATTTGTGTGCATGAGAACAACAATAGCTGTTTTATTACAATATGATCATGTTACAGTACTATGGTCTTTCATGCTTGATGCTGGTTCATGTATAAGTGTGTATGAAATGTGTACTTTGAACCGTGCCGCTGTTAGTGGGCCATCCAAATCAGCTGACCAAGTAATTTCAGTAATTTAACGATGCACCAGAATAACTGACACATAATGACATTCCGATTGGGAGTCTAGGCTTTGTCTGCATTGTTTCTCCTCGAGGCTGACCTCCAGATGTATCCACTACAACACCGTTGAGAGTAATGTGAAATCTCTGTAGTCTCACTAGTCTCTCGTTATTTATTATTAAGGAGATACTTGTATGACATGATTTGAGATTGTGATTTATAAATGCTTTAGATATGCGAGGATCTGTTGAATACATGCCTGGCTCCCGATGCACAGATGGGTGGTCTCGGTTGTGATAACATGACTGTGATTTTGATATGTATTCTACAAGGTGGTACCTATGAACAATTAGCAGCACGATGCTCCAAACCTGCCAAGAGCCATACAGTACCTACACCTACTAACTCACATCCAAACCAGCTCAGTGAGTCTTAGCACATATATTGGCATATGCATTGTTCCTAATATTTTTATTTAGCGATTCTCATCCAGTAGGTAGTTGGTTTTAATGGTATCAGTGATCTGATATGATCAATGGATGGTATTAATTTCAGTTGTGTTGACAAAAGAACGATCTTTTACAAATTTTCAGTTGTACGTTTTCTGGCATAATTGCCCGTTTCCGTTCAAAACAATAAGACCGAGTCCTCGCGACTCACATCATGTGTTGATTTCTATTTTTAAGGTAATTCCTCATTGGTGAGCTCACAGATTGCTTCTCATCATACACATGCTGCCGGTACCTTATCTCACTCAGTAAATCAGCGCTCTGGATCAAACTTCTCAGTTACTGGCAAGAGTTCAGCACCCAGACCGAATAATCCTCCTAGTATCACAACCAGTAGACCAGGTAAACACAAGCAGCTGTTGTTTTTGCTCGTACGGCTTAGCACTGACAATGATGTATATAGAACATCACAAGGGATGCTACATGACTGTCGTATTTTTATGAACATTTAATCACTGGCTAACCACTAAAGGAGAGTTGATATTTTCGATGAAATTGGCTTACACTATACACAAAAGTATCGGCCATCATTAGTTGATTTCAATGCATTTTTATATAATTATATTGTATGTTATGTTGTAAAGAAAAATAGCTGGATTAAAAATAGCTAGCTCATCTGAGAACCGGAAAAGTGTGAAACTGTATTTAAGTAGCTAAAATTTCTGTGTATATAGCAGGCCTATACTTTGTGGCTCACTTATCTGAAGTCGCTGTCAAGTCATACTTCATACAATGTACACAGATTGCTGCACAGTTAGCGTTTAGAGCTTGCATTATAAATATCTCACAAGTAAGTAGGTTCACTATTGTCCACCTTGTACAACAAAGGACAATTGTAAACTTTCTTTGATCATGCATTGTACTACTTGTAGGTAATAACAGCCAGACAAGGTTTGGTACTGGGCCTGGTAGTGTGGGGAGACAATCACAGTCACATCAGCAGCCATCTACAGGTACATCTACATACAGATCTAGTTATGCAGGTCCTCCCCCTCCGCCTCCGCCCGGAGCTTCATTCAGATAGTCAGCAGCAGCAGGCTGTGACTATTCTGACACTCTGATAACAAGGTGTGTAGTATTATCCTTATTATGATTTACTGTTGTATCAGCCAAAGATTGTTTGTTGGGTGAGTCCAATTTAGATTTGGTTGTTTTTTGATTAAGAGACACTCTTCGGTAGAGATATGACATCTGTGCTTTTAGCCAAATATCACTGAGCTGTAGCCACAAACATACAAATTATGTTAACAATAGCAATTTACAATACTTAGTTTTTATGTATGTCGACTGTTGAGAATAAGAATACGCTTGTAATAAGCAGATCTGCACTGTTCTCATTCATTTACTGTACATGTGTAATTAAGCGATACTACCGCTATGTACTACATACTGTATCTTGTGTAGAGCAGACTATCGGCTGATTGAATGTGTTGTTATATACATGTAGGATATTTATTTATTAAGTGCATTATGTATCATTTATTTATCTATCGGTCCATAAACCGAGAAATGAGTGAGTTAGTATTTGTTTTTACTGAGGTATTCTGCTAAGACAATGAATTTCTGATTATTGCCGTCCAATGAACCAAAGTCTACCATTTATTTTTTTGCGCTTATTTCTTCAACATGGTTGAGTTTTGCCTTAATACAGAAAACTTTAGAAAATATTTTACTGCTGGGTTTCCATTCCAAGTGACTCATTGTCCTAGACTTGTGTTGTGCCATTGTAATACCTGAAAGTATTTTGACCAAGGAGTCTCCTTGTTTTGACAAATGATGTATTGTGTCATCATATAAGTAATACAAACCTGTTGTGTTATCATCAACTGCTTAGAAAAATCACAGGAGTTATCACAACATGTATGATACACTACATTTTCTGAACTACTTGCAATGCGGTGTTTTACCATGTTCTTTTTTGCTATGAAAATCAGCAAATAAATCATAATGCTAGTTATGTGTTTGTAGTTATGTGTTTGCCATGACCTTCGATGTGACATCATTTGATGCAACTGCCTGTACCAACACAGCTTTGTAAAAAGTGTACAGTTGTTTTATTGTTTTGTGTATTATGGTATTAATGAAGAGACTGACTGTTTGCTGGTTTTTGTTTCTGGTGAAATAAAATACTGTCATCATTGACCAGCAGAATGTGTTCTGAATATGTCAGATTTGTAATAATCATGAATGAATACATTTATCTTACCATCATTATGGTTGAACCCTAACCCTATTACCCACCTTATGCTTATATCAACAAATAGCAAATGCGATAGGCTCAACAGTGGGTAACCTCTCTTTGCAAGGGTGCAACTTGATCATGAGTACAATGTGTACAAAAAAATATAAAATACATAAAACGATTATTTCTCCCAAAAAGCAATAATTCTAACACTATTTAATAGAAAACATACGAAACTCTTTGGAATTAGCTTGGAAACAATAATTTGAGGGAGTTTAATATAAGACCATAGCCGATTTTGGCCTCGAGAAGCGAAAAATGACCCAAAATTGTTAGTTATTCTAACTCCATTCAATACGACTTTGCATGAAGAGCCTCAGGATCACCTGTTGCGGATCTGGACCTAAAATAATGGCGATCTGACGCTTAAAAGTATTGTTGAAATGGGTTATCAATATACTACACATACATAAGTATAATTAATTGTTCAGATTTGAAACACGCAATCAGTTAAAACAATGAAAGCAGTGGCTTATGGATCTGTATGTACTTGGGAGTACCTGCAGATGGTTAAAGTCTCCCAGTAGTCTCAATGTGTGAACATGCTCCCTCTCCAATTTCAAAGGAGTTTTTTTATCAGTCATTTATTCATATCAATATACCATGGTTTATACTCTTTTTCTTAGTTGCAAGGTTTCCACATTTCCTCTTGAGGAGAAGTGTCATAGACTCCCAAATACTTTGAGACCCATACCTTGCAATTAACCTCAAGAAAAATGAAATCATATTCCACCCATAATTTTTTGCTCGAAAACAGAGAAGTTGTACAAGTACTTTTCATCATAGAATATTTTGATTACGCTCTAGGACAATGAGCATTTTGGCATCACCATTAATCAGAATTGTTGTCATGGCCTTTTCAGGAGTAGGAAAAATAATATACCATTATTGTCCTTGTTGATATTTTATTCACCCTTCACGTAGCTAGCTGGGAATGGCGAAATACAGAATCAGAATTAAGCAATTTGCCATATTCTTATTGAAGGAACGCCGAGCTGAAAGCTAAAAGCTGAAAAATGAACTTCGTCACCTCTTCGAGGTCATCACCTTTGACCACAAGGACGACGTTCGACCAGAACTCAGAACAAACGGGATTGAACCCATACCGCCCTTCATAGCCAATCAGTTGAGCCACGGGATTAATGTGTCTGATGTTGTATGTGTGTATAAAATTTAACTGTTATTGGAGTAAAGATCGGGTTGAGGCTATTGTAAAATCTAGGTAGCTGGGTGTACTGTAATCTAAACATCACCAAAAATGCTTATGCAAACCAACGACAGCTTGAGCACACGCCAGCATCGGTGAAAGATGTCCCGTGACTCTTCCAAGAGGCGGCATCAAAAATATACTTTACAACAGAAAAAAATAAAAACATCACAAGGGGAAAAACAACCACGGGGGAGGGGATAACTTCTTCATCTCCTATCAGGTCTTTATAAAAAGGTCTAACACGTGTAAAAAACCTGAATTTCAGCACATCAAAAGCAAAAGCTTCACGTTCACAAGTAATCCAGTGATGATCCCATATTCACTTTATTCAAAGCTACCACAATGCCTGAGACCTGTATCACCTCTGCTTCTTGAATCTACACTATTACCAAAACCTCCATTCAACATTTCCTTTGCATTGTTAATATTGATGATGAGCCCTAACCACTGCGGTCCAGTGGTGACAAGCAGGTCCCTTGCAGGTCTTAACTCTCTACATGACATAAACATATGTCTTACAGTTTCCAACTCATTATTGCAATAAACACAAGTGGATCTAGCTCCTGGGATATTCCACCTGGAAATAACCTCTCTTGTTTTGCGCATCCTGCAGCAAGTCGCCAAAGACAATCCTTTATGCTTTGCACTCAATGACTTGCACTGAACTGACTGCCATACCAAATCCTGTTCATTTTCTGCCAACTCAGCAGGGTGCTAGACAAAAACCCTCTCTGGGAGGTCCACAGCCTCAAATAACCACTTGTATAGCTGATGTGTAGATGGAACAAAAGGCGATATAACCTCTAGCTTATCTGACAAGTCCCTAAACAAACCACTCAGACTAAAATAAGAGCATGGTTTCTTCACCACCAAACTGTGTGGCGAAGTGTTATCATTTCACTCTGAGAGTAAGTCTCTACAACGTACAGCAACAAAAATATACGAGGGTGATTAAACATCGACACATCTGACCAAGTTGTTTGTTAAGAATAAACTGTCTGTTTTAGACGGGGAAATGCAATAGATCCCACCCACCTCTGCACTTGTCTAAATAAATACACTGTTTGCTGATCATCTGCTTCTTAGCAGGTGACCATATAAATTCAACTGCCGGTGCCGATGCTAATAGCTTATTGACGACTGACTTCAGGGGCAAAAAAGTACTTGCCATAATATCTTCCTGAGCCTAGACAACCGTCTCTTCTTTCTACTCTCCACTCGGGCCTGAGCCCTTTCAAAAATTCTATCCCAATTCTATTTCCATATTTAGCAAATGAGCAAAATTTAAATCCCAATGAAAATTTTCACCTTGTAGGAGGATATTTATTGTTTTTATTTTTTTGGCGCAGGGTGCAACAATGTTTTCTTAGTTTACGTTCAGGCCGCATTTTAACATAAATGTACCGTCATCGCAACCAGTAGGGTACTTCTGGTTGGATTCTACATTGAAATTTGAGAGAAAAATGATGAGGAATGCTGACTTCTAGTATTACTGTAATTGATGAGGGAGACAAAGTTTACATAGTGCTCTGTATTGCTTAGAGCTGCAGCTAGCTTGGAGGTTTGTGTAGGAGGACAGTACACGCCCTTCTCACAGTTACTTTATGCTGGATGTAAAAAATAAATGCTTTGAAACCAATACAACGGACTATGGTGTCAAACCACCTTCTCATCCTACTTTCACTGGTTAGTTCCTGTTTGTTAACTGTATTCATCTGCAAACAAGTGAATCTATACCAACGGTCTACTACCATAAAATTATATAAAGCAGCGGTTGTATTTGGTGAAATGCAATATAAACGAAAAACGCATAAGTGATCAGATTATTATATACTTCTCCCCTCCATACATGTATATCACTATAAAGGCAGATAAAGAGTATAGATACAAAGATAATATGTTTATTCTCAGTCTCCTCATTGTGAGTATGTGTAATCTGTGGCTACACAGAATATACTGTATGCGATCGAGGTGTGGCATCCCATCATTGCATAGTAACACTATGTATTTTGTCAGCAAAAAGACATGTAACAGCTAACTAATTACTCTACTTACAACATTTTATACTCAATGCTAAAATTTCCATTTGAAAATACCCAAAAATGATGATGTGATAGTAAATTTGTTGCAGGCTTTTTCCTTTCATATCATTCATAAGCCAACAAATTCATAATGAGTAATGACATGTACAGACATGCAATTATTCCAAAACGTGCTGCGAAAAAACGACCATGATAAAACACATGAGTACTTAACCAGTATTGATGAATAGCCATAGGTATAAGTTACAACTCCAGTCTATGTAAAATACCCATAGTAACTATGTAAATCTGTCACACTTAATCTGGCAACTTCCAGAGTTTTTGCGAAGATGGATGACATGCCATTGAGGATTGTGGTGCTTTAGTAGTTGAGACCAAGTGTGTATGCAAAACTCTCTCTATCTGCAACAGCCCATAATCGTGCCTCAAATCTTTCCCCATTATCACTCTGTACAAGACTGGATTTACCATCTACTCTTCTCTCCACCTAAAACCATTACGGAAAGCACTACAACTATGACAAGACCATCAGTCTATCAGAGGGTATAATATCTAACTATCCCAAAATTGTAGATGTTTCACCAGCTGAACAACAGCTTGACCAAGCGTTCTAAATGTGATAGACTTGAAAGTTAAAGGCGTGACATCACAATTCTCCCCAGCTGATTTTTGGATAAAACTGTACTGACTTCTTTACGGCAAGTCATCAACAAATACTCTCTCTCAAAAGCATTATTTCCCATTGAATATCACAGCAATCCTGTGTGCTATCTGTCATTGAGGCCCCATATGGGTAGATAAGAAAACTGCAATAAAAACTGTTTGGATTGTAAGGCAATACCGACCCCCCCCCAAACCCTAATAATTGAATGTTTGATGAGTGATTTGACGACAGAATGATATAAGCATACCTGCTCTCTCGCTACTGAGTATATGGTACCGCTGATACTCTGCCAGCTAGTCAGCTCATTACCATCTAGTTTAATACTAGCAGTCTGGTCTGTCCTGCTGACCACAACCAACGTGGATCTGTAATAGTCAATCTCTCCGTTTCTCAGACGTCTCCAAGGCTTCTTAGGTATTGAGAACCGAGCAGTAGTAATGTATTGAGACTAGAAAAATAAAATCAGTTTTAATACTTATGTGTGTGCAATTGATATACTACTACTAATACTGTCATACCATCCATACACACACTCAATTCCAACACCACAAAATAGATAATAATTTTATATGGTTACAGCAATCATGTTAGTGAACATAGTAGAATGATCCATGATTATGAGCGTGAATCATTATTTCTGTTGTTGTGTTGAGATGAGGATTGAACACTCACCACTGGTACAACTGTACTCATTGTGGGATCTCCCAGTAGCGGAGCTGATTTTGTAGCTTGGCTCCTTGTGATGATGTATAATTGACAGTTACCATTAGTAGATGTCACACGACCTGAATAATTCTGTGGTACCTCAAAAGTCTCTGCTTGACCTATTTTTAAAATATGAAAAAGATGCTATGGGAAGATTGATTGTTTTTGTTCACAACCTCATATTATATTCTCAAAGTCTCTACACAAATAACAATCGACACATAAAACAAGGGCTTTTTTGAATACATTCCAATTTGGGGGGGGGTTGTGCCAAAATACATAATTACATGTCTAAATGTGAGCAATACATTCCTTACATTTGATGCAGTTATAAAAAAAAGATTCATAATGGCCTATAGCGTCGCATCAGGTGACTCGTCGCGAAACTTTCCAGTATTGACAGCTAGCTGACGGTATACTACATGAATGATTTTGCGACTACAGTTTTTAGTCAATACTATACTTTGAGTTGATTTTAAACATTCAAATACTAAATGCATTGAACATATGGGAACATTGTACATTTTTTTGCAAAGTGTAAGCATCAACAATAGCTAAGGAAGGTGCAGCTTATCGTTTCTAGCGGCAAAGCAAATGACAACATTTTGAACAGTGCCCCTTACCAAATACATAGTAAAACCCAGGTACTGATCCTCCACCAATTAAACCGGCTAAAATAGTGACACGATGAGCAAGCTACTAGACTTTGCGAGAACATCTCATGAGAAATATGGCCGTTCAAAATTGACCACCCTACAAGTGTGTCCTAATCAGCTAAGGGAGGCATCTCCTAATATTATCAATTTTTGGCATTTACAAGTGCCAGGGTATTTTTTGACTACACCTAAAAATGTTTACGGACCAAGTCCTTGCAATTTGTTCTCTGAGGTCTGTGTGCAGTTTTTAAACTTAGGATGGAGATTGAGGAGGTGTAATCGTTTCGGAGAGTAGATAAATTTTGTGAAGTTTGATGATTTACCATTAGTTGAGAAGGAGAATGTTTGTCCGCTCACTCCTGGGTATGAAGGAAATGTTACAGAGGCACCACTCTGACACGTAAACTTCACAAACTCTGTACTCGTCATTCCATTGGCAGCAACAACCCACTCATTAGCTGTAATAATCGGATATCATTAATATGAAATCAAAACTAGCAGCTCACAAGTGCAACATAGCTATATCCTGCACCTGGTGCACCACCTGGTAACCGCTCAAGAAGCCACATACATCCTCATACAGAATAACAGCCTGCAGGTTGATTTGCTACTCTTGTTGTGAAATGTTTCAGTCTTGACAATATGTATTGGCTTTTGTTTACAAGAGAACATAACTCATAAGTGATGACATGTATGACTAAATCAAATAAATACATGTATTCGTATGCATGTATACCTAAGTTATAAGTCATATTTATTTCATCAGTGTGATGTTGTTTTTACCACGTCTTTTATAACACCAAATAAGTAGACCCTGCCTAAAATTTTGTTGCAAGTTTTTAGGCTAAGCATATGCAGCAAATTTTCCAACTTCAGAATTCCATGAATACTTTTTTCTTTTATGCCGGTGCCAGTAGTTATGACTCACATGCTCTGTTCCATGGTGGGAGTTGTTCTACGATGTGATCTCTGGACTTAGAGTTGATACCAACTCTAATATTACCGGAGGCCACTGCTACGTCAGCATTGTTAGAGGTGACAATCGTGCCTGACAAATCTCCTTCTGACGTCAGCTGTAAACAAGAAAAAGCATTTAGATTTAATTCATGTATCCGTACATTGATTGACTGATTGACTTATTGATTGATTGTATTGCAATCACTAACTGGGCATTATTACATATGAACCTGAAGTTAAGTCACGCAGCTTTTTCTATGATGATGTGTTCTTAGGTCAGTCCACCTGTATTGTTGGTAGAGGTGAGGCTTACCTGCATGGCCTGGTATTGATCCATAGCTACACTGAAGCTTTGTCCTGCGTTAACAGTAACATTCGTGACAGGATGCCTGATTGTAGGATTAGAGGCAGGGTTGTTACCATGTGTCGGTAGTTCTATTGTCACTGTGGTTGAGTCTACTGCAATCACTGACATAACTGATCCAAGTGTTGTTGGGTAGTATGATATGGCACGATACTCTCTACCTATTAAACACATATCAATACGATGTTACCAATATTGCGATATCTCGTTGTGTCACTTTTGTACTTACAATAGATTTCTAGCACATGATTTTTTATCGCACCATTTTGTCTCAAAAACCGCCTGTAGCAACTTTTAGGAATCAAATCTTGGTCATTGCAGAGATACAGAGTATTGAAATTTGTGAGAAAATTTTGGGGTATAGAGTTATAAATTTTCTAACAATCTGCCGTGTTGGTTGTTATATCGTGCTCTCCCGACCTAAAACATATGGTGGCATTTCATGACAGAATAGTAGAAGTTGTGTGTAACTTACCGAGCTGTGAGACTTCAAAGGCGAGGAAAGCATCATTAGAGAATTTATCCATATTAAACCCAGCGATATCTACACTACATGAGCTCTCCACCAGTACGGCTCTGTTATATATACCGTTATCTGTGAGTCTGAACCACTGCGACAAGCTGAAATACTGATTATCATTCTCCTCTATGTTGACCGCAATGTCACATCTCAGGTGATTAGGTGCATTAGGTGTTCTCAAGCGAACACCAGTTGATCCAGGGCACTTAGCTGAGGCCATGCTATAGGCAGAGTATCATAAAATGATGTACATACAATAAGATCACAATACTGTCAACCATGATCATTTTCAGGCATTATTGTTGCTATATCCAGCGCCTCCATGGGCACTTTCTTTAGCAGCCAAAGTATAAAAAGAGTACACTAGAGTACGAACATCTTGTCCAATATTTCTTGCAGGGTTTGTAATTCCTTGAGTGCTGAAATCACATGTATTCAGAGAGCTTTACTCGCGATTTCAACATTACAATTGGCCATTGCAGGTTGAAGTTGAGTAACTATATGTGGGATCTTTATCATCTATTAGCAACTTCTGTAAAGATGGGCCTCAGTCTACTGCTCTAAAGCTGATGGTTGGGATTTATGTTCTCTCTTTATGCGAGGCTACAAGTGATGAAGCAATGAGCAAATCTGTTGCATATTTATACTGTACTTACACTTTAAGAGGTTGATAGAGTGGATATTCTACAATATTATCCATGAAGGTAAACAGATATCTGAAAGCTGTGGGTTGATCTGCGCAGTCCTCATCAATCAAGCCATCATTATCATCGTCTGCAGAAAGAAAATATAATAAAGTAAGTTTTTCATTCATTTGCTTGTCAAGTTACCTATTTGCTGACTGGCTCATATAAAACAATTTCTGTCACTGTAATGATCATTTTTTGTGAATCACTTGTGTATGATGTGAATATGAAAATCGCGAATAACATAATAAATGGAAACGTTATACCAAATTACACTGAGATCACATATACAGCGCGGCAAGTACTGATGGAACTGCAGATGCAGTCAAAAGAAACGCCACATATTGTCCACGCGGACCACCATGAAGATAGAAATGAGCTGGCTTAAATCAGAAAAACCCAAGATCTGTGTATATACTCACTCAAATGATACGAGAAATGAAAGTTACATTGAACAATAACCATATGGGTCGTCACATATTCAATTACATTGTCATCTGCTATAATCAGTCTAGCTAGACCATAACTTAAACCTACACCATGAATGTTTTGATGCAATAATTAGAAAAACAGCCAAACAAATCACCGTCAAAAAATGTTTTACTAAAATATTGTCTACAGAATACTATGAAGCTTTCGGAGACAACTGACGACTGACAGACATACGAGTTGTAAGGGTGATGTCGGATGGTGTGGTGTGACTGAAGAACACTTTAGTATCTGATAATAATCACTTACCAATACCTAATAAAAATGAGATGTGAATGTATTAGTAACATATACACAGCAAACAATCTATTACTTATCATGATGTGCTGATGCGTTGACGTGCAATTAAAGCCTCACACACTCTTGAACACACATAGTATTAGTATGTAATAGAGGATCAGATACACCTAAGATATACCTAGCTTACACCTAGGATACACCTAGGATACAGCTAGGATACACCTAGGATACAGCTAGGATACACCTAGGATAAACCTAGGATACACCTGGGATACACCTATGATACACCTAAGATACAGCGTTGCTGCAGTAACGAGGACTCACCTAATCCGTTACATATCTCCTCATCAGTGACATCATCACAATCATTATCTACACCATCACCGGATACAGATACACTCTGTTCACATGTACCCTGTGATAACTTCAGTGATATAGGATTAGCATAGAACTCTCTGTCTGCAGCTCCATATATCATAGCAGAGAATATATTATCATCTGCTGCTGTTACATAGTTCTGACCTGACAATAGACAATCATCAATGCATCCATCATCATCATCAAACAGCATAAACATACACACATTTCATCCTTGATTTGGGTATGTCCACTCAAGCTATTATAGCTCATCGAGACAGTAGATGCACCAGGTCGATGGTAGTATGGTTGGGTATGATAACAGAGTTCAATGATTGCAAATTTGTCAAACTTCATTAACCCTTCAACTCATGAAATCAGAGTGTCAACTGGTCGCAGACAACTAAAGCTTGGCTCTGTTATATCCTGAATATATTCCATGTAAACTCAACAACACTTGTAGGAGCTGAGGTATTGAGGCACTAACATAGTGGTTATAAGCGAATGTGATATTTACCGAATTCCACATCGACAGTAGTAGCTGACACTGATGGATTAGTGTTAGGTATGCTGACCCACTGAGCTGCTGGGAACTCATCTGAGAACAGGGTATCTACAGTCCTGTATCTGAGCTTAGAGATGAACTGTGTCTCAATGATAATAGACATTCTACTGGTGTATGGTAAGTATACCTTGTTAGCATCTGTCGACCTATACACATGAATAATACAAAATCATCATGTATCAGCTACAATATAAAATTATTATAAACAACAGGAGTCACTATCCCGATGTCAGAGTGTTGAGATTAAGGCAGTGGAAAGTTTTCCTTAGATGGAAGTGCGTATATGCTCATCCTCACCACATGATTCTGGTAAAATAGCACTGGACTAAAGTTGTAACAGATGTTGTAGTTACAGTACTTGTATATAAATACATTGACATAGCAGTTATCATAGTTAACTCACTCAGGAGCTTCCTGTCCACTGAGTGGGGAGACAAATCTGTAATCATTTGACCACGCCTCCTTCGGTACAACCAAAGTCATAGATGGATCTCCTGAAAAATAAAGCTTGAGTTGTCAATTGTAACTTGCAGACATATATATACCGGTACAGTAAATGTCAAACGGAACAGCTTATGCGGCCTCTCTTTTTGTGTCTTACATTATTCTCAAAATGTGCTTTCCTCCAATTATTGATTCTCACCGCATGTACATTTGAGATGTTTTGGGGTTGTCCCATCATGCACAAGGAGAAGAAAACTCTACAGGTAGAATAATATTTCAAAGCCAACACTGCCATGGTTATTAGTGTGAACCCATGCTGCTGCCGACCTCAGAAGATGATTTGATACCGAAATATCAGCCCTAGAATGATCTGTGGGGGAGGGTCAGGGTACATCAGCAGCATGCTGTCGTTGGTGTTGTGTGTGCCTCGCTCACCCTTATCTCTGTTCTGATCGTTGTTAAGCTGTGTTTTAGTGAATTGAGCCAGAAGAATAGGTTCATTAGATGACATCATGGTGTACTCATCACTGGGAATATCAAACTCCATAAAACCTCCAGCAGATGGTATGTTGTATGTTCCAGCCTGTACCACAACAACAAAGTCACAAACTACAGATACTACAGTGATGTCACTACAGAGTGTTCCAACAGTAATGTTCGAGATGCCAATCAGTGGTTCTGGTTGAGTCCCCGTTTATTACTGACATGGGTGATGAATAGCCATGAGACCAGATAGGAAATCGGAATAGAAAAGGTCAGATCACTTATGTATTACTATGCATACGAGGTCATTATTGAACTTGAACAGCATATACATGTACTTGAATAATAATTTATAATTACAGAATTTGGCAAAAATATGGCGGTATATGACTTACCGTAGCACCAGTACTGGATACAGTAACGACAGTGTTATCTGAAGAAGCCACAACTCTGAATATATCTCCTCTAGTGCTACCTTCTGTACCATCTCTCTAATAACCAGAATCAACAACATACACATACACAAACAGTAAACAATACTGCAGTGTTACATTCAGTCTCCATCAGAAGTTCTCAAGATGAAAACGGGAATTTTGTCTCAGCTTAGCATCTGTAATTTTGCTTCTACCAAAACAGGTGAATTGATGCTACATGTATAACAATGATACTTTGAGACTCTATTGTTCAGCTACATGTTCAAACTAGTTTGAGTTCACCCATTTAACCAATATACATGTACCAGAAAACCCTGACACAAAAGTAAGTCAGCCCATGCAAAGTATCCACACAGAAAGTGATGTCAGCCGTACATTTTTACCTGTATAGGATTGGTGTAGAATTCTCTACCCCAGGCAGTCAGAGGTGGAATTTGCTCCACAATATGATCTCTGGCAGATCCACCGCCGATTATTGGTCTACGATTACCTGCAAGAAGAGAACAATTGCAGCTGATAAGTCAATACAAAAATAAGCTGTGATAAATATGTCTCATATAGATCAAGCTGTTTGCAGAGAAAAGGGATGGATAGGTGGGCAACAGGGTAGAATTCTGATGGTACAGTTTGAACACTTATTATACCACCTCCCCTCCTAATACTAATTTCTTAGCTACTGTATTTATGAATTTCGTAGCTACTAGAACCCATAGGATCCCAGTTTCACATTTATACTCTCTACAAACCAACAAGTACACGTGTATACAGTAGAGCAGAGGAGAGAAGAGGTAGTAGTAGTAGTAGTAGTAGTATTAAGGAGTATACGGCAGCGAACTAACCTGAGAATACAGATACACGCTTCTGGTTAGTGCTGCTAACCCTGGATCCAGTAAGATCAGTACCACTCTGAATCTGTAGACACTCATACTGTATCAAACTAGTGCTGATTGTCTACAAAACATAAAAATACCTGTACACGCAGCCATCAAAAATGGCACCTGCTCAGTTCAGTGATAAAACAATGGTACATCACACTACCCTAGGGGCTCTAAGGCTGCCATACATGCAAAAAAGTTTCACACTCATCAATCTTCCAATTGATTTAGCTACATTTATTTAAAGAAGTTTATGCGATTTCTCTCCGTTGTAAAATCACAAAAATCGATTGAAACTACAGGTACATGTAGATACTTTTTAAATTAGCTACCTTCAAGTAGCATAAAGGGCAAAAATTATGCTGATCAATACTTTTTGTGTATCGGGTACCTCATATTTCGATATAGCACATATTTATGGGCATCTAGTCATATGCACTACCACAACTACATTACAAGTACCACAGCTTTGATACACACGCCAAAAGTGAGGGCTGCTGAGCTGTTAACTACAGCACTTCTTATATAACACTGAATAGGCTACAAATTTCAGTAGATGTTTTTAAGTGCTATGTAGAGTATATAACAGTGTATGTGTATGTAGGTAGATTAATATAACGGTTACCTGAGCGCGTCCGTAGCTCTGTCCTTCATAATTAACATTAACACCACTAATATCAGCTAGTGTTATATCTAGTTCAGTGATACCGGTCTCTGAGGCACAAACTGCAAACTCAGCTACGTCATCTATTCATACAAATCAGTACACATCAATCGATGGTCATCACAAATACAAAATAGAAGAAATAACTGAAAATTATCCAAAAGATATTAAATATACGACTAAGATCTAAGAAGCCATTGGTTTCACAGATTTGAATACCTGTGAAAAGTGGTCATATACGCCAAATGTACAAATAGGCCTATCAACACCAAGTGCGGAATTTAATATAAGTAAATTAGCCATCAATGAAGTTTTCTCCTCGTACAGTTTGGTATAGCCAGCACCCAGCTTCACGACTACAGTCAGATATATTGAAAACAACGCGTTATGGTAAATGAAAATAAAGTTGAGAGTTGATGATATGATATGAGGCAATACATTACACACATTACACACTTACTGCCATCAGTGACTTCAGTAGAAATAGTAAAGTAATCGTATCCAGTGACATCCACAGGTATAGCCAGATATGATTCTGATGAGAATCTTATCTTATTCATAGCATATACGACAATATCATCCGATGCCTCTATCAGTAGACCTTTGTTGTATTTTCCTGAGCCCTCTAAAAGTATAATTCACACATGCATATGAGTTCAAGCATGGGTAACTATATAAATATAATAGATATATCCCCCAGACATGCAGGGATAACTAGGAGAAAATCTATCACCGACTAAAATGAGATATGAGCGGAGATAATACAATATCACTATTCACTGAATCAATAAGGTTATCATCTTACTGTTATCTCATAACCAGATATAGGGCTCAGTTGAGCAATAGAGTTGTGTGTCCATGTATATAGGGGACAAAACTTCATGTATATTTCTTTTACAATGCATTGACTTGGCCAGAAGCAAATTACCATTAGAATGATAATCACAAACTTCATAGTGGGATGTGAATGAATGAATATTAGCATGTCATTGCCTGCTGACAGTAGAACAGAGGGAGTTTTAGATACACTTACGTGGCAGTCTGAACTCGATGGGTATATCAATCTGTGTTGTCATCAGTGCCTGAGCATTGACAGTAGTAGTGTATGTACCTAACGGGTTACTCACTGTTACCGATGTACTGGCCTGAAAATAAGTTATAAATAGTTATCAAAGTAATCAATGTTGAAAGTTCTTATACCAGTTTTCCAGTCCATAGGAGCATAGGAGCCAAACAGCTGAAAAGCTCAATGATATAATATAATCTTGCTGTACTTTTAGCGAAGTAGAAAAGGCGGCTGAGGGGAAACACAGCTAGCTCTATCCACATCTGTATGTATATGATAATCTCTCTCCATCTTTAAGTAGAAGCCTCAGGTATAAATATGATAGCAGCGTTAGATTGAGGGGTTAAAACTTTGAGGTTACCTTTCAGGTCAAAAATCGTTTGGGTCATAATTCAGAAAAGCACACAGCTTCCGGGATAGCTCAATTAATCACATTGTCGGGTAAAACTTTTGCGTACAGGAGCACACTCCATGAATGAAACAAAAAGTCTGCATGCATTTAGAGCTGTAGATTACACATGTTACTTTGATAACTCAAAAGATTCTATAATGTTTGTAACGGCAACAATACGAGTAGTAAAACTTCACTAATGTGGACTTGACATCACTATTTATCTCACGGCAATGATACATAATGTTTTGAGGATAGCATTCATGCAGCCCATCCTGAGAGTTAGATATATGTTATCAATGTATTTGTATATTGTTAGAGGATCACGCTTATGGGGATAGTTTATTGTAAATCTCATTCCCAAGGGATTCATTAATGTAATAGATAGCAGAGGAGCCCAATACCTGTATCAATATGTTACCATTGTCTCATTATAAACCACTGTATCAGTATTATACTGATACAGCGTAATGTTTGTCTTACTTATCGATGTTCACACTTACATTGTCCTGAACACAAAAAAATAGAAGAATAAGCAGCAGATTGAGATAAAAGATGATCTAGTAAAGACATTCCCTATGGGACTTTATTAATATTTCACTACAGGCTTGTCTACATTTAACCCGCAGACGGATAACTAATGGACAAAAAGTTTGCAAATTTTGCTAAGCTCTTCTTAGATCCGATAAATAAAGCGGCCATGGCTAAAGATCTTTCAGGAACAGAATATACTTTATATTTAACTAACTGTTCAGGCACATCTATCTTTATTTCTCGGTTGCTTTCATTTTTTGGGGCCATATATTTCAAAATTTCATGGCTTGAGGTAATATTTTGTTCATTCCAATGTATGTTATATCCATGTACAAAACAGTATTAGCATTGTCGTTTGCATTCATTGAGAAATTACTTAGCTGAACTTATCAACTTCAAATTGAGATGGTCCGTTGTAGGTAAGTACCACAAATGATTTTGATAGCTGTCATAGCTTGTCAGTAATTGTAAAAGCAGTACCAACCTCTATGTTCTGCGGTGATATATAGAGTTCTAGTTTGTTAAGATCACCAGTGTTGCCGTCAGACTTGGAGTTATCTGGATACACAATGACATAAGTTCTACCTCTAGCCTGTCCAGTGCTGCCTGTAATATGAATAATCATGTGTTTAGGAGGTAGAAAACAAATATATATTTGATGCAATGAAATATTCATCCCACCCATCCGGCGCACTTGCAATGTTACCACTCATTAATATAAAGCAAAGTAAAATTTTATTCAGGTAATTTATCATACTAATATAATATATAGTCTTTTTAGGGAACTCTTGAACAAACCGGCTGCTTCACTCAAACTTTCAGAAATGAATTTATCATTATCAAGGAGCAGATATTAGTAGGTGTAGTACATACTAGCACAATCTTCATCTATAAGACCATCCTCATCGTTATCTATAGAGTCACATATCTCCTCGTCTAACTGTCCATCACAATCATTATCTACCTCATCACCTCTCGACATTACTGTACTCTCACACTACAACCAGAGTCATAATAAATATACTACATGCAACTGCTGTATACAATGTGTAATACTATATCATATTACACTATATCTAACTGTAACACTAGCAATACAACATTGGACGTTAATTTCCTTATGATTGTTGAGAAACTTGGCTATAATATGGATACAAAGGAGGCTCAAATGGATGAAATCTTACTCGCACGGACTGCATATTGTAAAATAAACTAATATAAAATGTGTTTATCTCAAATCGTTTATCGTTTAAAGTTTAAATATCACTGGATCATAAGATTTCTGATACGAGTATATGAATAGAATAGAGGATAATAGGATCAATGTTACTCAGACACTTACCCTAGGGGGCGACTCAAGAGAAGGAGATGTGGCTAGGGATTCTCTGTCACTCGATGTAAACAACACAGCACCGAATTTATTACCATTCACATGTGTGAATGTATGCGCATTCTCTCCGTCAAAGGTAAGCAGACAAGCCTCAATGGCTCTGTAAAATCAAAGCACACAATTTTGGGTAAAAACATGAGTGTAGCCGAAGTCAAACGCTAAGCTGATAGTGAGAGACCTAACAACCTTATATGAAAGACTTTGTAATTCGTTGTTAATGTTTTAAAATTTACCTGGGAAGAGTCAGCATTACACCAGAAAGTTTATATAGTGAAGACAGGCACCCCAACTTCACCTGTAGCCTGGGACAGGCTCTCTGTGCCAGGCTACTTCACCTGCACATCACACAATTCATGTGTAGACAGTAGACATGTATATGTAGTAGATAGAGTCATGCAGTTAATTATGACTCTGAAAAACCCACTGAAACAACCACAGGAGCCACAGGATAAATACAAGTACATGTATATACATGTACTGTGACATAGTAAGTGTTGAAAAGTCACCATGTCCAACCAACACTATCCGCAACTAACCAAATTGGAATGCGCCTCCTCATATGACTTTAGAGCCATGAAAAAGTAGCGCATGAACTTGCACTAAATGATTATAGTGAAATAATTATCAAAGACAGGCCCAATGACAGCTCAGTAGATATGAAATAGAGCAGAAAGACTTACGCATTACCAATAAATCACAGAATACTTTATAGTTCTTGAAATATCAGGAAATTACTACAGAAATGTAGACGTCATCAGCAGCCTGGATTTTTACTTACCCAGTTTGACCATCACTATAACATGTCACAAACACTTAAAGTTTATATAATAACAAATACCCTCATAAAATATGGTATGAGGGCTGGGAGCAACAACAAGTGCATAAACAAACGCATACGTATGCCAACCTATTCCCAGTCCCAATATCCTAACTCGAGGCTAATTAGAGCATAGAAAAATTTAGTACTGGACACATATTACACACCAATATATGTTTGTAGGGGTATGCCATGAGTTTTATAAAAGTGGAGACAAATTTCTGGGCCACAGATATGAGTCTAGCTGATTGCTATTATATACATACATGTTTCCTGGCACCACAGCGCAGTAGTCAAATGTTATGCTATTACCATCCATTCTTAGACCTGATACATCTCCATTTTCAGCTGTGATCTGTGAGGAAATATAAACACATCAGTACAGATAAAAACAGGCTACAGGTACATATTACTGTCTACTACAGCCTTCAGATTTACTCTACATGTGTAAGTGTATGTCATATTCGTCAATTTAACTAAGACTTAGAGGTCTACGTTTTAACGTTCATACTAGGATTAGTCCATCAATTGTCAAAATGCAACACAACAAAGAAACCCGACCCAAACATCATAAAACCACATTCTCTGCATCAAGTTTAGATACAGATCATGCATGCAGTGATCACACAACGTTGCTTACACCTCACCTCGATTTGGTTAGCAGTGTATCTGGTTTCAGCTCCATTATTCAATGTACTCTGAGCGGATCGGAATGCTGGAATAGTGTATTTTGTAGCCCATTGGTTTCTTCCTTGTAGGTTCATCATGGCAGGGTCTGTGGGGCTTCCATCATCAGGGCTGACAAAAATATTACTATGATTTATGAGTCTGTGTTTCAGCAGATGAAGCAATTAAGTAGCTTTAGTATCTTTACACATTTAATAGATTTGTTTTTCATCGTACTTTTGGTAACCTCAAAATGCAGTCTACCAATAGGAATTTTGAATCTTGTAATCATAGATCAATCTTGGTAGCGCCATTGATGTGAATTCATGAATAATATACAAATATACACTTGTATTTATACAAGTATACACTTGTATATGTGTATATAAACACCAGCAGCAACTTATAAGCGACGCTTTTATAAATACTACGCAAATCAACATCCAGGAATGAGACATAAAGTACATAAAATCACTGTCTTTGAACCC
>ERZ1740070.760-NODE-760-length-21292-cov-5.097189_pt1 | contig 21292 bp, 27 predicted proteins | sample MGYA00581734_ERZ1740070 | MGnify/ENA primary metagenome ERZ1740070 (study PRJEB43018, sample SAMN04849744) | marine metagenome | isolation source: floating plastic debris | place: Pacific Ocean | collected 2008-09-01 | study: EMG produced TPA metagenomics assembly...
AACATTGCGCGCCGCTGGAGCTGGCGGATAGGTGTGCAGCCGCGCGGAGGCGAAGCGGATGGCCAACTGGTCGCCCTGTGCGAAACGGCCATGCGTGAAGGCGGCCATGGCCCTGACGCGTTCTTCTTCGCGCATCGCGGTGGTCGCACAAGCGATCAGACACCCAGCGAATTGAGCGAAGCGTTGAGCGCCTACCAAGCCGCTGAGACCCCGCACGATTATTGGTCAGATGACGCCCCGCAATCCATGCTGATCGAAGAGGTCGAAGCGATCTGGTCCGCTATTGATGAGCGCGATGACTGGGCGCCGCTGATGGCCAAAGTCGACGCGCTCAGGCGCATAGGCGAAGCGCATGGCGTCCCGCCGGTCCCAGCGGGGCATGCCTAAGCGCTACTGACCCGCGGGAGCGGGCTGAGCGGCGACCATCTCGGCTGGCTGGATGTCGATCCCCGCCAGTTTCCAGCGGCCTTGTTCCCACTGAAAAAACATGTCGAAGGTGATCGAAATGGGGCGCAGCTGAAACAGCCCGTTCACCCGGAACAAATCTTCGCGCACCATCTGCGGCGCTTCGTAATAAGTCGGCGGCACCAACAGCGCGGTCGACAGATCGATATTCGAGTTGCGCAAACCGGCAAAGATTTCAGTCAGTTTGGCCGGGTTATAGTTGATCTGGAACTGTTGCGCGGAGATATCGCGCAGAACCGAGTAATTGCCGGAGCGGTTGGCGTGATCGACCGCAGCGATGGTCGACCAGATCATGCGCGAAAGCTCTAGCTGGCTGGGCGTTGGTCGCAAGGAAGGCGGCGGTTGCACGCTGGGCTGCTGCAGCGACTGGCCAGGCTGAGCCGATTGAGCGTGGGCGGGAGCGCCCCCGAGGCCAATCGTCAATCCTAAGGCGAAGATCGCGCTCGCTGCAAAGCACGGTGGCGTGAAACGAAATGCCGGGGCGCATGGCCCCGGCATCGTGTTGTGTGTCGAGATCATTTTCATGATCGGGTGTCTATCGGCTTACCAAGCGACTTGGAAGCCACCACGTGCGCCGACTTCGCCACTGTCGAAGCCGACACCCAGACCCGCCGAGAACGCCGCGTTTTCGCTGATGCGCGCGGTCATCGCCATTGAGCCAGCGCCGCGATCCTGGAAGTAACCAATGCCGCCCGACAGAGCGAACGAGGTTCCAGGCGTGAGAGCCGGGCTTTCCATGGCAAGAGCCATCGCCACACCTTCGTTGGCGCGGTTGATGCCGTCACGGTTGGCCGCTGTCTCACCAAACAGAGTGTTGATCTGTCCTTGGTGAACACCGGACAAAGCTTGCAGAGCCGAGATGTTGCTGGCGTTGGTGGCGACGCCGGCCGCGTTCACACCGATCGCTGCGGTGTTGTCAGCGATCAGACCGCCGTTGGTCGCGATGGCCGTGGTGTTGGTGCCAATCGCGGTCGTGTTGCCAGCGATAAGCACGCCGTTCGCCGAAATTGCGTTGGCGTTCACGCCGATCGCGGTGGTGTTGGTCGCAATGTTACCAGCGTTTGTGGTGATTGCGCCCTCGTTTGCCGTGACACGGGTACCAAGCCCCGTAATCGCCATCGCGTTGGCACCGATCGCGCCCTCGTTGGTCGTGACACGGCCCTGCAGATCAGAAATATCCTGATCGTTTGACTGGATAGCCAACAGGTTCGCGTTGATGGCGGTGGCATTGGTTCCAATATCGGTCTCATTCTGCGTTACGCGCGTCCCGAGGTTGGAGATTGCGGTCGTGTTCGTAGCGATATTGGTGGTGTTGTTGCCGATATTGGTCTCGTTCTGCGTCACGCGCGTGCCGAGGTCGGAAATCGCGGTCGTGTTCGTGCCAATATTGGTGGTGTTGTTGCCGATATTCGTCTCGTTTTGCGTCACACGCGTGCCGAGTCCGGAGATCGCCGTAGTGTTGGCGGCGATGCCGTCAGTCACGCTGGCAACCGTCGGTCCCTGACCGATGGTGCCACCATTGTCGACCGTCGCGAAGGAAATCGTGCCCGTTTGCGCGGTGGTGCTGGCCCCCAGTCCGCCGACGGTAACCGAAGTAAGGCCATCACCCAAGACAAGTTGGTTTGCGCGAGAAGCTTGGGCGTTGGCACCGACAGCCGTCGAACCGTCAAAGCCAGCAATCGCGCTATCGCCCAGAGCCAGCGCGCTCGCGCCCGACGCGTTCGCTTGCCAGCCGTAAGCCGCCGAGTTGACGCCCGAGGCGCTCGATTCGCCGCCCGTGGCGGTCGCGTTGTTCGCGGTAGCGCTTGCGGCTTGACCGGTCGCGGTCGTGTTGTCGCCCTGAGCCACCGTGTTCGGACCGTTAGCGAAAGCGCGGCTGCCATCCGCATCAGCTTCGTTGCCGCACGCCAGCGCTTCAAAGCCTTCCGCATCAGCGCCGTTCAGCAGGTTTTGGCGCGGGCCGATGTTCGGATCATCAAAGGTTACTTCGCATTCGGTTTGCGCAGCAGCCGGGGCCGCCGTCAGTCCAAAAGTGCCGATGCACGCAGCGGTGGCGATGACGAGGGCGGACGCGCCTCGCTTCATTTGCAGGTCAAGTTTAGTCATCAAAATACACTCCCCCAGGGCAGCCAAGACGAGTCGGCCTGCCGGAACACAGAAAGAGTTCTCGCATGTATCCGAGGGCATGCCCGTATCGACTACGCGTTAACCGCGTATCTTACCCCTCGTTTGTGCCGAACTACGGGTTAGCCCTTATTATGTAACTGCCGTGCACCGCAAGGGTATTGTTGAGGGTTCTTGTCGTGGGTTGTCGCAGCTTCTAGGGGTTTATTCGGGGCCGCCGTTTGTGGGGAAAGTGACGCGGCGTTTACCATATAACGAAACCAGCTTCGTTGGCTTTTCGTGGTAAACAGCGTGCGCTTTGAGGGACAAGGTTTGCAATCCATTGGCTGAAAACACGCTGACTTCATACGAACCGGCCACGGGTGAAATTCTGTGGAGTGGGCCATATTCCGATGTCGCCAGCGCTGTGAGTCGCGCACGCAGAGCCTGGCCATCGTGGGCCGCGCTGGCGATTGGAACGCGAATCGAGATCACCCGCCGCTTTGCCAATGAAGTGCGCAAACGCGCTGACGAATTCGCAAACCTTATCGCTCGCGAGGCGGGCAAACCCTTGTGGGAAGCACGCACCGAAGTCGAGGGCGTGATCAACAAGGTCGACATATCGGTCAACGCCTACGCCGAACGGACCGGAAAGAAGCGCCACGACAGCGCTCTTCAGGGCGCCTCGGCGCTGCGTCACAAGCCGCACGGGGTGATGGCGGTCCTGGGGCCCTACAATTTTCCCGCTCATCTTCCCAACGGGCACATCATACCGGCGCTGATCGCGGGCAATTGCGTGCTGTTCAAGCCATCTGAGAAAACGCCTGCGGTTGGCGAGATGCTTGTCGATTGCCTTAACGAGGCAGGCCTTCCGAGCGATGTCGTTCAACTTGTAATTGGGGGGCCTGAGGAAGGCCAGGCGCTGGTCGCGCATCCCGGCGTCGACGGCGTGCTGTTCACCGGCTCATCGCAAACGGGGATTGCGATCAACCGCAAGCTCGCGGCCAATCCGGGCAAGATTGTCGCGCTGGAAATGGGCGGCAACAACCCACTGGTCGTGATCGATACCCCGTTGCTCGAGGACGCCGCAACGCTGATTGTCCAAAGCGCTTTCACATCCGCTGGACAGCGCTGCACCGCGGCGCGCCGGTTAATCGTGAAAGAAAGCATCTATGATGATCTGATGCATGAGCTTCTGCCGCTCGCCCGAAAGCTCATCGTCGGCGATCCCCTAAGCGAACCAGCCCCCTTCATGGGGCCCGTGATAGATCTCGAAACGGCTGAAAGACTTAGCGACAGCTTTGTCGCCCTCGTCACCGCGGGAGGCCGCGCGCTGCTGCCAATGCGCCAGCCGGAGGCAGACAAACCGTTCCTGACCCCGGGGATTATCGACACGACCGACATTCCCGACCGCCCCGACATCGAATTGTTCGGCCCGATCCTTCAGGTTATCAAAGTGCCTGCTCTCGACGCCGCCATTTCGGAAGCGAACAACACCCGCTTTGGCCTGTCTGCCTCTTTGATTGGTGGATCGCCCGAGGAATACGGCCGTTTTTGGGCCAATATCCGCGCTGGCATCATCAATTGGAACCGGCCGACCAACGGCGCCTCATCCGAAGCGCCCTTCGGCGGTATCGGTTTATCCGGCAATCACCGGCCCGCCGCCTATTACGCCGCGGACTATTGCGCTTATCCTGTGGCCAGCAACGAGATGGAGCAACCGCGCGCCAATGTCGGAGTTGGCCTCAAGGAATAGCGCCATGGTGCGCTGACTGGCTCAGCGTGACCAAGTGATGATGTCAACAGCGGTAAGATCGCCCGAGGTCTTGCGCGCAAAGACTCTGAGAAACTGGCCTCGACGATCTGATATCAAACTGGCTTCGGGCTCGCTGTAGAACGCAGGCTCCATCCCTTCACGATCGGCAAGCGTATAATGCCATTGCAGCGCGTCTTCGATCGACGCGGGCGTGACATAGCGCACCAGCCGCATATCGCATTCCGGCTGCTCAACCGCCGCCGCTACGCGCACCATCCCATGGGGCATGATGAGAGCCACTTCGGGCATGCTAGCCGCCAGCCTAAAGTCCCCGCGTATGCCTTTGCGGCAAGCAAGCGGCGCGTCGAGAGCGTCAAGCACGGCTTCAACGCTGAATTCCTCTGCCAGACTGGCCGGGCCGGGTTCAAGGCTGGCCAAAGGCAGATCGAGGATGGGCCCGTCTTCCAACAGCGCAAGGCGCGCCGTTTCGCGCGCGGCGTTGGCGGTCTCATCACTGCGCTTGAACGAGGGCAGCGCGTGGTCGTATCCGATGGTAATCGCCGCGTTCGCTTCGTTGCGATAAGCCAGATCCGGATCCACCATCAGCGGATCGTTGAGAGCGCGCGCGATATAGGGATCAACCCCGTTGACCACATCAACAGGCTCAACCGTATTCTCTGGCGCGCAGGACGCAAGGCCGACCGCCGCGAACAAAGCAAACGAGAGAGTGGACGGGCGCATGGCTGCGTGCATGCCACGGCTTGGTTAACAATCCGCTGGCGCGCGCCCATGCGATCCGCACGCTTCGATCCTCGAGAGCGAAAACGCCCACATACCCAAAGGTATGAAGGCGCTTTCCGCGGCCTGAACGCCGCGCCCAGACCATTGGTGGGAATGGCCCAAGTTGAATGTCGGGTGAGCGAGAAGGTTATGGTGGAGGTCGCCCTCTCGCTCGATGTGTTCATGTATAGAAGGGTTTAACTGAACAGGCTGAGAGCAAGCCTTGCAGCTCTTGTTCAGAAAAACAGCCTGAAAGCTGACCAACGCCAGAAACAAGGCCTGATCTTGCGCTGACCACCCCGGCCCCGTAACGCAGCGCGCGACGCCCCCCTCTCCTGAAACCGACGAAACTCAGCCCTCCGGCCTCCCCCAAGCGCTCGCCGCTTATCTGATCTGGGGGTTCCTGCCGCTTTATTTGATGCTGATGTCGAGCGTCCCGCCCTTCGAGTTTGTCGGGTGGCGCATCATCTGGACGCTGCCTTTGTGCCTGGTGATTGTGGCCGCACGTCGCCAATTTCTTGAGATTATGGCGGCGCTGCGCGACCCGCGTGCGATGCTGATGCTGTTGACCAGCGCGGTGCTGATCGGGATCAACTGGTTTGTCTATATCTGGGCGATTATCGAGGGGAACGTCTACGCGACCTCGCTTGGCTACTACCTGAACCCGCTTCTCAATGTCTTGTTGGGCACCCTGCTGCTGGGCGAGCGTCTTTCGAAATGGCAGTGGATCGCGGTGGCAATCGCCGCCTGCGCAGTCGGGTTGCTGGCGATTGGGGCGCTGACGACGCTCTGGATCAGCCTGAGCCTAGCTATGAGCTTTGGCCTCTATGGCATTGTTCGCAAAAAGGTAAATGTCGGTGCCCTGCCCGGATTGACGATTGAAAGCGCTATTCTGCTGCCCGTGGCGGCGATCATTGCAGGCTCCTACGCGGCCAGCGAAGCGGGGACCGTCTTTGGCTCAGATCTGAAGCTCAGTGTGCTGATCGTCTTTTCGGGAGTGGTGACAGCGGTGCCGCTTCTGCTGTTTGCGATTGCCGCGCGGCGGATGGAGTATTCTACCCTTGGCTTCATCCAGTACATGGCGCCCACCATCGTGTTCTTGTTGGGCCTGTTCGTATTTGGCGAAGAATTGAAGCCCGTCCAGCTCGCCAGCTTTGGCCTCATCTGGACAGCGGTCGCGATCTTTGCTGGCGACCTGTTTGTACGCGCGCGCCGGGCAAAGCGCGCTCCGCTCGCGACTTGAGTGCATCAGGGTCTAGCCGACAAACCTCCAGCCGATGGTCTGCCCGCCATGCCACGGCACGATCGTTTGCCCGACCAGAGGCAATTCCTCCGGCACATCAACCGAAACGCGCTCTAACGTCACCGTCTCCTCGTTCACCGGCATCTTGTAAAAGGCCGGTCCGTTAAGCGAAGCGAAGGCTTCGAACCGGTCCAGCGCGCCTTCTTCATCAAACACGGTGGCGTAGCTTTCCAACGCGTACGGCGCGCCGAAAATCCCGGCGCATCCGCAATCGCTTTCCTTATCGCCGCGAAGGTGCGGCGCGCTGTCGGTGCCGAGGAAGAATTTTTTCGCAATGGCCGGAACGGCGTTGGTCGCCGCGGCGCGCAGAGCCAACCGGTGCGTCTCGCGTTTCGCGACCGGCAGGCAATAATTGTGCGGCTGGATGCCGCCCACCAACATGGCGTTGCGATTGATATGGAGGTGTTGCGGCGTGATGGTCGCGGCGATCCTATCGCTGCCCGCTTTTACGAACTCGACCGCCTCAGACGTGGTGATGTGTTCAAACACGATCCGCAGATTCGGAAAAGTCGACGCAATTTTATTGAGATAGCGATCAATGAACTCAGCCTCGCGGTCGAACACGTCGATATCCGCGTCAACGACCTCACCATGGATACAAAGGACAATGTCCTCTTTCTCCATGCGCTCGAACACCGGGAAGATGCCTTCGACATCGGTGACGCCGCTCGAGGAATTGGTGGTGGCGTTGGCCGGGTACATCTTGGCCGCGGTGAAGACCCCTTCGCGCGCGCCCATGGCCAGATCATCAGGATCAGTCGTGTCGGTGAGATAGCAGGTCATCAGAGGCGTGAAGTCGACGCCTTGCGGCACAGCGGCGTTGATCCGGTCGCGATACTCGCGCCCCAACTGCGTGGTCGTCACCGGCGGCGTGAGATTGGGCATGACAATCGCGCGAGCGAACTGGCGCGCGGTGTAAGGCACAACGCCGCGCATGATATCGCCATCACGAAAGTGCAGGTGCCAGTCATCCGGGCGCTGAATAGTTATGCGATCAGCCATGCGCAGGCCCTTAAGCGCTCAAGACAAGGCTTTCCAGCCCGCTCTTGGAACCTTACACGGCCTTGGCAATGACCACACTCGCCTTTCTCGCGTGCGCGACCACCGTACCCAGCTCTGGGGAACGTCGCGGCGACGCGTTCGAACACGATTTGATGATCGCCGCGCTGGAGCCTGCCTTTCAAGCGCGCGGTCTAGAGTTGAAGGTCATCGATTGGGAGGCCCCGATTGAGGCGTTTCGCGGGGTGGACGCGGCGCTGCTGGGGACGGCGTGGAACTATCAGGATAAGGCCGAGGCCTTCCTCAAGAAACTCGAGACGCTGCAATCCAGAGGCGTAGCCGTTCTCAACCCACCCGGTCTTGTCCGATGGAACATCACGAAGACCTATCTGCGCGCGCTGGAAGACGCGGGCGTGCGCGCCATCCCTACCTTGTGGCGCGAGAAGGTGACCGCCAAGGGTGTCCGCGAGGCTTTTGACGTGTTCGAATGCGACCGGGTCGTGGTCAAGCGCCAGGTTGGCGCAGGCGCGGAAGGACAGGAGCTGTTCCGCAAAAGCAGCCTGCCCTCTCCCAATTGGGTGTTTGGCGCGCCAGCCATGCTGCAGCCTTACTTGCCCGCCATCGCAACCGAAGGCGAGTTGAGCTTTATCTTCATCGATGGATCGTTCAGCCACGCTCTGGTCAAGCGCGCGGCTGACGGCGATTACCGCATTCAGTCGCTCTATGGTGGGACCGAAGAGGTCTACGAACCCAACACCGATGACCTCGCCGCAGCCCAAGATGTGCTTGACGCCGTGCCCTTCGACACACCGCTTTACGCGCGCATTGATATGCTCCGCATGCAAGATAACGGTTTGGCGCTTATGGAAGCCGAGCTGATCGAACCCTATCTCTATCCCGTGCAAGGGCCGCATCTGGGCAAGCGGCTCGCCGAAGCGATAGCCAGGAGGTTTTCATGAGCGCCACTTACCTCAGCCAACGGGCCGTTGTGCGCCTGGCCCCGCGTGTGGCGGCCGAAGATGTTCGCGGCTTTCTGCAAGGGTTGGTGACCAACGATGTGTCGGGCGATTTGCCGATCTACGCCGCGCTGCTGAGCGCGCAGGGCAAGGCGATGTTCGATTTTCTGGTGTGGGATGGACCCGAAGGTGCGTTGCTGCTGGACTGCGAAGCGTCGGTCGCCGCCGACTTGGTCAAGCGGCTGTCGCTTTATCGTCTGCGCCGCCCAATCGACATTGGACTTGATGAAGCCATGGCGGTTCATTGGTCGCCCGATCCGGTGGAAGGCGCAGCGGCGGATCCGCGCTTGGCGGCGCTGGGCTATCGCTGGCTCGCGGCGCCATCGGGCGAAAGCGCCGAGACCGCGTGGCATGCCCACCGGCTCTCACTTGGCGTACCCGAAGGCGTTGCGGAATTGGGCGACATTCTGTGGCTGGAGACCAACGCGGTCGAACTGGGCGGCGTAAGCTTTGAAAAGGGCTGTTATGTCGGCCAGGAAAACACCGCGCGCATGAACTGGCGCCAAAAGGTCAACCGCCGCCTGGTGGTCGTCCCGATTGATAAATCTGACGAGAAACGTCGCAAGATCGCCTATCCCGAAGCGGGCGTCGCGGTTGATCATTTGCGCGTCGATACAATCGATGTGGCCGATCTCCCCGAATGGCAACGCGCGGGAATGGCCGGCTAGGCTCAGCGATAAACGACCCTAAGTCGTTTCGTAGCGCGCCATTGAAGCTTCAAGCGCCTGCTGCGCCCGCTCACGCGCGGCGTCGCGCGGTAAGCCCAACGATTTAGCCAAAGCCGCGCCAATCAACGCGTCGCCCAGAGCCAGCAGCACAAGGTTCAGCGTGTCGCGGTGAACTTGCTGCTCGGCTTCCGCGTCGCTGCCCTCTTCGGTCGCGATCTCATCAACCAGCGCATGGATCGTGGTGATAATCGGGGCAAGCGCGTCTTCGTTGCCGGTCAACAGCATCCAGCTGGTGAGCGCGCCCGCTCCTTCGCGATCAAAGGCGTCAAAGGCCAAGTCCACCACTTCGCGCGCCGAACCCAGCCCAGCGCGGCTGGCGTGCACCGCCTCTTTGATCGTCTCGCAGACCGTGCTCGCCAAGTGCCCGGCCAGCGCTTTCTGCAAACCGGATGCCGAACCAAAGTGATGCAGCAAATTCGCGTGCGTGCGCCCGATCCGGCTAGCCACGGCCTTAAGCGTGACCGATTGCGGGCCCGTTTCAATCAACAAAGCGCGCGCCGCTTCCAACGCGCTGGCGCGCGATTCTTCGGGTGTCAGCCGTTTCCTTGCCGTCATACCTATAATGCTAGGCGTAATTGTGCGCTGCGGCAAGCGGCCCATAGGGCACTGCCTTGCGATTACGCCGCGTGTTGCACAAGAACGTCGATTTCAGCGAATTCAAGCATGAATTCCCGCGCCGCTGTGGCTTCGCCACGCGCACAGGAATGGCGCTGTGAGACCACGCCAGTCGCCTTGAAACCCAGCTTTTCCAGAACCTTGCCCGAAGCGGGGTTATCAAGGAAGTGCATGGCCATCACGCGGCTGTAACCAAGCGTGCGCGCAATGCTGAGCACCGCTCGGCCCGCTTCGGTTGCGTAGCCCTGACCCCAATGCGGGCGCGCAATCCAATAGCCCAGTTCCGCGCCGTCATCGAACGCTTCGCTGCGATCAATGCCAATGCACCCGACCACCGCCGCGTCGCGCGCGCGGGTGATGAGAAAGCGCGGGAAATGCGGCTCGATGGACAGCGCTGTGAAAGCGCGAGCGTCCGCCTCGCGATAAGGCCACGGCGCGCTGGCAAGGTTGCGCACCACGCCTTCATCCGAAATGCCGTCGAGCACGGGTTGCCAATCTTCGGGCCATATCGGCCGCAGCAGCAGTCTTTGGCTTCTGTGAAACACGGGTCTTTCCCTCTCTCGCCCCACGCATCGCCCGTTAGGCTACGCGCGTGACACAAATGTGGCCGGGTTTAAAAACCGCGACGAAGTGAGGGAGAAACGCGAAGAGGGAGACGGCTCCCCCGGTTGATCGGGGTGGCCCTTCTCCCTCTTGAGCGCCGATTTCTATGATCGGCTAGGACCGCCCCGGTGGACGATCCTGTTCGTGAACCGTCCGGTTATTCGGCTGCTTCCGCAATCATGTCGACCGACACGTACTTGCGGCCAAGTTTGCCCTTGTGGAATCGGACGACGCCGTCCGCTGTGGCAAACAGCGTGTGGTCGCGGCCAAGGCCGACATTTGAACCCGGGTAGAACTTGGTGCCGCGCTGACGCACGAGGATGTTGCCGCCGACCACAGCCTGGCCGCCGAACTTCTTCACACCAAGGTACTTGGCGTTTGAATCGCGACCGTTGCGCGATGAACCGCCTGCTTTTTTATGTGCCATGGTTCCTAGTCCTTACTTCTCTTCAGCCTTGGGCGCAGCTTTTTTGGCCGGTGCCTTCTTGGCTGTTGCTTTCTTGGCGGCGGGCTTCTTTTCAGCCGCGGCCGTTTTAGGAGCCGCTTTTTTCGGCGCCGCTGTTTTTGCCGGGGCCTTCTTGGCGGGAGCCGCCTTGGCTTCTTCCGTCTTCGGCGCCGCAGCCTTCTTGGCCGGGGCTTTCTTGGCACCGGTGCCGACATCGGTGATGCGAAGCAGAGTCATCTGCTGACGGTGACCGGCCTTGCGGCGGTAGTTGTGACGGCGACGCTTCTTGAAAACGACAACCTTCTCACTTTTGGCCTGAGCGATGATCTCAGCCGAAACGGTGACCTTGCCTGCGTCAGCGATCATGTCGCCTTCGCCGGCCAGCAGAATATCGTCCAGCGTGATCGTTTCGCCGGCCTCACCAGCGAGTTTCTCAACGGCAATTTTGTCTCCGGCGGCAACCCGATATTGCTTGCCGCCTGTGCGCACTATCGCGAACATGGCTTTTCTAACTCTCAATCTTGCGTGTGTGCTTGGCCTGACCAGGTTTGCGCCTTCTGGACCAAACGACATTGCGGCGCTGCCTAGATAGCAGCCCCGAAAGGATGCGTGCCGTTAAGGGATGAGACGATTCAAGTCAACAACTAGTCGCCACCGATTGCACCTTAATTGCCGAAGAAAGAAGAGAAGACCGGCCAGCGCGAGTGTCCAGCTTTGATGACACTGGATGCATGACACTGATCTATCACAACCCGGACAGGCGTGCTAACAGCGCGTCGGGATTATGATTCACCACCTCGTTTCCTCACGCGGTCTGCGAAAGGTTTCGCAATTGGGCGTCGCTGCCGGGCTTGTCGCCGGGCTCAGCGCATGCGCAAGCGGCTCCGATTATCCCTCTTTCAGTCTCCCTGTGTCAAACACGGACGCTGGAAGGGTCTCGGTTCGGTTTCCGGCGGTGAACGTTCCGCCAATCCGCCCGGACTTGTCGCAGCCGGCAAGCCCTCCAGCCGAGCTTGATGCCGCTTTGGCTGGGATCAACGCGCGGGCCGAGGCCGCAAACGCTGCGTTTGCCTCAGGTCTGGCCCCAGCCCAGCAACTGGCGCGAGTCGCCTCGATGAGCGACGTGGAATCGGACACATGGTCCACCGCACAGCTGCGCGTGGCGGACCTGACATCGCATCACAGCGCCGCGCATGTTGCGCTGGCCGACCTTGATATGCTGACGGCAGCCGCCGAACTAAGCGCCAATTCGAAGGCCGATCTGGACGCGATTGCGCAGGTGAAAGAGGCGCTTGCCCAAAAGGTCAGCCAACAGGCACGACTCTTGGCGGATATCAACGCCCAATTGGATCCTCGAGGCGTCAAATAGGGATGGGACACGAATAGAATGGCAACGGTTCAACTCGCCTGCGAAGACTGCCCGGTGAAAGAGACCGCCGCGTGCGCGGTGCTGACCCCTGAAGAACGCGAGGCGATGGCCGCCGCAGGACGCACGCGCGTCTTGAAACGCGGTGAGATGCTGTTTGCCGCGGGCGATGAAGAAGCGGCTTGCGCCACTCTGGTTACCGGCGCGCTGAAAGTCTCCGCGATTGATGCCGATGGCAACGAACAGATATTGGCGCTGGTCCACCCGGCGGGCTTCATCGGCGAGCTGTTCGCCCCTTTCGCGCATCACGATGTTGTCGCGCTGACCGAGAGCCGCTTGTGCACCTTCGCGCGCGGGGATTTTGAAGCGGCGATTAACAACTACCCTGCGCTCGCCCGCGCGCTGCTGCGCCGTAGTCAGGAAGATCTTCTGGCCACACGTGGCTTGCTCGAATTGACCGGTCACGCCTCAGCCGAAGCGCGTCTGGCGGCCCTGCTACACGATTTTTCGCGCGCGGCGAGCCAATCCTCTTGCCAGCCAACCAGCCATTTCGACCTGCCGCTAACACGCGGTGAAATCGCTAACATGCTGGGTCTCACTATCGAGACAGTCAGTCGCAAGCTGGGTGAGATTGAAAATTCGGGCGCAATCAAACGCACAGGAAAGCGCGGGATCGAAGTTCTCAATCCCGCGCTTCTGGCAGCGCTATCGGGGCGCGCTGAAACGATAGTCTAAAAGGGTCAGGCGACCACGGCGACGATAATCGACACCGCCAGACCCCAAGCCACGATCAGAACCGGCAGGATCAGCATTTGCGTGGCCGCGTCGCGCGGCGTGCAGCGACCGGTGTGCGTCATCACGCCATCGTTGCGGAACTGTCCCATGGAAAGCGGCGTGGTTGTGTTGCCCGCCAATCGCGTCCAGATCGTGGGCACACCAAAGCCAGCCACAATCGCGAGCGCAAAGATCACCATCGGGATCGCCAAAGCGGGCGCGGCAAAAGTCGCCAGCATGATCGCAAGAAATCCCAGATAGCCCGCCACCGTTGCGCCAAACAGCGCCTTGGGCATTTCGAAGTTCTGATCCACCTCGACCTGGTGGCGAACGCCACCCTTACGCGCTTCTACGGGCGCATCGACAATGCGGGCGGCGCCGGTGGCGATTCTGTCCTGGACCAACTGGCTCATAATTCGTCTCCTTGCTTGAAGACGAAATTATGGGTGGCGGCGTAAACGCGCCTTGATCTCGATCAATCTGGAGGTGCAAATTTGCGAAGGATCAAATTTGCAGAAGCGCCGCTTAGCGCCAGCGGGCCAGATCCGCGTGATCCTCTTCGCGCGGTTCGATCCAGGTCCATTCACCGTTCTTCAGCTCGCGCTTCCAGAACCAGGCCGCAGATTTGAGATGGTCCATGCAATAATCCACCGCCTCGATCGCGCCGCGACGATGGCGCGCCGCAGCGCTGACACAGACAATTGGCTCACCCGGACGCATCAGACCGACGCGGTGGATTATGGTGAGCGCCTTGAGCTCAAAACGCTGCTGTGCCTTCCAAGAGAGGTCTTCCATCCCCGGCTGAGTAAGCGGCTCGTAATGGGAAAGCTCCAAGGCCTCGACCCCGCCATCCGCACTAACGTAACCAGTGAAGCTGGCGACACCGCCTTTTGTTATCGTATAGTTAGCTGTTTTCTCGATATATTCTTGGGGACTGAACGGTTCATGCAGCAACCGTACTTCTTCAAATACCATTGAGAATCTGACCATTGGCTAGCCGCCCGAAACCGGTGGGAGCAACGCGACCTCGTCGCCGTCTTGGGCGCTCAATTCGGTCTTGTCGCCCAGCACTTTGCCCGCGCACGCGACATTAACGCGTTCTTCGGAGAGTTGAGCGGCGACCTCAGGGCCCACCGCGTCCAGCAGCCCGGCCCAATCCAGCGGCGCGTCCACTTCGTACGTGGCTTCGCCCGCCAGATCGCGCAATGGTCCCAAGAAAAGAATTGTCACCGCCATGCGGTTATCCCCCCGTCATCGACATATGGCGCGGCAGATGCGGCGCGGCGCCGCGCTGGTCCATGCGGAAATGGTGCTTTTCGGGCTTGATCATCAGCGCTCGGTTGAGCGCATCAGCGACCTCAAACTCAGGATTGTCCGAACGCAAAGCGGCACGCAGATCGACGCGTTCCGAACCGCCAAGGCAGGGGTAAAGCTGGCCCGTTGCGGTAACCCGCAGACGGTTGCAGCCTTCGCAGAAATTGCCGGTGTGCGGGGTAATCAGGCCGAGGCGTCCGCCCGTCTCGGCAATGTCCCAATAGCGCGCCGGCCCGCCGGTACTTGCGTCGCTGGCGGTCAGCGTCCAGCGCTGCTCCAGCCGCGCTTTCACTTGATCGAGCGGCAGGTATTGATCGAGGCGTTCCTCCTCGACATCGCCCAGCGGCATCACTTCGATCAGCGTCACATCGCAGGATCCGCTATGCGCCCAGGCGATCAGATCCTCGATCTCGTCCTCATTCACGCCTTTGAGCGCCACGGCGTTCAGTTTGACCTTAAGGCCCGCCTCTTTCGCCGCGGCGATCCCGCCCAGCACCTGTGGCAACGCGTCGCGCCTTGTAAGTTCGGCAAACTTGGCGCGGTCGAGCGTGTCTAGCGAGATGTTCACGCGCTCCACGCCCGCCTTGGCCAGATCATCGGCGTAGCGATCCAGCTGTGTCGCGGTGGTGGTGAGCGTCAATTCCTTAAGGCCGCCCCCGCCTTTGGACACAAGATGCCGCCCAAGCGCGGCAAAGAGATCGACGATATCCTTGCGCACCAGCGGCTCGCCACCGGTGATGCGGATTTTGGTGACGCCGCGCGCGATAAAGCCGCGCGAAAGGTCGTAGAGCTCTTCCAGGCTCAGCACTTCGGCGCGCGGAAGGAAAGTCATACGCTCGGGCATGCAATAGGTGCAGCGAAGGTCGCAGCGGTCGGTGACAGAGAGGCGCAGATAGGTGATCCGCCGTTGAAACGCGTCCACCAAAGGGGCTGCAGCGGGCGCGCTCAGATCGATGCGATCGCGTTCGCGCTCTCGTTCCAAGGCGGCCTTAATCTTGGTCATGGGCCTGAACATAGTGGCCTGTGACGCCCGGCGCATCCCTTAAATAGGCAAGCAGCGTATCAAGCGAAGCGCCCTTCGGTCCGGCGGCCAAATTCACGCGCTTGGGCGTGTGCGCCCGCGCCAGATCGCCCGCCACCGCGCACCGCCAATCGTCGTGATCAGACGATGCGGTCGGCAAGATGATGGTGAGCGACCTTGAACCGGGTCCCGACAGAGCGGCGTTCACCCGTTCGAGCCATTCGGCGAAGAAACCCGCGTGCGCTTCCAGAGGATTGCGGGTCTCCGATCCTCCGCCTTCGCCGAGATCAATATGCGCGCTGTCGCTCATCGATGCGTGGCCTTAGTCCGCCGGGCGTTCGCGGTGCATGGTGATGCCGATTTTCTCGTTCGCTTCGGCGATGGCGAGCTTGATGATCTTGACCGTCACCGCCTGAACGCGGCGGTCTTGCACGAAAAGCGTCTCACAAATGTGGTCGGCCACCGCTTCGATCAGCTTGAAATGCACGCCTTGCGGCAAGCCCTCACACGCGGCTTTCAGGTCCATGTAGTTCTTGCTGGCGTCCAGCGGGGTGTCGGGATCATAGCGCTCGGCAATGTCGTAGCGCGCCTGCACCGTGAAGCGCAGCGGCTGCGGCTTGCCAGTTTCCTCGGAGTAAATGCCGGTGAGGACATCCACTTCTAGATCGGCGACTTCGAGAGTGAGAGAATCGGTCTGTGTCATCGGTGATCGTCGCTTAGCGCGGATTGCTCCATCGTGCGAAGATCGCTGTGGGAAGAAACCGTGGTTTGTCGCCTTCCTCTCGCACGACCAGATCGCCATGTTCGATGTGGCCCGGGAGAGCACCGAGCGCTTCATCCAGCAGACCGGCAATCGCCACGCTGCTCATGCGAACGGCGTAGACGGTGAGGAACAGGAAAGCGCTGTCTTCATCCAACAGCTTGGCGCAGTCGCCGATCAGGCTGGGCAAGCCGTCTTCCAGCCGCCAGGTTTCGTTCTTGGGCCCGCGCCCGAATTTGGGCGGATCAAGGATGATTCCGTCATAGCGCCGTTCCCGGCGCACTTCGCGCGCGGCGAACTTGGCCGCGTCGTCCACCAGCCAGCGGATGGGTCGATCCTCCATCCCCGAAAGCGCGGCGTTATCGCGCGCCTGAGCGACCGACTTTTTGGACGCATCGACATGCGTGACCGGGCCGTAATCGCTGAGCGCGAGGCTGCCGAGCCCGGTGTAGCCGAACAGGTTCATCGTGTTCGCGCCTTCTCGCCCGGCCAGTTGCTCGCCCATCCATTCCCAAACCGGAGCCATGTCCGGAAAAAATTGCAGGTGGCGAAAAGGCGTGGGCTGCGCGGAAAAGCGCACCTTGTTCCAGCTCAGCGTCCAATCGGCGGGCGGAGCGTCCGGCGCCATCACCCAGCGCCCGCCACCATCTTCATCGCTTCCCGGAATGAACTCGCCAGCCGCCGGCCATTCAGAGAGGCGCGGTTGCCACATGGCTTGGGGTTCGGGACGCACAAAGGCGTGCGAGCCGAAGGCTTCGAACTTGCGCCCCGCCCCGCTGTCGAGCAGGCGATAGCTGTCCCACCCTCGGCATTCCATCACAATGGGCTGGCGCCGTAATTCGGCCATCAGGCGGGCTCGGCGCGTCCCACGGCATGGCCAAGCACAAAATCGCGCGAAGCTTCGTAATCGCCGCCGATTTCGCTAAAGGCTTCCTCACGCCCGAACAGATCGCCCACCCGCGTGGGCAGTGCGGGTCGAAGGCCCAGCGCGCGCTCGACCGCGTCGGTGAACTTGGCGGGGTGCGCGGTGGCGAGAGTGACGATGGGCACGCCGCGTTCGACCACGCCTTGTTCGGCCAGAGCGAGGCTGGCGTGCAAGCCTACAGCCGTGTGCGGGTCGATCACCTGCGCGGCCTCGCGCTGGGCCCATTGCATCGCGCGGATGGTCTCGGTCGGATCGGCGCTGGCGCTGGCAAAGATGGCGCTGGCGTTTTCGCGCTGGCTGTTGGTGAGCAGCATCGCGCGGCTGGCCTCGAACGTCGCCATTTGCGCCGCCATGGCCGCGCCATCGCGCCCGCCCGCGTCATACAGCAAGCGCTCAAAGTTCGAGCTGACCTGAATATCCATCGACGGCGTGACCGTGGGCGTCACCTCGCCAGCGGAATAGTCGCCATCCTTCAGCGCGCGGTGCAGGATGTCGTTGATATTGGTCGCAACGATCAGCTTGGCGATTGGCATGCCCATCTGGCTGGCGACATAGCCTGCAAACACATCACCAAAATTGCCCGTGGGCACGCTGTAGGCCGCCACGCGCTCCGGCGCGCCCAGCTGGAGCCCAGCATAAAAGTAGTACACGACCTGCGCCATCAGGCGGGCCCAGTTGATCGAATTCACCGCGCCAAGATTCAACACCGTGTTGACGTCGCTGTCGCCAAACATGCGTTTCACATGGCGCTGTGCGTCGTCAAAGCTGCCTTCGATCGCAAGGTTGTGAATGTTGGGCGCGCGCACCGTTGTCATCTGGCGGCGCTGGACTTCACTCACCCGCCCTTTGGGGTGGAGCATGAAAATCTCAATCCGCTCGCGCCCCGCCACCGCGGTGATTGCCGCCGAGCCCGTATCGCCGCTGGTCGCACCGACGATGGTGAGGCGTTGGTTGCTGCGTTCTAGGAACGTCGCATACAGGTGGCCCAGCAATTGCAGCGCAACATCCTTGAAGGCGAGCGTGGGGCCATGGAACAGCTCAAGCAGCCAGTGCGTCTCGTCCATCTGCACCAGCGGCGTCACAGCCTTGTGGCCAAAGTCGCCGTACACCGTGTGGCACAGTACCTCGAGTTCTTCGCGCGTCAGGCTGCCTTCGACAAACGGCGCCATCACGCGCGCGGCCAGCTCGTGATAAGGAAGCCCGCGCATATCCGCGATCTCAGCCGCTGAGAAACGCGGCCACGCCTCTGGCAGATACAGCCCGCCATCGCTGGCGAGCCCAGCAAGAGTGGCGCCTTCAAAATCGAGCGTGGGCGCAGAGCCACGGGTGGAGTTATATTGCATAAGCGAAGCGGGCGTTAGACGGTGGCGGCGTGGGCTGCAAGATCATGCACGGTCACACCGATTCAGAGCGCGCGGGACGCTTTAAACGAGAGCGCACCGCCAAGACGTAGATCACCAGAGCGGTGATGGCGAAAAAGAACCACTGGACCGCGTAGGCAAAGTGATTGTTGGGCAGGTCCGCCGGATCCGGCTTTGCGAGGAGCGCTAGGCCCGACAGAGCGGGATCGGCGATTAGGCGCGGTCCGGGCGCGATGACGCCGACCGCTGTGCCGCCTTGCCAATCGGGCAGTTCCAGGTCGCGCGAAAAGCCAAGGTCGACCAGCGCCTGCGCTTCGCCGCCTAGCGCGCATTGCGCGCGCATCGCCCAGCCCTTGGCCCCGGTTGCCGCTGTGCCCGCAATTGGTTGGATCGCCATCACGCTATCGCATGCGACCTCGCTTTGCCGGAACCAGAAATCGGCCCCGTCGCCGACAGTCGGGAAAGCGACCGGCTCGCTCAACGCTTCAGCGGCGGCGTAGCGCTCCAGAAGCTGCGCCTTTTCTTCCATACGGCCCAATTGCCAGACGCCCAGCGCCACCTTGGTGGCGCACGCGGCCAGCACGATGATGGTGGGAATTATGGGAAGGTCTTTCAGCGTCATCTCGGCTCGCTTTGCAGATAGGCCGTGCGCATACGTTCATAGGCGCGATTGAGGCCTTGGATTTTGAAGACGCGCAGCGCGAACAGTTCAAGGCCAATCGTCAACGGTGTCCAAAGCGCGACATGCACCCAGATGGGCGGACGCAGGAAGCTGTCAAGCGTAAGGGCTGCAAGGATAAGCAGTACCGCGACCGAAACCGTCAGCAAAAGTGGTACCAACCGGCCGCTGGGCTCATACTCGCTGAACTTAAGATCACAGTTCGGGCATGTCTCAGCCACCATAGCGGGCGCTTCAAACACAGTGCGCGCGCCGCATTTGGGGCAAGCGCCGAAAAGGGCAGCGCGGTAAAGACCGCGCTGCCCTTTCATGGTTTCCGGTTGCGGAACGCCGCTCATTTAGTGAACGGGTGCGCCCCAACCGCCCCAGACATAGACGGCGACAAAGAGGAACAGCCAGACAACGTCCACGAAGTGCCAGTACCACGCGGCGGCTTCAAAGCCGAAGTGCTGACGCGAGGTGAAGTGGCCTTGGTAAGCGCGGAACAGGCATACCGCCAGGAAGATCGTCCCGATCAGAACGTGGAAGCCGTGGAAGCCGGTTGCCATGTAGAAGGCCGAGCTGAAGGTGTTGCCGCCAAAGCCAAACGGCGCGACGGAATATTCGTAGGCCTGAATGCAGCTAAAGACGAAGCCAAGTGCGATGGTCGCCCAAAGGCCTTGCTTCAGACCTTCACGGTCACCGTGGATCAGCGCATGGTGCGCCCACGTCACCGTGGTACCCGAACACAGCAGGATGATGGTGTTAAGCAGCGGCAATTGAAAGGCGTTCAGCACTTCCATGCCCGACGGCACGCGGTCGCCCAGAGCGGTCTCGCCCTGCGTGATAAAGAGGTTTTCGGTGAGGTCGCTGTCCGCCAGATATTCTAACGGAGCGGGGAAGAGCGTGAAGTCGAAGAACGCCCAGAACCAACCGACAAAGAACATCACTTCCGAAGCGATGAACAAGATCATGCCATAGCGCATGTGGAGTTGAACGATCGGCGTGTGATCGCCGCGTTGAGCTTCGATCACGATATTGCGGAACCAGAAGAAGAACGTGGCGATCAGGCCTGCAAGCCCGGCCCACTTCACAACCGTTCCGGCCGCGCCGAACGTGTCGGCGGCGGATGGGAAATTCATCACCATCCCGCTGGTAAAGGTCAGCGCCGAGAACGAACCGATCAACGGCCAGATATCCGGCTCCAGAATGTGATAATCGTGGTTTACTTGTCCGCCCATAATGCGTTTCCCGTCGCTTAGCTGCGTTCTTTACGTGTTTGGCTCTTGAGCCGATACGGGCTCAATCGCTTTGTGAAAAGTGTAGCTCAATGTGATCTGCTCGACATCAGCCATGAATTCGTCTTCGAGGATGGCCGGGTCGACGTAATAGACGACTGGCATGTTGACCTGTTGGCCCGGCTCCAGCGTCTGCTCGGTAAAGCAAAAGCACTGGACCTTGTGGAAGTACAGCCCGGCTTGCGCTGGCTCTACGTTGAAGGTTGCGGTCCCCGTAATCGTGTCTCGGCCATCGTTGCGTGCGACGTAAACCGCCATATCGCGCTGTCCGATCGTCACGGTGGCGGTCGCCTGCTGTGGCTTGAAGGTCCACGGCACGTCGACGGCGGTCGAGCCGTCGAAGCGGATCGACATGGTCTGCCCGGTGGCCAGAGCCGCCGCGCCCGCTGCTTGCGCTTCGGTGGCGACCTGCGTCGTACCGCCGAAGCCAGTGACCTGACAGAACAGACGGTAAAGCGGCACAGAGGCAAAGCCCAAGCCCACCATGGCGGCGGCCAGCGTCAGCGCCATCAGCCCGGTGCGCGCGTTAGCGCGCTGGGTGTGCGTATCGAGAACGACACTGCCCGCCATTATTGCGACCCCATCCGTGCCAGCGTGATCATGTAAAACAGCACCACGAAGAACAGCAGCGTTCCGGCCACCACCAGGTTGCGCCCCCGTTGGCGGCGCTTGAACTCGGCTTCTTCCTCAGGCGTCATCACAAAACGCCTCCGGCAAGGAGGCCGGGTCCGATCAAACCCTGCGCTTCGAAAACACGGTCCGCCACCAAGGCGGCGAAGAGCACAAACAAATAGACGATGCTGAATTTAAACAGGCGGATTTCCTCCGCCATCGGATCGCCCGCTCCCATCACCGCGTTGCGGTTGTACACGGGAAGAGCCAGCGCGATGAACAACGCTGACAAAGCCACAGCAGTGGTGCCGTAGATCCAGCTAGTGCCGCCGATGACCCAAGAACGAAAGAGCGACGTGAAGGGAAAGAGTGAAGTAAACGGTGGTCGCC
>ERZ1740070.761-NODE-761-length-21274-cov-5.289505_pt1 | contig 21274 bp, 28 predicted proteins | sample MGYA00581734_ERZ1740070 | MGnify/ENA primary metagenome ERZ1740070 (study PRJEB43018, sample SAMN04849744) | marine metagenome | isolation source: floating plastic debris | place: Pacific Ocean | collected 2008-09-01 | study: EMG produced TPA metagenomics assembly...
TCCGAAAGGCGGATCATCTTGGCATAGCAGCCGCCTTCAAAGTTAAACACGGCAGTATCCGACCAGCCATGCTCGTCATCGCCGATCAGCGTGCGACTGGCGTCCGCGCTAAGCGTGGTTTTGCCTGTGCCCGACAAGCCGAAGAACACGCTGGTCTTGCCGTCAGCGCTGATATTGGCTGAGCAGTGCATCGGCATAACGCCCTCTGCTGGCAGCAGATAATTGAGGATCCCGAACACGCTCTTCTTCATTTCACCGGCGTATTTGGTCCCACCGATCAAGATCAGCTTCTCGGTGAAGTTTACCGCGATCCCCGTTTCCGAATTCGTGCCGTGACGCGCTGGGTCCGCCTTGAAGCTGGGCAGATCAACAATGGTGTATTCGGGCGCGAAATCAGCCAGCTCGCTTACCTCAGGCCGAACCAGCAGCGTGCGAATGAAAAGATTGTGCCAAGCCAGTTCGTTGATGACGCGCACGTTGACGCGGTGTTCGGGTTGCGAACCGCCAAACAAGTCCGCAACATAAAGGGTCTCTTTTTCCCCAAGCGCGGCCAGAAAGTCCTCTTTGTGAGGGCTGATATGGTCTGGTGTCTTTGACTAGTTGACTTTGCCCTACCACACCGTTTCCTCGGTTTTAGCGTCGCGGACGATAAACTAGTCCTTGGCGCTGCGCCCGGTCTTCGCGCCTGTTTGAACCACAAGCGCGCCATCCTTGGAAAGAGCGCCTTCGCCCGAGGCGATAGACGCTTCGACCAGCGCGGATGTGCCAAGGTTCGGACGAATATCAGCCGAAGTTTCAAAACCTTGCGAGGCAAGCGATTGAGCGAGGGGGGTCAAAGAAAAGTCCTTTCCAAAGGATAAAAAACGTAGTGCTCGGGACTTTGCAAAGCCGCTGATTTCCGCGCTTTCTGGCTCTGACCAAGCCTGAAGCGCGAGCGATTCGCAGCGCTCACACAACCCCATCCACAAAGGGCATAGGCAAGCGAAAACCCGGCGTCAAACGCGCGAAACGCAAAGCATGATGCGCGTCAATTGTCTTGGCGGTTCGATCGGGCTAGACCACTTTAGCGGGAGGAAAATCAGGCCATGGCCAGCGCAGATACCTCGACACAAACGATCAGTGCAGACTTTCATCCATCCACCGCCACTGGCGGAGTTAGCAACGAACGCGAGGCTGATGCCAAGGCTGAAGTAATTGCGTTGGTCGACGACGACCGCAATATCCTCACCACTGTCTCGATCGCGCTTCAGGCTGACGGTTTTGTAACGCGCCTCTATTCCGACGGTGAGACCGCGCTAAAAGCGTTGCTGGAAAACCCGCCCGATCTAGCAGTGTTCGATATCAAGATGCCGAAAATGGACGGCATGGAATTGCTCGCCCGTGTCCGAGAACGCACAGCGCTTCCCGTTATTTTCCTGACGAGCAAAGATGACGAAGCCGACGAAGAAGCCGGATTGGAGCTGGGCGCTGACGATTATATCGCGAAGCCTTTCAGCCTACGCTTGTTGATCGCCCGTATTCGCGCAATCCTGAGACGAACCGACCCCGGGCGCGCCCCGGAGTCCGAGCCGTCGGCGGCGGATCCAGACCATCCTAGCCTTAGCCGGGGACGCCTGTTCATGGACCCAGCGCGTCATTACGTGACATGGGACGAAAAACCGGTGAGCCTAACGGTCACGGAATTTCTCATCCTAGAAGCGCTCGCGCTGCGCCCCGGTGTTATCAAGAGCCGCAACCAATTAATGGACGCTGCTTACCCCGATGACGTGTTCGTCGATGATCGCACGGTCGACAGTCATATCAAACGCATGCGGCGCAAATTCCGCGTGGTGGACGGCGAATTCGCCGCCATCGATACACTTTATGGCGCGGGATACAGCTTCAACGATGTCTAGCAAGATAGACTGACCGCGCATGAACGTCCCGTCCGATCCCCTCCGCCCAATGCCTTCTGCCCCGCTCGATAACGCGGGTACGCAAGGCATGATAGAAGATGAAGACTCCCCTCTGACAAAGACATCGGGCGCGCCATCAGCCACGGGCCGCTTTGCTCTCACCGCGCGCATCCTGATTGTGAACATCTTGCCTTTGGCGCTGCTGGGCGGCGGGTTGTTCTATCTCGACAGTTACCGCACGCAGTTGATCACCGAACGCTTCAAACTCGCGCGCATCGAGGCACAGATCACGGCAGAGGCGCTCGCAGGAGCAACTCGCGAACGGCAAGACGCCTTGATTGTCCAGATCGGCAAGGAGCAGCGCATGCGCGTGCGCTTGTTCGATGAGGAGGGCAAACTCGTCTCAGACAGTTTCGCTCTCGATGAAGAACCCGCCTTCACCTTCGACAATATCGAGGACGACACTTGGAGCCAGCAGTTTGCCCTCTGGCTCGACACCGCGGTGGATGCGATTGTCAGCGCCGAGCCCGTCACGGATTATGTCGAACCCGAAGCGCAAGAGGCCGACGCCTGGCCGGAACTTGCCCGGGCTCGCGACGAAGGCGTCAGCCAGATCGGCCTTTACGATTGGCGCGACGGAACCCCGGTGATCACCGCCGCTGCCCCGGTGGGGTTGAACGGCGCTACCCTTTTAACGGTCCGCAACGCGGTGGACATTACCGAAAGCGTGCGCGCGGCGCGTTCTGCGCTGGGTTTTGCTGTCCTCTTGGTGCTCGGCGCTTCCGCCCTTTTGTCATTGTTCTTGGCACGCACAATCGTCACGCCTCTGCGCCAGCTTGCTCGTGCAGCCGTGCGCGTAAGCCAGGGCCGCGAGCGCCAAGTAGAGGTGCCCCGTTTACCCGAACGCTCTGACGAGATCGGCCAGTTGGCGCGTGCTGTGTCGGACATGACCGGGGCTCTGCGTCAAAGGATCGACGCGGTCGACAGCTTCGCCGCTGATGTCGCGCATGAGATCAAGAACCCGCTCGCCAGTTTGCGCAGCGCGATCGAATCCTTGCCGCGGGTTGATGACCCTGAACTCAAACGTGAGCTTACCGATATCGCCACGCATGACGTGCGCCGGATTGACAGGTTGGTCAGCGAAATTTCCGACGCCAGCCGCATCGATGCGGAAATGAGCCGAGCTACACTGGAACGTATCAACATGGCTGATCTGGTGCGCGCCATCATTGGCAGCCGCAAGCAGCGCGCCGAAAACCAAAATCATCGCATTGATCTGGAAACCCGCGGATTTGATGCGAACGTCATGGGCGTTGGGGCGCGGCTCGAGCGAGTGATTGAAAACCTGCTTGATAACGCGGTCTCGTTTTCTCCTCCCGAAGCCCCGATAGAAGTGATGATCGACAACGATGGGGAGTGCGTGACGCTCACGGTCTCCGATCACGGACCGGGCATCCCCGAACAATCGCGCGAAAAGGTGTTCCAACGCTTTCATTCGGTCAGACCAGAGGCGGAGGATTTCGGCAACCATTCGGGCCTTGGCCTTGCGATCGCTCGCGCGATTGCAGAGGCGCATGATGTCACGCTTAGCGCCAAGGCTCGCCGCGATGGAAAGCCGGGCACCCTCATGCGTCTGCGACTGCCAAGCGCGTGAGCGAAGACCAAGAAAGCGTGATTCTCCAAGCGACAGGCGTCGCAATCAACGGGTATGCGCTTTTGCTTGAAGGCAAACCCGGTGCGGGAAAATCGAGCCTCGCCCTCGCCTTGATAGAACGCGGCGGTACACTGATCGGCGATGATGGCGTGGTTGTGAGGCGCCAAGGCTCTTCCCAAATCTGCCCACCGATTGTCTGCCCTCCCCCGAATATTGAAGGGTTGCTAGAGGTGCACGGCGTGGGCCTTTTGAAAGTGGAAATCGCTGATCCCGCACCGCTTGCCATGATCCTCAAGTTGCTAAGCGACGTGGAGCCGGATCCCCCGCGTCTGCCTGAAACGGTCGCTATGCGCGAGGTACTGGGGTGCCCTATTCCCGTCCTGCCATTTCGCCCGGGGACAATCGCACCAGCGCAGCGAGCCATGCGCGCCTTGGAACTGCACGGGCGCTTCGAATGACGCGTTTCATGTTTCGATCCCAGTCTCAAGATGCAACCTTCGCGGAGACGCAAGAATTCTGCTTTTCTCAACGCTGTTTTGGGTCGATGAGAGTTTCATCATGACCGATAGCCAAGCCGCCCAAAGCGAGAACCCCGTTCAGCGTGTCCTGCTGGTCACCGGCCTTTCGGGCGGTGGCAAATCGACGGTGCTCGACGTGCTTGAGGACCTCGGCTGGGAAACCATCGACAATTTCCCAATCCGGCTGCTCGAAGGGCTGCTTTCCTCTGGAACGCCTCGCAGCGAAGGGCCGCTTGCCATCGGTTTTGATTCGCGCACGCGCGGCTTTGTTCCGGACGACATTATTGAGCTGGCCAAAGATTTGGCCACTCGGCCTGAAGTTTCCGTGACCTTTTTGTTCATCGATTGCGCCGGGGGAGAGCTGGAGCGGCGCTATAACGAGACGCGGCGGCGCCATCCCATGGCCGCAGGGCGCCCGGTTCAGGAAGGCATCGCCGCCGAACGCGAGTTGCTCGAGCCGCTGCGCCGTTGGTCCGACCGCGTTATCGACACAAGCGGACTTTCCTCCAACGATTTGCAAAATCGCATCCGCGAGCTTTTCAGCACAGCGGAAGAGAGCGCCATGACGCTGACCGTCTCCAGCTTTGGTTTTGCGCGGGGAATGCCGCCTCTGGCGGATCTGGTGTTCGACATGCGCTTTCTCGACAACCCGCATTGGGTCGACGCCTTGCGCGATCTGACCGGGCAAGACGAAGCGGTGGGCGAGCATATCCGGCGTGACCCAGCCTTTCACACCGCTTTCGCGCAAATCCATGATCTGCTGCTGACTCTGCTGCCGCGCTACGCGGCTCAAGGGAAGGCGTATGTTCATGTCGCATTTGGCTGTACCGGGGGGAGACACCGTTCCGTCTTCACCGCTGAAGCCATGGCGAAAGGCTTGCGCGAGGCTGGGTTTTCGCCCACTGTCCGCCACCGCAATCTCGGATCGCGTGCGACGGATGAGATCGAGCAAACTCGATAGTTCGGTCAAGAGCTCGCCCCAACCAGTTGTGCAGGGGAAGCGTGCGCGATGGCGAACACACATTCTAAGGAAGCGCTTTGGGCGACAAGCCAGCGCAGCAAACGGACCAAACCACACACATGATTGGACTTATTCTGGTCACTCACGGTCGCCTCGCCGACCAATTCGTGGAAGCGATGGAACACGTTGTGGGCGCGCAGAAAGCCATCAGCACCGTGTGCATTGGCCCCAACGACGACATGGAGCAGCGCCGCACCGAGATTGCCGACGCGATCACCTCGGTTGATGCGGGCCAGGGCGTTGTGATCCTGACCGATCTTTTTGGAGGCACGCCTTCGAACCTCGCGATCTCGTTGCTCGATGCCGGCCGCGTCGAAGTGATCGCGGGTATCAATCTGCCCATGCTGATACGCCTCGCTGGCGCGCGCAAGACGATGAGTGTGACCGAAGCGGTCGCCGCGGCGCAGGAAGCGGGTCGCAACTATATTACCGTCGCCAGCGAGCTTCTGGGAGAAGAGAACGCGGCCAAGGCCAGCGCCGAAGGCTGACGCGCGCCGCGCAAGGGGGGATTGGATGAGCGAGCTTAGGCAATCGGTCACGATCGTGAACAAGCGCGGGCTGCACGCCCGTGCCAGCGCGAAGTTCGTGGGCGCGGTCGCCGCGCTTGACAGCGGTGTGGGCGTCAAGGTCGCGAAAGATGGCAACAGCGCGGCTGGCGGCTCTATCCTTGGCCTGATGATGCTGGGCGCCGCCAAGGGCGACACGGTTGAAGTGATCGTGGAAGGCAACGGCGCGCAAGGCGTGCTGGACGATCTGGTGGCGCTGATCGCGGATGGCTTTGGCGAAGACTGAAGACGCCGCCCGATGCGCAAACACATAACCGGCTTTTCCAATCCGACGGTCAAATACCTTCGAAGCCTGCGCGACAAGAAACACCGCAAACGCGCGGGCCAGTTTCTGGTCGAAGGGCTGCGCCTGCTGGAAGACGCGCGCGCCTCTAACCATATCCCACGCCAGCTCGTCATGGCCGAGGGGCGCGACAGCCACGCCTTGATCGACCAGCTCGAAAACGCCGTGGAGGCCGGCGGCGGTGAGATCATAACCACAACACCCGATATCCTTTCCAAAATCACCGGCAAATCGAACACGCATAGCGTGGTTGGCGTTTTCGACGAGTTCGACACATCTCTTGCGCGCCTTAACCGACAGTCCGCCCAAATCTGGCTGGTTGCGCAAGACCTGCGCGATCCGGGCAACCTTGGCACCATGCTGCGCACCGGCGATGCGGTGGGCGCTGGCGGCCTCATCCTTATCGACGATTGCGCCGATCCCTTCAGCGCCGAGGCCGTGCGCGCCAGCATGGGCGCGGTCTTCACCCAAGGGTTGGCGCAGGCGCGCTGGGCCGATTTCATCGCTTGGCTGCGCGATGGAGAAGGACAGCTTGTGGCCGCCTCGCTTCGCGACGCCGTTCCCTATCGCGGCGCGCCTTACGCCGATCCGTGTTTCATCCTCGTCGGCAACGAAAGCCAAGGCCTGCCCCAAGCCTACGAAGCCGAATGCGATCTTCGCGTGACCATGCCAATGCGCGGCCGCGCCGACAGCCTGAACGCAGCGGTGGCGGGCGCGGTGCTGGCCTATGAAGTGCTGGCGGCGCTGGATTAGCGCGCGACCACCGCTTTGAAGGTGACAAAGGTGACACCGTGTCACCCTTGGCGCCGCACACCAACTCTTTAATTTTCAGCGAGTTAGCCGATAAACCCGAGGGTGACGGACACAGAGCCGTATACCCTTCTTTGCCCCTTCGTGCATTGGCAAGCCGATCATTGAGCAGCCGGTGTCCCTTGAGAGGCGTCATAAACGCACCTTTGCGCAAAAGGTCGCAAGTAGGAAAGTTCAGCGGCACCAAAGCGCACCCTCCCCGATCTCACTCGGCCCGCTCAATCTCCATTCGCTAACCCAATGCTAAGACCCGCTCCGTATCGTGTCTTGCGATGGCAGCGCGCAGGACCGCGCGCAAGGAAGTGGGGGCGCAAGGAAATGGCGTTTGGAGATTTACAGAGACGCGAAGCGCCGTGGGATATTCGCGTGTATTTCGGCGCGATGGGCAACCTGATGCTGACGGGCGCCGTCTTGCTCACTTTTATGGTTTTTGAGAATAGCGGTAGGGAGTTCGCCTTGTGGCAATACATCCTGGGCTATGTCTCGGCGGCCTGGACCGGCTTTAGCGGCCTGTCCGGATTTTGGCGCTTTGTGACCACCTCGGCCAAACCCGCCACTGCGGCGGTTCTGGCCTTTTTCTCGGTGTTCGCATCGCTTCTGTTCGGCGGCGTGTTTGGATACGCCGGTATCACGATGCTTGCGAGCGCTTTGCGCTGAGAGAGCGCGATCACCGCTATTCGGCGGCGTCTTTGTTTTCGTCTTGGCTTGCTTTCGGCAATGTAGGTCGAGCCTCGATTTGATCCAGCTGGACAACGTCCCGTTTTCCGATCTCGATGCCCTTTTCACTCATTTTTCGAGCCGAGACCAACACACGTGATTCAAAGCTGCTCGTGAACGTGTTGTAGCTACCAACAGCACGGTTCAAGTGCGTACCCATTGTAGCGAGATCGCCCGTGACTTTGGCGAGCCGATCATAAAGTTCGGAGCCTAATCGACCGATTTCCTGCGCTTCTTTGGCCAGATCTTCTTGTCGCCAGACCTGAGCGACTGTTCTGGCGATCGCCACCAGATTGGTTGGCGTTGCAAGCAACACTCGCTTATCAAAGGCAAAGTCCCACAGTTTCGGATCGTGGTTCAGGGCAGCAGAAACAAAATGCTCGCCCGGCACAAACATTACAACATAATCTGGGGCCTCCTCAAACTGTGATTGATATCCTTTAGAGGCCAATTGCATCACGTGGCCTTTCATAGCGGATACGTGTGCATCCATCAGTTTGCCGCGCGCGTCGTCGTCATCGGCTTCGAACGCCTCCTGATAGGCGTTGAGCGAGACCTTGGCGTCAATCACCAGCACCTTGCCACCGGGGATCCGCACAATCGCATCTGGGCGCAGGCGGCCTTCTTCGGTTTCGATTGAGGCCTCGAGCTCGAAATCGGTGTGCTGCGCCAGCCCCACCTGCTCAAGCAGGTTTTTAAGCTGCTGTTCGCCCCAGCGTCCCCTCGCCTTCGGAGCGTTCGTGAGCGAATTGCCCAGCCGTTGCGCCTCGCGCCGGACCTGCTCTTGCCCGTCGCGCATCGATTGGATGAGGCCGTTCAATTGCCCGAACGCGTCCACCCGCTGTTTTTCCAGCGTTTCGACCTGCTGTTCGTATTTTTCGAGCCGCTCTCCGACCGGGTTAAGAAGCGCCTTGATCTTGGCCTCGCCCGTCGCCTCGCTTTCCTTGAAGCGCGCTTCGGCGCGTTTGAGAAATTCGTCCTGATTGGCCTTCAGCACTTCGGCGCCGGTCGCCTTGAACTCGCTCAGCATCGCCTCACGCGCCTCAACCAACGCGGCTTTCTGCTCCGCGTGCGCTTTCTCACGTTCGGCGGCGGTGGCTTCGATTTGGGCGAGACGTTCGGAGAGCGCAGCGCGCTTAGTGCGGGTCTCATCCAACTGGCGCGCCAATTCGTCGCTGCGCGCGGCGCGTTCCTTGGCGGCGGCCAATTCCGTGCGTGTTTCGCCGAGAGCTGTGTCTGCGGCGCGGGCCCGTTCTTCGGCGTCGCTCAAGCGGGCGCGCAGATCGGCGGCCGGGCGTGATGCCAGAATGTATGCGCCAACCCCTCCGATCAGGAGGCCGGGCACAAGTGCGATCAGATTGAAGAGCGTAGCGTCCATCCACCTATGTTATACGGAACGTACCAAGAACGCCAGCCATGTGGAAAGAAAGAAGTTGGATCCCGGATCAGGTCCGGGATGACGATGTGTCGGGTAACGATTTGACGAAACAGAACGACGCGAAGCGTCGCAAGCCCGACCGGGCGCGCGCAGCGGGGCCGTAGCGAAGCGAAGGCCGGCTAGCGAGGACGAAGCCGCGGATGCGGCTTCTCGAACATCACGCAGCCGCGCGCATCTTTTTCAGCTTCTTCAGCGCCATGTTGCGCTTCAACCGCGAGAGGTGGTCGATAAAGACAATGCCTTCGAGGTGATCCATCTCGTGCTGGATGCAGGTCGCCATCAGGCCTTCGAGCTGTTCTTCGTGGGTGTTGCCATCCAGATCCTGATAGCGCACGGTGCAAGTCGCCGGGCGGTCGATATCGGCGAAGATTTCCGGGATCGATAGGCAGCCTTCCTGATAGGTCGACAATTCGTCCGCCGGGTTCAGGATTTCCGGGTTCACGAAAACGCGCGGATCGTTTTTGGTCGGATAGCGCTCCACGCCGTCTTCGTCGGTCTCAGGCTCGGCGTCTTCATCGGGCTGTTGCAGGTCGATCACCAGAAGGCGCTTGGGCACGCCCACCTGGATGGCGGCAAGGCCAATGCCGGGGGCGGCGTACATGGTTTCAAACATGTCTTCGACCAGCGTCTTGAGCTCGTCGTTAAACTCGTCCGCTTCAACGGGAGAGGATACGATTTTAAGCCGGGGGTCCGGCACTTCGAGGATTTCGCGAATAGCCATGGAGGCTCAGATAAGGCCCGCACGCCCTTGCCGCAAGCCGATAGGTTCGATCTCAGTGATCGCTCACCCCACGGGCCGCCTTGCCCGCAACGCTTGCGCAAGGGTGCCTTCATCGAGGTAATCCAGCTCACCGCCTACCGGCAGGCCGTGCGCCAATTGGGTGATGCGCACGCCCATGGGCTCCAACCGTTCAGCAAGGTAGTGCGCCGTGGTCTGCCCCTCCAGCGTCGCGTTCATAGCTAGGACGACCTCGTCCGTGGTCCCTTCGCCGACGCGCTCAAGCAGCTTGGCGATATTGAGGTCTTCCGGCCCCACTCCGTCCAGCGCGGACAGCCGACCGCCCAGCACGTGATAGCGCCCCTGGAACAGCTTGGCGCGGTCCAGCGCCCACACATCGGCCACATCCTCGACCACGCACAGGCTCTTTTGATCGCGCCGCGGATCGGCGCAAATGTGGCAGGGATCGGTGGTGTCGACATTGCCGCACACTTGGCATTCGACCAGCGTTTCCGAGACGATCGCCAGCGCTTCGAGCAGATTGGGCAGCGCGCTTTCGCGGTTCTTGACCAGCCACAGCACCGCGCGCCGCGCGGAACGCGGGCCCAGACCCGGCAAGCGCGCCAAAGCGCCGGATAGCTGTTCGATTTCTTTAGACATGCCCAGCGCCGTTACCCCTTCGACAAGCGCGGCGCAAACGGCTAGAGGCGCGCTCGCCATGCGTATCGTCTTTATGGGAACCCCCGATTTTGCTGTGCCCGCGCTAGTGGCGCTTCAGGAGGCGGGCCACGAAATCGCGTGCGTCTACACTCAGCCGCCGCGCCCTGCGGGCCGGGGCAAGAAACTGCGCCCCTCGCCGGTGCAGATAAAGGCGCAGGAACTGGGGTTCGATGTGCGCACACCCAAAGGGCTGAAAAAGCCCGAAGCGCAGGCAGAGTTTGCGGCGTTGGAGGCAGAGGTCGCGGTGGTGGCCGCTTATGGCCTGATCCTGCCGCAGGCGGTGCTGGATGCGCCCAAACATGGCTGTCTTAACATCCACGCCTCGATCCTGCCGCGCTGGCGCGGGGCCGCCCCGATCCACCGGGCGATTATGGCGGGTGATAAGGAAACGGGCGTGACCATCATGCAAATGGAAGCGGGGCTGGATACCGGCCCGATGCGCCACGTTGTGAGAACGCCGATTGGGCGCAAGACCACGGGCGACTTGTTTGACGAACTGGCGCAATTGGGCGGCGCGGCGATGGTCGAGGTGCTTGCGAACCTCGACGCTTTCCCGCCGGTCCCGCAAGACGACGAAGCCTCCACCCACGCACCCAAGGTCGATAAAGCCGAGGCGCGCATCGACTGGAGCCAAAGCGCCGAGACGATTGAGCGCCTTGTGCGCGGCCTCGCGCCCTTCCCCGGCGCGTGGTTCGAGATTGGCGGCGAGCGGGTAAAGCTGCTGATGGCTGAGGTGGTCGAAGCTTCAGGCGCCTCGGGCGAAATCCTCGATGACCGTTTCATCATAGCCTGCGGAACCGGCGCGCTGCGGCCCATCACGCTGCAACGCGCGGGCAAACCGGCGATGAGCCTTGAAGACTATCTGCGCGGTCGCCCGGTCGAGGCCGGCGCGCGCCTAACCTGAAGCTCTATGCCCCGCTTCGCGCTCACCATCGAATTTGACGGCACGCCGTTCCAGGGTCTCCAGCGTCAAAAGCATGGGCCCAGCGTCCAGCAATCGATTGAAGAGGCCATCGTGCGCGTGACCGGCGAAGAGGCGGTGCTGCACAGCGCCGGGCGAACCGACACCGGTGTCCACGCGCTTGCCATGCGCAGCCATGTGGATCTGTCCAAAGACATGGACCCGTTTCGCCTTTCCGAAGCGCTCAACGCGCATTTACGGCCCGATCCCATCGCCATCACAGCGTGTGAGATTGTGCCGGACGACTGGCACGCGCGCTTTTCATGCAAAGGGCGATCCTATGTCTACCGCATCCTCAATCGCCGCGCGCCGCTGACACTGGCCAAGGATCGCGTTTGGCAGGTCGTGCCCGTTCTCGACGCCGAGGCCATGCACGAAGCCGCGCAAACGCTTGTCGGGCGGCACGACTTCACAACCTTCCGCTCGGTCCAGTGCCAAGCGAAGGACCCGGTCAAGACGCTGGACCGGCTCGATGTCGAAGAAGCCCTGACCGAATTCGGCCGCGAAATCCGCATCCAGGCGCAAGCGCGCAGCTTTTTGCACCATCAGGTGCGCTCAATGGTGGGCTGTCTCAAACTGGTGGGCCAGGGCACTTGGCCAGTCGAACGGATGGCGCAAGCGCTCACCGCGCGCGACCGCGCCGAATTAGGGCTTAACGCGCCCCCCCATGGTCTGTACTTCATGGCCGCAACCTATCCAGAAAGACGAGAGGATTCCCAATGAGCCACACCGGCAAACAGCTGTTCACCACACTCAGCGCGGAAGGCAAACTCACGCTCGAGATCAGCGAAGAGCCCTTCCCCGCGCCCACCGGCAACCAAGTGCTGGTGAAAATGGAGGCCGCGCCGATTAACCCTTCGGATCTGGCCATCCTCACCAGCGCGGCTGATTTTGAGAACGCCGAATACTCCGCAGGCAAGGTTGTTGCCGATATGCCCGAGCCTTTCCTGACCGGTCAGAAGAACCGCCACGGCCAGCGTCTGCCCGCGGGTAACGAAGGCGCGGGCACCGTTGTTGCCACAGGGACAAGCGATATGGCCAAGGCCCTGATGGGCCAACGCGTCGCGTGTGTGCCGGGCAACGCGTTCAGCCAATACGCGATTGCGGACGCCATGATGTGCCTGCCGCTGGGCGATCACTCCTCAGAAGCGGGCGCGTCGAGCTTTGTGAACCCGATGACGGCGCTCGGTTTTGTCGAAACCGCGCGCATGGAAGGCCACGATGCCATCGTCCACCTCGCCGCCGCGTCAAACCTTGGCCAGATGCTGGGCAAGATCTGCCAGGAAGACGGCATGAAGCTGGTCAACATCGTGCGCAAGCAAGAGCACGTCGACCTTCTGAAAGGCCTGGGCGCGAAATACGTCGTGAACTCGTCGGACGACGATTACATGAAGCAACTGCGCGCCGCGATCGCCGAGACGGGCGCTTTCCTCGGCTTTGATCCTATTGGTGGCGGCACGAGCACCGATGGCGTACTCAAAGCGATGGAGCAGGTCGCGGCCAGCCAGATGGACGAATATTCGCGCTATGGCTCGAACCAAGACAAGAAGATGTACCAGTATGGTCGTCTTAACTTGACCGAGCCGACGATCCTGACGCCCAGCTATGGTCTGCAATGGTGCGTTCAGGGCTGGTTGCTAACGCCGTTCCTCGCCAAGGCAGGGATGGAAACCGTCGTGAAGATGCGCACCCGCGTGCAGCAGAACCTCGGCACCACGTTTGCCTCGTCCTACAAGGCCAAGGTCGATCTGGAAGGTATGCTGACCAAGGACGCGATCCTCGACTACCGCCAGATGAAAACGGGTGAGAAGTATCTGGTTACGCCTTGGGGGTGATTGCGTCTAGCTTAGGACGCCGGTGGCAACTCCAGCCGGCGTCCGCAGCACCCTTCCGGCGCGAAAGTCCGCCTCCATGAGAGCCGAGCTGTCGTTCGAATGGCCGATAATGGTAGGTGAAAGCGGTCAGGCCGCTTCTGATTGGAGGATAGCTTAAGGCGAGCACTCTACTTCCGGTTCCAGACAAGATCCTATGATCAAGCGACATAGCATTGACTTGGATGTATGCCTCATGCATATACTTGGCTATGAGCAATTTGGATAACGTATTTGGCGCAATCGCGCTCGGTCTTTCCGACCAAATCCTAGAGGCTATGGAGACTGAAACGGGTCTATCGCCAAACGAGGCCGCCACGCTTGTGCACGTCAACCTTCGGCCCGGGAAGACTATAACTTCGTTATCCACCAAGCTGAGACTTAGCCATCCAGGAACGGTGCGCGTCGTCGACAGATTGCTATCGCGTGGGCTGATCAATCGCTTGGTTGGCAAAGACAAAAGACAGGCTCTCTTGCAATTGACCCCCGAAGGGCAGCAAATCCTAAGCGACATAACCACAGCGCGCGCCCGCGCATTGAGCCTTTCATTGGCTCCCTTGACCAAGTCTGACCGTCAGGCACTTGAGCCCATACTGAGGATACTCGTTAGCGGCACTGTAAGGGATAGCGTAGACGCTTACGCTCATTGCAGGTTCTGCGACACTGATCGCTGTTACGCAAATATGTGCCCTGTCGAAGCATTCGCACGCGACAGTAAATTCCAAGACATTGGTGGATAAGGTTTTGCAGGTTCGCAATGTACAACGCTTTTGACAATTCAAAGCCCTTACTTGTGGCTCGTATCTTTGAGCAGGTTTTCATGCTCAAACACATCGGATACGTAGCTGCAGAGATACATGGCGCAGTATACATGCAGGCCCATCCCGATCTGCAGACAGATACAACGCCTATCTCGAACTTCTTTGAAGAGACGATTGTCAATCCAACTGTGCTGAACTTGCTACGTCGCAGGGGCGATATCGATTGTGGCGGGGTCAGATATTTTGCAGTTGGTTACGGTGATTTCGTCCAGCTCATTTTGCCCTTCAAATCGGGCCACCTGTCGATCGGTGTATCGTCTCGGCGCAATGTCCCTCAGCTCGTAGACGAAGTCGTGCGGATCATCGATCATGACCCTACTAGTTAGGTCCCTACTTCCGGAAACAAAGGTTATCAGATGACTGGTGAACTAAGCTTGCGGCGCTTAGCCCAAAGCGATTTGGCAGCACTATGTGAAGTGGGAAGAGAGACTTTTCTCGACACATTCGCTTCCAAAAATCGGCCAGGCAATATCTTGCGCTATGTGGAAGACGCCTTTTGCGAAAAACAAGTACTGTCTGAGTTAGGCGATAAGGGATCGTCTTTCTACTTCGCTGAAAAATCTGACAAAATCCTAGGCTATCTAAAAGTCAATTACGGCGATGCTCAGACCGAAGCCGAATTGGCTAGCGGGCTTGAAATTGAACGTATTTACGTACGGCGAGCTCACCAGGGTCTAGGAGTAGGCAAGGCATTTATGTCTCAAGCTCATGCAATGGCCCGATCTTTGAGTCTTGATTGGCTTTGGCTTGGAGTTTGGGAAGAGAATCCCAAGGCTATCCAGTTTTACAAGAAGCTTGGCTTTGTCGACTTCGGCGAGCATGAATTCGTTCTTGGCGACGAGCGGCAGCGTGACATCATGATGAAGCTATCGCTCGGGCCAGCGACGGTAAGCTCGGTTGCCAAATTGTCCGCATCTTGATCTCAAAATACATCAGCCGGCATTCTGCTAATGGGTCGTGAGCGGAATGTCTGCTTCAGATGCGAATTTCCTGTGAGCAGCCATAGCCGACTAAGCTAGCGCCCATCATACTCTCTTTGAACCGCAACCGGATCGCTCACCCCGCTCGCGATCAGCAATTGCAACAAGATCCGCGCCTTGGGCGGGCCGAGCGCTCTACCTGCAACGAAACAGTTGGCGTCGTCCTCCGGCTCGCGGTCCACTAACCCTTCGTCGAGGCGGCTGGAACGGACCACCGGTATGCCCTCCGCCGCAAGGCCAGCCAGCGTCTGGCGCACCGGATCGGGCATGTTGCCCTCACCCAGCCCTGCAACCACGATCCCGCGTGTGTCCGCAGTCACCAGCCGATCAACATAATCGGGCGCCATCCCGGCGTGAACGTAAAGGATAGGGACATCAGGTAAAGCGCCCGAGAACTTGAACCGCGCTTCCTCTTCCACCCGCCAAGCCGCGCCGAACCATTCGAGCGCGCTTGGCGTCACCAAAGCGATGGCAGGCCGAGGAAAGCCGTCAAAGGCGTCCAACCCTCGGGTGCGCGCTTTGCGCACATCGCGGGCGGCGATAACCTTGTCGCCCATGACCACCATGACCCCGCGCCCCGCCGCCTCGGGCGAGCGCATGACTTGCAGCGCGTTGGCGAAGTTCCTGAGGCCATCATAGCCCACCGCATCGGCGGGCCGCATCGATCCCACAAACACCACCGGTTTGTGCGTTGGCAGCGTCAGATCAAACAGAAACGCGGTTTCCTCGACCGTGTCGGTGCCGTGCGTGATGATGACCCCGTCGCATTCAGGATCGGCCAGCGCCGCCTGCGTTTCGCGGTGAAGCTGAGCCCAAATGGCGGGCGTCATATCTTCCGAGCCAATATTGGCGATCTGCTTTCCCGAAAGTACGGCGGCTATCCCCAGCGCCGCGACCTTGGACAGCAATTCGTCGACCCCCAATTGCCCTGGCCGGTAATCGTGACGCACCGCATCGCCCGCTTGGCCCGCAATGGTGCCGCCGGTGGCCATGACGCGGATTCGGGGAGTGTTCATGCGCCGCCCTTAGACGCGCGCTTCTTGCAGAGCCAGATCATCAATTGATTTTGAAGAATTTGCCGCTATTGAGCCGTCTCCGGGGTCGCAGCGCGCGATCCCGCACGGGCGGTTAGCTCAGTTGGTAGAGCATCTCGTTTACACCGCCGTGGGCTGTTAGAATCAACGTATTCTTTTACTTGGTTTTTCTCCGTTTCTCAATTGATTGTCCGGGATTATTTCGGGAAATGCCTGCATCTAAGGCGTCTCGAATGTCATCATCAAGCACGTGAGCGTACCGCAACGTTGTGCTGATGTTCTTGTGTCGCAGCACCTCTTTGGCGAGTGCAAGGTTTTGAGTGGCGCGCAAGACGCGCGTAGCTGCTGTGTGACGCAGATCGTGGAACCGAAAGCCGTGTAGCTCCGCCGTTTTACGAGCCGCATCCCAACGCACTCGCAGCGCTGTTGCTGTCATCGGGTAGCGCTCGCCCTGGCGACGACTACCCCGAGATTTCTTGCACACATAGGTGAACACAAACGGCCCTATCTTCGGCTGATTTCCGATCAGAGCTACGAGCGCTGAATTGAGCGGGCGCACAACGATGTCGCCACCCTTAATGCGTGTCCGGGCCTCGGCAAGTGATAGATCGACGTCGAACCATCTGAGCCCGATAACCTCGCCCTTTCGCCAACCGGAGATAAGCGCGAACATAACGGTGTCGTGAGCGTCAATTGGGAGCGCTTCAAAAACAGCCTCTTCCTCTGTGCCTGAAAGCTCCCGTGGCGGTGCCTTGGGTACATGCAGGTAGAGCGCCTTCCACTCGGGCATATCGCCTATCTCATACTTGAGGCGCTTCGCCCTCCACCATACCGCGCGCAGGACATCGATTTCCCGGTTGACTGATGCGTTTGAGCGGCCCTTGCGGCGCTTGGCTACGTATAGATCCAAATCGCGCTGTGTGACTGTCGAAAGCTGGGCCTTGCCGCCCAGGCCTTTGACCACCGCCTCAAGAATGTAGCGTGTCGTCTCCCAGCTTGATTGGCTTTCAGCGTGCTCGGCATAGAGCCCCGCCGCTTCATCGACCGTGATGGGCGTTTTGGCATTGTTGGGGTTAGCGAGTTCATGGCGATAGCGCCGCTCGTAGGCGTCCGCCTGGCGCTTGCTCGTGCAATTCGTTGAGCCGTGGTGTCGCTCCCCTTTGAACTGGAAGTCAAAGTGGAAATATGGCGACTTCTTTGGCTTGTAGGTGCCCACGCTTACCCCCGCTTGCTGAACGGAATGATCGTTCCGCCCTGCTCTCGCTTAGGTTTGGGAGGGGCGGCTCTCGGAGCTTGTGGCTCAAGGCAACGCTGTGCGTCAACAAACTGAGCAATATCGTCCGGGCTGTAGCGGATCGAACGCCCATACTTGACGTAGCGAAGCCTGCCTTCCTGGCGCGCCTTGCGAAGCGTGCGAGGGCACAGTTGCAGCGCCTCCGCTGCTTGGGCTTCGGTTAGGAGCGCCTGCGCAGTCATCCCCGCCGCCCCGCTTGGATAAGGGTGTTGTTGGCCATCACAACCCTCGCGCGCGCAATGCTGCGGCTGTGAGAGCGAGAGCGGGGGTGGCGGCTTTTGCGGAGACTTTCGCGGCCTCCCAATTGCGCAAGGCATACCAGATGCCTTCGTTGCCACGGCGCTGGATCATCATCGAAGGCCACCACCCCTCAGGCACCAACTGCATGGCGGCGTCGAGGGAGGCGGTGGGGTCAAGCCCATGCCTCTGTTGCCAAGTCATAGGATCGTAGTTGATTGGGCCTCCATACGAAGGAATTGGGATGCGCTCATCATAGAGGAACTGCACGATGTCGCAGGCTACATCCCATTCAGCCCCAGAAAGTCCCTCCACCCGCGCGGCTAGGTCTATTAGGTTGGTCATTCCTCGCGCTCCTTAAAGAATGACGGATAGTCAGGCCAAAGATCGCCGCCTTCGTCGTGCGCCCTGCTAGGAAGGATAATGCAAGCCACCCATCAAGCGCCCCCGCGCGCGGCCAATTCTTCGTTGCGGTTGGTCATTGGAGTGTCTTTCTCGCTCGAAATGTCCAATTCAGTGCTCATATTTATGCGCTTTCATTGTTGATTGCACGCCGGTCGCTCTAAGATGAGAAGCCCGCCTTTTGTGTGACCGCATCGCCGCCATCCAGCTCGTAGAAAGCAAAAGCCAGGGTTGTGAGATCGGACCTTTTCCGCATTGACGTAGGTGTAATGCCGCGCACTAGGCCAGCAGAGATCAGCAACGGCGTCAGCCTGTCTGACAAGCTCAGACGCGAGGTGTTTGCTCTCGTTCCTGAACACCGCGCAATTGACGCCGTGCTGTCCGCTTGCATCGCGGAATCGCTTCCAAACAAAGAGGGCTGTTGCGTCGAATGTCCGCAAGACGATCTTTTCGCCGGGACCGCAGAACAAGGTCCTTTTGCGGCCGTCGCGGTATTTGTAAGCGCTATAGTGCCGCTCGTAGAGCTCGAGGCAGGCTGGGTCTCCGTCTTTGGTAAGATACCAATCTGGCACACGTTACCCCTCCCCCTTCTCAGCGCGGATGGCGGGGGGAAGCGGCACCCACTGCTCTGCGCCTTCAATGTTTTCCATCGTTCCAGCAATCCACCAAAGGTGCGGCTGAAAGTCTGTGCGGTACCCTACAAACCAGCGCGGTTCGGTCGTGTCACGGTCGTCCTCATGATAGCCAAACACCAGCACGTCTTCATCAATTGGTGCTGTGGCAATGTCGCGCACCTCCCCGCGCCCCGGTGCGGATGCAAGGGCGCGAATGGCTTTGCTTAGCCGCAAAAGAAGAGCATCGGCAGCCTTCTTGCATGGGGCTGGCTCTTCAACCACGCGCATCGCCCGCTCATACGCGTCGGTAAGGGCGTCAGCACTTTGGTGCTGAGCACCAAACGCACAGGCCTGCCCGTCAATCTTGTCGTCGACCTCTTTCGCACCTCCATCGATCGCGCTGTCGGCTAGGGCTTCTTTTACTCGCTGTAACTTTGCCCAATTGCTGTTTGGCTTGTCAGGCGTTGGACAGATGTTCGGCTCGCAGATAGGCAGGAAGTCCCGCAAAGCCTCCACCAGCGCCGCATCAGGGCGCGCAGCGGGTTCTTGTGGTGGGTGGGCTGCTATTTCGTCAAGGAAATGCGGGTGTTTCGTATAGTAGCGCACGGCGTGCAAGACGGTTTCGATAGCCTCGACCCTTTGCTTTGGGTCGCATGGCAGCCCTCCGTTGCAGCATATTCCTGCACAATCGGCGCAGTCTCGGCATCTACCACCATAGCCAAGGAGTGCTTTGGTGAGCGCTGGATGGTCCACAACCTCACCAGCGGGTGCGGCGGACAGGGCGGCTTCGAGTACGTCATCAGAAAATCTGCCGAAGCGTTCGGCGAGAGAAGTATCCCCGTCCTCGGGCAATACGTCGTTCATAACGAGCCACTCGGTTAGCTTGACTGTCAACGCGTTTGCAGCCTCAGTCACGAGCGGCTGTGTGGTGTTGGTCATTCGGACTGCTCCTGTTCGTCAAGAAGCCGCTGGATAAGGTATCCCGCCTCGCACTCTAAATCGTCGTGCGACATTTGAAGCCGCTTTGCGGTAAGCTCGGCCATAGCTTCAGCCGAACTCCGGCCTGTCACCTCTTCGAAGCGCTTGAGAAGCTCGTAGTCTCGCTTTGGTGCTTGAGTCCGCCTATGCGCCCAAAGAACAAACGCGCCTGATGCGACCAGCAAAGCAATAGGGATATAAATCTCACTCATCGCCCGCGCCCTCAGTCACGGTTGGTTGCTCGGTGGTGGTCACGGCGTCTCTCCTAGGTGGGTGTCGATGCGCAAAAGCAGAGCTGGTGGGGCGGTGTTAAGGTCCATCCAATCGCGCGCATCCCTCAACAGCCCGTCTCGCTCATCTAGCTTGGCCTGCAAGTCGGCCTTTTGCTGCCAATACTCCTTAAGGGCATCAGCTGCTTTTTCCGCCTGCTCCACAATAAGTGCTCGCAACTCGGCGGTGACTTGGGCGCGAAAATCAGCAATGTCTTGCGTGGCACCCACTCGGAACTTCCCGGAGGTGCCAAACCTCACTACGCTGATTTTTTCCTGCAGGCGTAGCAAGAGCGCCCGATCCGCATCTGTGATTGGCTGGGTCATGCAAAAGCCTTTCTGGGGCGACACAAACGCCGCCCCTTCTGGTTAATCACGTGCACGCTCCCATCCCTGTGGCGTGTAGGCCGCTTGGCGCTGGATCAGCCACGCACCCGGTTCAATGGTTTGCGGAGCGTGCGTGTCATTGGCGCGCAGGTGCTCAAGCGTTACTGGTTCGCCTTTGATTTCCAAAAAACCACGGAACACATCCATTCCTGAGAACTGGCGTACGCCGGGACGCTCTTTGACGACGTGGTGGTGGCCGGTTTCACTGTGCGTGAGGATCAGGTTTCCATTCTCTGCTTCGACAGGCTGCGCGTCATTAGGCACTGTCGTAATGGGAACCAGATACATATCGCCTTGCGCTATGGGTGTGCGGGTATCATCAAATTCAAATTTCATGGTTTAAGTCCTTTGATCGGCTGCAAGGCGTAAAATGCTGGCGGGCAAGCCGCCGTGCAGCACCGACTGCGCCTCATCGACGGTGCTGGTTGAAGGAGGAACAGGAAGCGCAAATCGGCGTCCGGTTCCGCACATTGCGTCAAGAAAGCGCTCTCTTCCGCTATCAGGCAAATCGACTTCGACAAGCCGCCCCCATTTAGGATGATGGCTGTCATCGATTACGCGCGCCTTGAGCTGATCGAGAATGGTGTGCCAGCCTACAATCTCGCAGGCGGCAGCGCGCTGATCCATATTTCTCCAAGTGAGCGCGTCTGCCGGGCTGGGTGGCCTCCCCTCTAGCCATTCGCCGGGAACACGCTGGCCATGCCAACAGTGTATTGACCAACCATCACGATAGGCCAGGGCTGGACCATCCTCGCAATGCAGCCTGCCCTGATCGTCGCGCTTGATGGTGTGGGGCCTGTCGCTAATCGCGATAACGCGGCGACCGTAATAGATATAGCCAGCCTCTTGAGCCAATCGGCAATCGTGCTTGAAAGCCTCTACCTGAGGACTTTCCCTCAACAGCCCATGGTCTACGAAAAATGAAGCAAAAGAATACCAACTCGCCCAAAGCGAAGCACCCCTGTAAGACCAGCGGAGGGGCGAGTTCAGATGATCGTCCACCTGATCGTACACCTGATCGCGCACCTGATCGCGCACCTGATCGCGCACCTGATCGTACACCTGAGCGTCCACCTGAGCGTCCAC
>ERZ1740070.765-NODE-765-length-21244-cov-10.436264_pt1 | contig 21244 bp, 19 predicted proteins | sample MGYA00581734_ERZ1740070 | MGnify/ENA primary metagenome ERZ1740070 (study PRJEB43018, sample SAMN04849744) | marine metagenome | isolation source: floating plastic debris | place: Pacific Ocean | collected 2008-09-01 | study: EMG produced TPA metagenomics...
TATGCGCTCACCATCAAGAGCAAGCGTTGAGCGATTATGCTTACATTTTTGGAGTTTTCTCAAAACAAACGGCTCAGCATCTTGGTTTTGTTGATTTATCGACGATTTATCGTGAAGAGAAGCAGTGGGCCAATTTGGGCTATAGCATCCACAACCAGTATTGGAGGCAAGGGTTTGGCCATGAAGCGGTGAAAGCAGCGCTGATTGCTGGGTTTGAGAATCTTGGGTATCATCGTATTGAAGCGGCTATCAATCTTAATAATCGTCCTTCCATTGCGCTTGCTCAGAGTGTTGGCTTGCAGAAAGAGTGTGTTCGGCGGGGCTTTTACTACGAAAATGAGCAATGGGTAGATCATGTCATCTATGTTGCGCTTCCGTCCGATCTGGGTCTAGCCGAAAAGCCGCCTGCGATCGCTCCATAGCGCGGTCCGTGCACACTGACTACCGAGAATTAATCGATTATGATGCAGACGCTATCGGTGGCGTGTGTTAGGTGGCAAGTGAAACCCCTGATATACAAGGGCTCTAGAAGCTGTCAAAAAGGCTATTCAAATGCTTGCTTGAGAAACCTTTGCGGTGGTTTTGTACCTTCTTAATTCCGATTGAGTCTAATATTTGGGTGCATACTACGACATTGTTATAGCTTTTGATGTTAGTGCGTTTCTAATATTTTTTCACCGGATGCCATGGCTGTCCGATAGCGGTCATCAATAGTTCACCTCTTGACGGTATTTCAAATTCGGTCTACATTTTCAGCTATGGTTTAGCGCCTTGGTGCGACCATACAACCTAGAACCTAATTACTTGGCACCGTCGGCAGGTGCGGGAACACCTTGCCGACGGCTACCCACGGATTCGAACGCAATCCACGGGATGGGTGTCATTATGCCCTACCCTCTGCGATTTGCAATGCGTCGTGGGGGGCTGGGTGTATTAGGTTCTGGCCATCCTGTACCTTACCTGGAGAACCAGAACCATGTTTCAAGACCCCACATCGGGCGCTGTTGCGCCCACTGTTCAGTGTACCCCTGCATTCCTGCCAGAGCATGAGTACGAAACCGTACGCCATCTGCTGCTGGGTAGCCTCACCGCCGTGCAGCGCACCATTTTAGACTTGCACAGCAGGCGCTACGCTGAACCCAACGACTGGAGTCGGCCCCTATCCACCGGGCGGCCCAACGAGGTCATGGCGATTTTGACCCGGCGAGTTAGGGTTGACTAGCTGATGGGACTGCTGCATGCCCCCTCAGACTTTAACGGGGGCGACGGCCCTCGCGCTGACCTATCGCCACGCTACTGGTACACCGCTCGCTGCCCGCAAACCGGCATGCCATGGCGGCTACCCCGCACCCAGGAGATAGAGGCGATCGCAAGGGGGCTAATGCAGCAGCTGGCGGCAGCAGTACCTAAAACCGGCACCCTGTATGGGGTACTGCTGGTGGAGACAACAACCGGTAATAGGGCTGTGCTCAAAGGGTTTTCGGGCGGAGATGCAATGGCCGGATGGGTGCCCCCGCTGACCGCCCCGGCCCAGGTGGCCCTGGCTGAACCCCAGGTGTTGGCGAGATTGGCCCATCTAAAAGAAACGCTGATCGCCCTGAAACAGCTGCCCGCCCGTGAGCACCACAGACAGCTGTGCCAGCGGTATGCCGCTCAGCTACAGTCCCTAGCGGCAGGCCATCGAGATCGAAAACGGGAGCGCGATCGCAAACGCGCCCATTACCATAGCCACCTACAGGGCGACGCCCTCGCTCAGTCCCTGGCCGAGCTAGCCCGAGAAAGCCAGCAGGATAGCCGCGAGCGCCGTTGTTTGAAATGCGATCGCGACCGCTCCCTGGCCCCGCTGCTGCGCGAGATCGCCCAGGCCGATCGGGACATACAGACGCTCAAACAGCGGTACAAAACGCTCTCCCAGCGGTGGCAAACCCAGCTGCACACCGCCTATGCCATGGGAAACACACAGTCGACTTGGGCGGCTGAGAGCGGTGATCTTGCCTGCGCAGATGTGTGCGATCGCGCCGCCGCTAAACTGTTGCACCATGCCGTTGCCCATGGCCTAACCCCCCTGGCCATGGCAGAGTTTTGGTGGGGAGATCCTCAGGGAAAGAACCATCCGGGGCAGTTCTATGGGGCTTCTCCAGAAGACTGTCAGGTTCTGATGCGTCTCGCTAAGCTGTCGGCCTTCTCCCCGCTGTCGACCGTGCCGTTGACCATTCTCTACCAGGACGAGGTACTGATCGTAGTCGACAAACCAGCCGGGCTGCTCTCGGTACCCGGACGGCGCTACCATCTCCAAGACAGCGTGCTCAGCCGTCTGCGGTGCCAGCTGTCGGAGTATTCTTTTTTGCAGACGGTACATCGTTTGGATCGAGATACGTCTGGCATTTTAGTCTTAGCCGCATCTCCTGGTGCCCATGCCGGTCTGGGTCGGCAGTTTGCCCAGCATCAGGTTTGCAAAACCTATGAGGCTGTTCTTACCCGCCCAATACCGATGACAGCTGGCGCTATCGAGCTGCCCCTGTGGAGTAACCCTGACGAACGCCCCCGCCAATCAGTGAATATAGCCTGCGGTAAACCCAGTTTGACCCACTTTCACCTACTGCAATCGGGCGAACGTCCGAGAATTCAATTTGTGCCCCACACAGGGCGGACCCATCAGCTGCGGGTACATTCGGCCCATCCCCAGGGGTTAAATTCATCCATTTTGGGAGACTCTCTCTATGGCAGCCAGCCCAACCCAGCGGAGCGCCTGCATCTCCATGCCACGTCTGTTCAACTGGTTCATCCGGTTACTCAAAAACGTTTGAAGTTCACCAGCGATACGCCGTTTTAACCTTCGGCATTAGGGTTGGCAGCCTAAAAAGAGAAAACTATCCAAGGGATGCAGACAAAAACAAGGTCTGGCCTTTTCCCACCTTTTCCCACCATGGGTAACCGTTGCAAGACAACTATTACGCCCGTTTATCACTTACCTTGGGTGGAAAGTTAGAAACCGCTTCAAACTGGGCCTTGGAAAAGTCTCGGTCACCTCTAGAAATAACACTAAAAGTGGCGTCGGTTTCAAGGATGACCCACTTTGCTTCATCAAGGCTGATCAAACCGTTTTCACGCAATGCCGCCATCACCTCAGAAGGCGTTACCCGTTCACGCCTCAACGCTTCATCGATAAAATGGCCGTCGTGGACCAACAGCGTTGGACTGGTTTTTACCAGTTTGGCAAGCGTATTGGATGAAAGAATGCCTTTGGTCAACAGATACTGTGCTGCTAACAATAGAAAAATAGCGGTGAGCGCTTCGATGATGGATACACTGTCGATGACAATTCCTGAAGCGGTAAGGGAGCCAATCGCAACCGTTACCACCCAGTCAAAGTTGTTCATCTGTGATGTGGAGCGTTTTCCTACAATCCTAATCGCTATGATAATAGCGATGTACATAATAGGGACGGCAATGACGATTTCAATAATGCCTGCCCATCCATCGAATAGCGCCGTTAATAGATCCATGGAAAATCCCTTGATGATTGTTTTTGAGCAGGTTAATTGATTGTTAGCTGAAGGCTGTGAATGGTCTCTAATGGTATAGAGTGCATTGTCTGGTTTCGTTACACTCTAAAAAAAAGAAGGTACTGAAAACTCTAACTACCCAAGCTACATAGGGTCAATACTTCGATAGACGGATTGAAATCCCATGTGAATACCGTAGGCAATAAACCCCATGCCTAAAATGGCCAGTATCCATTCATCGGTAGGGTTGTTGTCAAATACCGCCAGGGCGTCCTCTGTTGTTTTAATCATAGAAGAATCAAACTCCCAGGCTGCTCGCAACCCGTAACAGCCAATTACCACATATACAAAACCTCGGGCTGCGATCCCCACTCTCCCTACCAGGGTTGTCCAGGTTTTAGTGCTGTCGCTCATCTGCTGCCGCTTAAAGCGTTGACGAAACTCAGCCTTGATCACTCGATAGAAATAGTAGCAACCGATGCCAAACACTGTTAGACCGCCTGCGCCGACTATCCAGCGACCAAAGGGCTGAAGCATAATTTCAAAAGCCCATTGCTCAGCTGTCTTACCATCGCTAGTAGAAAAAATCCTTAGGATCTTGACAGCACTAAAGGCGATCCCTCCATAGGCAAAGCCGCTACAGGCATAGCTGATGCGCCGTAAAATATCCGCCATGCTAGAGCCGCGATGCTCAGGATCAAAGATGGCTTGAATAAACCGCCACATAACATAGCCCACCAGGCTGATGGCCAGCACGACCAGTAGCCCCCGGCCAAAAGGCTGGGCTGCGATCGTTTTCAAGGCCCCTTCAGAGCCAACGGTTTCGCCCCGATTTAGGTCAAAAGCCTGCATCAGGGCCAAGAGCCCAGCGGTGCCATAGACGATGCCTTTGGCCCCATATCCAATGCGGGCATAGTGCTCAATCCAAAATTCAATCGTTTGATGAACTTTCTTAGATAGAGCCATGGTCAGTGCAGTACGGGCTAATGCTCATATCACCAATGTATAGTCCCTGAGGGTGTGATCAATCTTGGGCATAGACTCGCACAGTTAGTGTTTACTACCTTAGAACCAATTCCCTAGCCCTGGGTAACCAAAAGTAAGAAAACCGCCTAGAGCAGCGCAATCAAAAAGCTTTCAAATCCAATATTGCCGATGCCGTGTTTCTCTCGGCGAAGCACCCGAGTAATAAAACAGCGGTTATCAAAGTGGTAAGCGCAATAGTAAACGTTTGGGAAACGGTTAGGGCATGGTAAATCGATCCGGCTCGATCTGTCCTTGCTCATTCTGGTTAGCTGTCGTCACTGGTACCGCAGGTAGCTTAGATCCTTTTGAAAGCTCATCTACCCACGGCTCAGATACCCTAGTATCAGACCGTAGCGCTACCAAAGAAATCCCTATTTATTTGGCCCAGGCCATTTTGCGAAAGCGCCAGAAACAACAGAGCGTAAACTGGACCCAGGAAGAAGTTTGGATTGCCGACAACACGGCTACCATGTCTTTGGCGCTGGTGCCGCTGGCCCTAGGGGGAACATCTATTCAGGACATGCCCATGTTCCTGGTAAATTTAGGATTTGTTGCCCTGTTTGCGGCTGCCTATGGTGGTCTCATCCACTGGGGGATGAAAAGGGCAAGTATAGTTTTGCACTGTGGGAAGTGGCCTGTTTAGGTGGCCTCTATGTTGTATACATAGCGGTCATATTGTTGATGATACTGTAGCTGTTGTTAGCTGAGGGCTGACATCATCGCCTGCTGGGCAACCGTTTGATAGAGGCTGCTAAAATGCGCGGCTAAGATCTGGGCATCGCTGGCAGGTAAAGGCATCGGCCCTAGGAGATCTAGCACGGTTTGGTCTGACGGTGTAATCACCACAAGAGAGGAATCTAGGGCATCGTCATAGCGCCAGAAATTCTCTACATCCAGGGTTTGGGATTTTGGCTCAGGCGCTACGACAACCTTTTCAGGATCGTCAGCGATCGCATCTATCGGATTCTCATCTACCTGCTGTTTTCGTTTTTCGCGAATAGCGGCAATGATTTGCTCCTTGGTGCGACCCCGCAGCTGGAAGAGAACAAACGGCTCCTCTCGAAAAAAGTCTGCTAGCTGGTAATACACGGCGGCAATGTGCTTACAAGGGTTTTTGGGGTCAGGGCAGTTGCACTTGGAATGCACGTCCGCCAGGGTAAAGGGGAATAGGTTGAGACCATTGGAGGTAAACACCCGTTCAATGTCGTCGGGCATTTCCCCCGAGAGCAGCTGGGCTGAATAGAGCGCTTTTTGAGATAGGGTATCAATGACAAAAGCCCAGTCTTCATCGGTAAAGCGATCAATCCAAATGGAGAGCTGGTAGGGCTCGGCGGCTGTTCCCTGTACCGAGGCAAACACTTTGGATTCTTTAAAGTCCAGTTTTAGAATATGGCCTTCGCGGGCATACCGGCGGCCTCGCTCAAGACGTTTTTTGAAGCGATAGGAGTTGAGCAGGTCTACCCACTGTTGTACCCACCAGACTTCGGATTCAGATTCGTAGGGGTTGTTGACTTGGTATGAGGTCATAGGTGGTAAACAAATAGTTGGCAATGTTGGGTTGCGTGGGGCTCAACGCCAGCCTGCGGGTCGGCATTGTGGGGAGAAACTATTGGGGGATTTGACTCATCTTTTCTAGGTTTAGCACGTCGTTGAGCCTATCTTCGGGCATCAGGTCTTTTTCTAACACAAGCTGGCGTAGGGGTTTGCCGGTTTCTAAGGATTCTTTGGCGATGGCGGCGGCGTTGAGGTAGCCGATGTGGGTATTTAGAGCCGTTACCAGGGCCAGACTGCCTTCGGCGAAATCGCGACAGCGCTCGGGATGGGCGGTAATGCCAGCTAGACAGCGCTGGTCGAGGGCGCTGATGGTGTGGCCCAGGATTTCGATACTGTGGATCAAGTTGTAGGCGATTAGGGGCATCATCACGTTTAGCTCCAGCTGACCGGCCTGGGCGGCGCAGGCGATGGCCTGGTCGTACCCCATGACCTGAAAGCACACCATGGATGTCATTTCGGCCATGACAGGATTATACTTCCCCGGCATGATGGATGACCCTGGCTGAACCGGCGGCAGCTGGATTTCCTTGAGACCGGTTTTGGGTCCAGAGTCGAGCAGGCGCAGGTCGTGGGAAATTTTGATCAGGTCCTGGGCCAGGTTGCGTAGGGCACCAGACACTGCGACAAAGGGGGCCATACTTTGCATGGCGGCCATCAGGTGGGGGGCGCTGGTGAGGGGCTGACCGGTAAAGCCTGCGAGCAGCTCGGCAACGCGGTGGCGATAGCTGGGGTGGGTATTGAGACCGGTGCCGGTGGCACTACCGCCAAGGCCCAGCACGCAAAGATCCTGGGCGGCGGTCCGCAGCCGACGGAGATGATCGCTCAGGATCATGGCCCAGGCGCGAAAGCTCTCGCCCAGACGAATGGGTACGGCGTCCTGCATGTGGGTGCGCCCGGACCGGACAATGGGTTGGAACTCGTCAGCTTTGGTTTTTAGGGTTGCGATCGCACCCTCCAACCCCGGATACAGCGTGTGCTCTAACGCCAGCAGCCCACCGATACGAATAGCGGTCGGAATCACATCGTTGGTCGACTGGCCATAGTTAACATGGTCGTTGGGGCTGACGCGGCTGTAGTTGCCTTTGGTGTCCCCCAGCCGCTCCAGCGCCCGGTTGGCCAGCACCTCATTGACATTCATATGGTGGGAGGTACCGGCCCCCGCCTGGTACACATCCACCACAAACTGATCCCGCAGGTCACCGGTCAGGATTTCATCGGCGGCGGTGATGATGGCCTGGGCAATATCGGTGGGGATACAGTTGAGTTCACGGTTTGCGATCGCAGCTGCCTTTTTGATCAGCAAACAAGCATCCACATAGGTGGCCAGTGGCTTGAGGCCGCTAATGGGAAAATTCTCCACCGCCCGCAGGGTTTGGATGCCGTAATAGGCGGCTGCAGGGATTTCCTTTTCCCCCATGGAATCTTTTTCAATGCGGCTGGGTTGGGTCATTGGGTCTGGTCTGGTCGTAGGGCCAAAATTGATAGTAGCGCGCCTCCGCGCATCTTTACGGTAGCAGCTGGGCTGGCGGCTCACAGGTGAGCGTCATGGGCCTGCCGTCTGGGTGAATAAACGATAGCCGATGGGCATGGAGCCAGTAGCCGCAGTCGCTGGGAATGGCCGTAGTGTCAGCCGGTAGGCCGCCAGCGACATAGAGCGGATCGCCCAGCAGCGGATAGCCCACGGTGGCCAAATGAATCCGAATCTGATGGGGTCTACCGGTTAGGATTGTCACCTCTAGCAGGGTGGCCTCGGTGCGCCGCTGCACAATTGTGCAGTCGCTGTGGGCCTCAAGCCCCGCTGGATGTGCGCCATAGATATAACCCAGCTGGGGATACGGAAGTTTGCCGATGGGGTGGGTAATCGTAAACCGGTCCGCCAGGGTATCCGCTGGGCCGATCAGGGCGCGGTAGGTTTTGCCCAGGCGGCGCTGGCGCAGCTGCTGGCTGAGGTGGGCACGGGCCGCCTTCGTTTTTGCTATTAGCATGATGCCCGAGGTGCCCCGACCCAGGCGATGGATTGGAGCGGCGGTCGGATAGCGCTGTTGCAGCTGCCACAGCAGGGTATGCTGCAAAAAATTCCCACCGGGAAGTACGGGCAGACCCGATGGCTTGTGGATTGCCAGCAGCACCTCGTCTTCGTAAACCGTGGCCATGTCCAGGGGAGCAGGCGGTTCGACCCACGGGGGGCGATGGTAGCTGAGCCGCTGCCCTGCAGACAAAATCTCATCGGATTGGGTGGGCCGATCGTTTAGCAAAACCTGGCCGGTCTCGATACGGCGCTGCCAGGTAGCCCGGTCCGAGTGGCGGTAGCGGTCGGTATAGTAGTCGAGAACGGTGACCGGGGTGTGGGGAATACGACCGAGTACGTTAGCGGTGATGCGATCGCAATACACCCAACCGTCATTAAAAACAGGCGGGTGAACCTTGCCCACCCGCCGAGAAATTGCACGGTAACCTTGTTTTTCCGTTTCGCCCAATGATTTACCGCTTAAACAACCCGGTCACGCTGTTTTTTACCTGATCTGCAATTGCCTGGACCCCACCGGCAATCCCTGGCTTAGGGGGGACCGCTAGGGTAATCGGCTCATCTTTAAATGCTTTTACCCGGTAGCCATATTCCAGGTTGGTTTTGTTCTTTCTCAAAATGGGATAAATCCGAAACGCCCCCTGCAGCAGATCGTCTTCGCTGGCAAAAATCGCTCGATCAATATCGGCCGAGCGTTTTACCGCCACCACACCCACCGGGTACCACTGCTTTTTATCCTTGATGCGAATGTGGACCTCAAATTCAGGATCGCCAGAAGAGCGTCGTTTATCCATTTCCTCAGAAGCTTCCTGCCGCCGTTTGGTGCGCTCCGACGTCTTGGGTTTCGGTTTAGCTTTGCCAAATCCACCGGTCATGGGAATACCTCTTACGGTCAATACTTTGTAAAAGTTTACATCGTTTTAAGCATGGCTGGCTGGCCGCGCCGGTTTATCCAAGTCCAGGGTCGTAGCCGATCCTCGGTATAGGGCTATCCACCGAGGATCGGGTATGCCTCTCATAAATACTTGTAAACCCCCATGAATGCCGTCGATGGTGGTCAGAATAGGGAGCTGTTAGGGTTAAATGCGCTTTACTGGCATCCTTCCTTGACTTCAAAAACCGGTCCGCTTTACGCCGTTCTTGCCTACGGTTCCTGGGGGCTTCTCCCTATTTACTGGAAATTTTTTAGTCAGGTTTCGGCCATAGAAGTACTCAGCCATCGCATGCTGTGGTCGCTGGTTTTTCTAGGGCTGATCCTGACGGTGCAGGGACGCCTGGCAGAACTACGCAAGCTGCCGCGTCGTCAGCTGCTATGGCTTTTGGTGACGGCCCTGCTGCTGAGCGTCAACTGGGGGCTATACATCTACGGTGTAAATACGGACCGGGTGGTGGAAACTAGCCTGGGGTATTTTATTAACCCGCTGGTGTCGGTGATGCTGGGCTTTGTGTTTTTGCGTGAGCGGCTACACCGGGGGCAGCAGGTGGCCGTGATACTGGCGGCCATTGGCGTGGGCTACTTTATCTGGCAGTTTGGGGCGGTCCCGTGGATTGCCCTGGGGCTGGCGGGCACGTTTGCGCTATATGGGCTATTGCGTAAGGTGGTGGCGGTGGCTCCCATGGTGGGTCTGGCGGTAGAAACGGCCCTGATTACCCCCCTTGTGCTGCTGCTAATTGTCTACTGGAGTGCAGCAGGAACCGCCAGCTTTGGCAGCAGTCCTGGGCTAACGCTGTTGTTTATTGGTGCCGGGGTGGCCACGTCCATGCCGCTGCTGTGGTTCAACAATGCGGCAAAGCGGCTGTCGCTGTCGACATTAGGGTTTTTTCAGTATGTGGCCCCCTCAATGCAGCTGCTGCTGGGGGTATTTTTGTATCAAGAGCCCTTTACACAAACGCACCTGATTAGCTTTAGCTGTATTTGGGCCGCACTGTTGATTTACTCCAGCACGTCTTTGTTGCAGACAAAATCAACCTCTACCGGTTAGGGATGCACGGGAAAATAATGTACTCGTTGAGAGGCTTGGCGACAATTGGTTCCCCTTACGAAGGGGAACCGTCAGGGAGGGGTTTTCGATACTAGCGCTATTGGTCGAAACCCCTCCGCCTACGGCACCTCCCCTAAGTCCAAAGGACAGGCTTCGCCAACGTAAGGTGAGGAAGTCTTACAACACAATTTCAAACGGGGATTCTATATTATTGGCAGATTCCTTAGTTCTTGATCTGAATCTCGATCTGAGAAAGTCCTTTGGATTTTTTTTGCTTGCTTTCGCCTCAGCAAGTCTGACAGGTTGTCTTTTGATTTTTGGGGTTTTCTTGGCGTAATCTGAGTGGCTATGTCAACCCAGCCCCATGGCAATTTTGAAGGAATGATTCATAACATACAGAGGCATCAGCTGTTCAAACTAACGCTGGCATCCGGAGTTGTCCTATCAGGTCTGTTCGGGCTGCGGGCGCTACAGCGGCCTGCGATCGCAATCGACAGCCAAACCGTAACCCTGCAGTTTGAAGGCATGGTGGGCGAGCAACCCTTTGCCTGTGGCCAAACCTACAGCCTAGGAACATCGGCCAGCCCCATGACGGTGACGGATTTTCGCTTTTATGTCTCGGAGGTGGCGCTGCTAGATGCAGAGGGCAATGAAGTTCCCCTGATCCTGCAGCAGGATGGCAAATGGCAGCACCAGGACGTGGCGCTTGTGGACTTTGAAGACAAAACGGGAGCCTGCACCAACGGCACTCCCGATACCCGTGCCCAGGTGATCGGCTCGGTACCCGCAGGGGACTACCAGGGAGTAAAATTCACCCTCGGTGTGCCCTTTGCCCTCAACCATGTTGACTCCACCTTGGCACCGTCACCGCTCAACCTGACATCCATGTGGTGGAACTGGAATTTTGGCTACAAGTTTGCCCGGATTGACCTGACCCCGGCTGCCGCCCAAAGTAGACAGCACGGTGCCGAGAGTGATAGTCACGGCGACGCTGAGAAAACCAACGAATTCCAAGGCTTTGCCACTCACCTAGGCAGCGTTGGCTGTCAGATGGATGCGGCCCAGGCCCCGGTGGTCTGCAGTTTGCCCAACCGGGCTGACGTTGTGTTTACTGACTTTGACCTTACTCAAAATGTGGTAGTAGCGGACCTGGCGGCACTGTTTGCCACCACCAACGTGAGCGAAAACCAAGAAGATACCGCCCTTGGCTGTATGTCATCACCAGCGGACGGCGACTGTGCCGGTATCATGCAAACCCTAGGGTTACCATTTAACGATCTGCCTGTTCTCGAACAAACTTTTTTCAGCGTAAAATAACTAAGTCAGCGCCCTCTTAACAAGTCTCTCTCCCTAGAGGCTACAAGCGATCGAAAATTGCGTTTACGCTTGCATACCTCCCTTAGTCCCCCCTTGGTAAGGGGGGAAACTCCGGTCCTCCCCCTTACCAAGGGGGAGTTAGAGGGGGTAATGCAGGATTTTGAACCTCAGTCCGAATGCTAATCAATCATTGAGAGCTGAGCGAAGCCGAAACCCGGCTAAGGTGTGATGACTAGCCGGGTAAAACCTTAGGAGTCAGACTATTGCCTCGTCGTTGGATTACTTGGGTCGTCACTGGCCTGCTGGTGTTTTGTTTGTCCGTAGGATTTGAGCGGGCGCTTGGCCATGGGCCTGGTGCCACAGAGCCCCACCAAACTCTCGACACCGGCTCAAACGATCCGGCGGACTTTGACTGGGGGCTGCCTGGCTGGGTGCCTAAACCGGTTGTGCCCGCCGATAACCCGATGACCGCCGCCAAGGTAGAGCTGGGGCGACATTTGTTTTATGAACCGCGTTTGTCAGTCACAGGAGACTTTTCCTGTGCCACCTGCCACTTGCAGGGGCTGGCCTTTACCGATGGTAAAAAGCTGTCGGTGGGGGCCACTGGTCAGGTACATCCGCGTAATTCTATGAGTTTGGCCAATGCGGGGTACAACTCGGTACAGACCTGGGCTAACCCGCTGATGCACCACCTAGAACAGCAGATGCTGGTGCCTATGTTTGGTGAGGAACCCGAAGAGCTGGGCATGGCCGGACGGGAGCAGGAGCTATTGCAGACCCTGCGCCAAGATCCTGACTATCGCCAGCGGTTTAGGGCCGTTTTTGGTGAACAGGACCCGGTGAGCGTACGCCATGTGACCCTTGCGATCGCAGCCTTTGAGCGCACCCTAAATTCCTTTGACTCCCCCTACGATCGTTATCGATACGGCGGTGAGCCAGCCGCTATTTCCGCCGCTGCCAAACGGGGCGAAGTTCTCTTCAACAGCGAACGCTTAGAATGTTTTCACTGCCACAGCGGGCTTAACTTTAGTGACTCCACCCACCATGAGCGCTCCGGCTTTACCGAAATCGCCTTCCACAATACCGGGCTTTATAATATCGACGGCAGCGGCGCGTATCCCCCCAACAACACCGGCGTTCAAGAGATTACCCACAACGCCAGCGACATGGGTAAATTCAAAGCCCCCACCCTACGCAATATTGCGCTAACGGCTCCCTATATGCACGATGGCAGCATCGCCACCCTATCGGAAGCGATCGCACACTACTCTGCCGGTGGCCGCACCATCGCAGACGGCCCCAACGCCGGTATCGGTAGTCAAAATCCGCTCAAAAGTTCGTTTATCCAGGGTTTTTCCCTGACCGCCACCGAGAAAGACGATTTGCTGGCCTTTTTGCAAAGCCTAACGGACACCACATTTACAACTAATCCAAAGCTGAGTTCGCCCTATAAGGTCGATGGGCAGTAGTCGTAATGCTGAAATTCCTCAGTGCCTGGCATAGTCTCCCTCAGCCGTATCCGAGGGTAGATTGATAGCAGCGTCAACTTCTAGATCCACCAGCTCAATCCGTAATCGTTTACCCAGCGCGGTGGCAGCCCGATCCATTGTTTTGAGCGTCACTGCAACATTGTCAGGATCCAGCAGTCTATCCAGCGCTGAGCGACTTGTGTTCATAGCATTGGCCATGGCCGCTTTACTAACCCCCTGACTTGCCATAGTCTGGGCAATTTGCCATGCCAACACGCGCTTTAGGGCAGCTGCACTGACCTCGCTCAAGATACCGTCTTCTTCTAACAAATCATCTAGAGAAGAGCCAACATGGGAATTGTTGCTCACCTGTCTGTCTCCAAATTACGCTTACGCTTTAAGGCCAGATTGAGTTCCTGTTTTGGTGTTTTCTGACTTTTCTTGATAAATCCGTGCAATAAGATCATCTGCTCTCGATAGACACAGAAGAAAATTCTGGCAATTTTGCCATCAGATAAATCAGACCGAACTTCATACAGACCCTTTCCCATGGAACGGCAAGTCGGCATACCAATGGGCCAACCATACTCTACGAGCTTTAGATCAACACCTATGACTTTTCGATCTAGTGGCTCTAGCTGCTTTAGCCATTCACGAACGGGTTCCTTGCCACCTCCTGTTTGATAAAATCTGGCAGGTAATCGTTTGCCTTCCATTGCACTAAATTGTACCAAAAAAGGTACTGTCTGTCACGTATGTACGTTTGGGTTGCATCTGCTCTGCTATCAGTAATCCCCATATGTTGAAGCTTCACCCTACGTGGGTGGGTATCAAGCGAGTGTTTAGAGCGAAGATTTTCTCAGATTGCAGTCGTTCCCTCGCTAAACTGGGTCGTAGCCGTTTGCCCTTATTCCCTTTGCGTCGTTGTTATCTCTGCGCCCTGCTTGCGTTTTTCTGCACCCTGCTGTTGGCGGCCCCTGGTGCTGCCCAATGGCCGCCTATTATGAACTCAGCCACCCCCACTGAGACCACCCTGGGTTGGCGACCCAATGCCGAGCGGTCCTGTGGCCGACTGGTGTGCAGCGATGTCTATCTGTATGGGTCACCGGGGGCAAGCTTTACCGTGGCGGGGCCAGCGGCCGATCCTGATGCGGCTGGGCTGAGTGTTGAAACCCGAGCCCAGCTGGTGCAGCGAAGTTTTCGAGAAGTGTTGCGGGTACAGCAGCAGCAGCCAAGCGTCCAGGCTGCCCTGCTGGATGTGGAGACCCGCTGGGTGGACCTGATTCAACCCAGGGCTGAGCTACATCCCAGTACCCCCAGGGTTGAGGTGGGAATTGAAAATGATCAAACGGTGGTGTTTTTACCTGATCAGCCGGAGTCTGGTCTCCAACAGCAGACCCTGGTGACCGTTAATGAGTTTGATGCGCTGCACAACGGCCAGCAGAAAGAGCGTCTGGCTATGGACTGGCGTGCCAACATTCTCGATGGGTTTAGCCATACGCTGTGGGAGCATTCGTTTGATCGGCAGTATCCATGGGCTAGACCGCTGGTTGCGATCGCAATTGTTATCCTGGCTGTTGTCCTCACCGGTCTGATTGAGGGGGGCCGTCGTCGCCTGCGTCGTCGCCGCCGCACCCTTAATAAGCGGCTCAAGGCTTCAGAAAAAGAACTCAAAAAATCCATGGCGATAGAGCCTGAAGCCATCACCCCAGAAACCCTGCAAGAGCCATCGGCCCAGCTTGATATTCCGCTGTGGTCCTACACCGTTTTTAACCCATTAGCGGCGGTGACTGAGGCTGGCCAGTCTGTTAATCAGCTGTTGTCTATTCTGTCTAAAGGGTTTCTCAAAGAGCAGACGCTGCTCAAACAGCAGCGCAACCTGCTGCGGTTTGGGGTGCTGTTGGTTTTTTGGCTGGAGATGTGTGTTGTCTTTGGTGCAGGGGGTGTTATTTCGCAGCTGTACCCCATCACTAGACCCTATGCCCCCTATATTTTTAGTCAGGCGATCTTGCTGCCGGTTATTTGGCTTGGGATCACCCTCATCGATACCCTGGTGGATATTGAGATTGACTATCACCTCAACCAGTGGGGGAAGGACGCCCAGTTAGAGGATGCCCAGTCCAGTCGGGTTGCCCTGCGGGTCAGCACCTACGCCCCTGCGATCAAAAGTGCTACCACTGTTTTCTTTACGCTGTTGGGGCTGTATCTAACGATCCAGGCATTTGGGATTGACCCGGCGGTGCTGGCCAGTGCAGGTGCGATCGCAGTTATTGCCGCCTATATCTCCCGTAGCGTACTACAGGATATGCTAAACGGCGCGGTGATTTTATGGACCGACCGGTTTGCCGTTGGCGATGTGATCCAAGTGGGTGAATACGCCGGTTTAGTCGAAGACATGAGCCTGTATACTACACAGCTTCGAGGTCCAGAAGGTCGGCTGATTACGATTCCCAATGGTCAAATCTCCACCGTAGAGAATCTGACTAAAGAGTGGTCACGGGTTGACTTTACCATTGAGATTGCCTACGACGCCGATATTAAGCAGGCCCTAGACATAATCCGGGTTGTTGCCGATGCGCTCCGTACCGAACCCCTGTGGCAGGACAAGATTTTGGAACCAGCGTCTATCCTTGGTGTCGACCACATCTCCCACACGGGTATTTTGCTACAGGTGTGGATCAAAACCCAGGCGATGCACCAATGGGCCGTTGGCAGAGAGTTTCGTTTGCGGATTAAGCAGGCCTTTGATGAGGCCAACATTCAAATCGGGCTACCTCAGCAAACAATCCTACTGCGACGATAGGGGGGCTAGATCAAGTCCGGTACCCACGCGCACCATTGACGACAGCCAACATTACCAAAATCCCCTGGGTTTCAGGTTTTGATCCAGCTCCCGCTTGAGGAGAGTCTTACTATCCTGGGGGCTGCCAACGGCCATGGTTGTGCGTGCCTGCATGATCCATTCCCTCAAAATGTTGCACTGGGTTGGTGCAATATTAAATTTGCAAATCGTCAGCACCTGATTAGGGGCTTGCTCAGAAAAAAGCAGCACGCGATAGTAGCCGTCCTCCCCCAGTTGCCAGGCTAATTTTTGGTGTGCCGTATTTTTTAAATCTAGATAGCTTGACAGCCACCGGGGACCTTGAACATTGCTATAAAATGCCGTCACCCACAGCAGCATTGGGTGAGGATTGAGTGTACACAAAAAGGTGTTGTAGCGAGTGTTGTTGGCGCGGTGTTCGATCTCCTGGGGAGATAGCATCACCCACAGTGTGGGCAGCTTCTGTTTGTTTTTCACCAACAGCTGCGGAAAGACAATCTTAGCAATGGGTTTTTCCACAGGCCAGGTCTGTTCCCGACAAAATCGATCCTCGTCAGATTCCGGTTCTCCGACGGGTGGTTCAGGCAGCGCCGGTAGTGATTGCTCCGCATCCCGAATGTTGGCTAATGCAGACAGGACTTTATCCACACTGGCGGGACGCTGGGTCCGGTCCTTGGCCAAACAGCTCATGACCACATCATTGAGCAGCGATGGCACCTTGCCGCGAGACACCGCATCCTTTAGCGGGATGGCATCATAGGAGGTATGTGCTTTATACCAACCACCAAAGTTATTTTTACTGGGCCAATAGGGCAGCGATCCCGTTAGCATCTGATACATCATCAAACCCAGGCTGTAAATATCAGAACGACTGTCCAATACCCGACCATCCATCTGTTCTGGAGAGGAATAGGCCAGGGTGCCCATAAACGTAGTCGTTTGGTCGGCCGCATCAGCCTGGAGCAGTTTGGCAATACCAAAGTCCAAAACCTTGACGAGTTCACCAAATTCATGCGACTGGAGCACCAAAATATTGCTGGGTTTAATATCTCGGTGAATGATCGACACCACCTCTTTTTCGATCAAAATGCCTTCATGGGCCGCCTTTAGCCCCAGACATATCTGTCGGGTTAGATCTAGAAAACGAGGGATACCGAGGGGCCGGGGACGAATAACCTGGTCAAGGTTTTTGCCCTTCAAGTACTCCATCACATAGAAGGGTTGGCCCTCTGCTGTCAGCTTCTGATCGATGACTCGAACCACGTGGATACATTTTTGTCCCAGTAGGGCAGAGGTTTTGGCCTCCGTCAAAAAACGCTCGGTCATCCGGTCATTGAGCAATGCTTGGGAAAGCAGTTTGACCGCCACTGGGACCCCGCCTAGTAGGGTATCTTCTGCTAGGTAAACGGTACCCATGGACCCCTGGCCAATGGATTTTGTAAGTTTGTAGCGATCGACCAGTTTACGGCCCAGGTTACTATCTGCCATTGACGCCTAGAAAGACACACTTGGTTAACAGACAGGCCAGCATTGAATGCCATGCCGCCGTGCTCTGTGGTGGGATGTCTTTACTATTTACTGACGCCTAGAGGTAGTTTCCTTATAAAAATTTCAGTTTGCCCATGCTAGGCAGATTTTTAATCTAAACAAGACCCATGGCTGTCGGCTAACCCCGAATTAGCTCGGTACCAGAGATAACGCCAAAGACCTTGTCAGAATAGTGCAGAAGTTCTTTATTTCTAATCAGTGACAAAAAGCGTTCGTCCTTAGAAAACAGCTGCCAGCGACTGGTAACGTTCATAGTTCTGGCATTACCACTCAGTCCCTGCTCGTCAAATGAGCTACCACCGCCATAGCTGCTGACGTAGTCCATACCTGAATCAGAAAAATTAATATCCAGGGCCGTCGCAATTGTTTGGCGATAGTGGCTATCTAGAAACCAAAGGTTATAGTTAATTACAACTTTTTTGTGGGTGAGATAAGTGGTTTCTCCTAGATATTCTTTGGCATGCTGAATCCACATCTCAATCAGTGACATGCCTTCTGTTTTGACATCTAGATATCCTTTTCTAAGGCGACTTGCCAATAGATTAAACGGATCTCTTATTACTAAAACATCGTATCTGGCTTTTGTTTTGCCGATATAGAGATTATGTTTTTTCTCGTTAACAGAATTGGCGATTGCGCCCAGGCTGTGGTCCTCATAGCTATAGATAAAGCAGGTCTTGGGTTCGAATTTACCCCAGGCTTCATCACGAAACCCTTTGTGGGGAAAGTGCAGATGGTAGAGCCGAAACGGGCTTGTTTCAACTGAAACATTGTTGAGAAACTTGGCCCCGGTCTCCTGGGAGCGCATCCAATGCAAAATCGCATGGTTGCCACTACGTCGTAGACCAATAAAACGAATTTCTTTTTGATTGACAATTTTTGCCAGCTCACGCTGCTGGGTCAGTAACCGCCACAGGTCATAGGTGTCATACGCCAAATCGCGTTTTACCTTTCTAAGGGGATTTAGTTTGTCATTGATGATTTTTGACAACTTAGTGACGTGTTTCATTAGAGCTTTTTTGATGATGGGCAGCCCATAGCGTTCTGTATCGATCCTATACTGCCCATTCTGGTTATGGGGTGCCAAGCTGTGCCTGCTAACCTTGGGGGATGGGTGAGAGGGGGTAGGGCGATGTGGGTTGGAGAGTTGGTTTTCGCGATGCTCAACCCAGCCAACGGTGGCTGTATATTTTGATTAGGGCCTGTGCTCCAAAACACCAATCCTCTATCTCCCTAATGCACGCTGATTATCTCAAACGTATCCTGACTGCCCGCGTCTATGACGTTGCCCAAGAAACGCCGCTGGAAATTGCACCAAATCTATCTAAACGTCTGGGCAATCAGCTGCTGCTAAAGCGGGAAGATATGCAGTCTGTATTCTCGTTTAAACTGCGGGGAGCCTATAACAAAATGGCGCAGCTACCTCCTGATAAGCTGGCCCGTGGCATTATCGCGGCGTCTGCTGGCAACCATGCCCAGGGGGTGGCCCTTGGGGCAAAACAGCTGGGTGCCCGGGCCATGATTGTGATGCCAGAAACGACACCGGAGGTCAAAGTTGCGGCGGTTAGGGCTCGCGGTGGTGAGGTTGTTCTTTATGGTGAAACCTTTGATGAGGCCCATGCCCATGCCCGTCAGCTAGAGGCGGAAAAGGGAATGACCTTTGTCCATCCGTTTGATGACCCGGATGTAATTGCCGGTCAGGGCACCATTGGGATGGAAATTTTACGGCAGTATCAGCAGCCGCTCCATGCCATTTTTGTGGCGATTGGCGGTGGCGGTCTTATTTCTGGCATTGCGGCCTATGTTAAACGGCTGCGCCCCGAGATTAAAATCATTGGCGTTGAACCCTACGATGCTGATGCGATGTATCAGTCGCTCAAGCTGGGGCAGCGGGTGACATTGCCCCAAGTGGGACTGTTTGCCGATGGTGTAGCGGTGAGCCAGGTGGGCAAGGAAACCTTTTGGCTATGTCAGCAGTATGTGGATGAGATTGTGCGGGTGGGAACCGATGATACCTGCGCGGCCATTAAGGATGTGTTTGAAGATACGCGCTCTATTGTTGAACCGGCGGGAGCCCTAGCGATCGCAGGGGCTAAGGCCTATGTCAAACAGACGGGTATCAAGGAGGAAACCCTGGTGGCGGTTGCCTGCGGGGCCAATATGAACTTTGACCGGCTGCGGTTTGTGGCGGAGCGGGCCGAGCTAGGAGAACAGCGGGAAGCGATTTTTGCGGTGACCATTCCGGAGCAGCCAGGTAGCCTCAGGCGATTTTGCGACTACATTGGCAAACGCAACCTGACGGAGTTTAACTACCGCATTGCCAACCAGGCTGAAGCGCATATTTTTGTAGGGTTGGAGATTCGCGATCGCAACGATGCCATTGCCATGAAAACCCAGTTTGAAGCCAGCGGATTTAAAACCCTAGACCTCACCGACGATGAACTGACTAAAATGCACCTGCGCCACATGGTGGGAGGCCATTCTGCCCTAGCTAAAGACGAACGGCTATACCGATTTGAGTTTCCAGAGCGGCCCGGTGCCCTCATGAAATTTGTCAGCGCCATGAGCCCCAACTGGAATATTAGCCTGTTCCACTATCGCAACAATGGGTCCGACTATGGCCGTATTGTGGCCGGTATCCAGGTACCCTTCGAGGACATGGATGACTGGCATGCCTTCCTAGAAACCCTCGGTTATCGCTATTGGGAAGAAAACGACAATCCTGCCTACCAGCTTTTTTTGGGATAGCGGCCATAGACCAGCAGCACCACCAGGGCCACCACCATCGCCAGGGCTGACATCCAGATGATGGCAATATCCTGGTGCCGCTGGGCAATGGCCAAATCCGCCCAAATAAATACCAGGGCAAAGGGCAGATCGCGGCGGCGCACAATGGCCAGGGCCGCGATCAGATTTGCGGTCACAATCATAATGGCCGTCCAAAGGGACCCGGACAGTCCCAAATCTTCAGCGCCAGATGCATAGATGGCCGAGGCGACATTCACTACGGTCGCCACCGAAATCCAGGCCAGATAGATACTAATGGGTCCGTGCATCCGACGTCTGCGACGACTGTCGGCATAGTGCTGACCCTCTTCTAATTCGCTGTAGGCGGCAATCAGCGCCCCTAAAATGGACGCCATGGCCACCACCGATAGCCAATAAAGCTGCAGTGTAAATAGATAAATCCAAATCATCTGGGCCACACAGGCCACAATCAGACAGTAGTTGACCCGTTTAACCACCAGCTGCCCCCGCTGTTTGGGGCGAGACTGGTACCAGGCATAGACAATCAGCCCCGTGTAGATCAGCCCCCAGATGATAAAAGCATAGTTAGCAGGTGTGATCAGCACCCCGCCTAGGGGGCCATTGGCCAGGTCAGCAACGGTATTGCCCTGGATGGGGAAAATATTCGACAGAGTGTTGACGGCCAGGGTACCAAGAATAGCGACCCAGGTTGCGATCGCAAGGCCCTTGCTGCGGCTCATACCCATGGCATTTTATCCTCTACTTCCCGTCATTGTGCCGCGCGGAACTAGGGTTTGCCAACCCATTGGAGAATGCCTATTGGCTATCCCGCTCGGTGCGGATCCACTTGGCTTCGGGACCTGACAAAAACTTGAAGTAAAGCGGAATCTTCCACAGAATGTAAAGCGGAATTGACAGCAGCTTTCCTACAGGAATATCTTGCTGTGCAAACCCGGCCCAGGCCAGCCCAATGGCAATAAATAAACCCAGCCCGGCTCCGTAAACGACGATGGCCGCCAGCCAGGGGGTGCCCAACAGTAGGGTGGCGGCGGTGAGCGCGGTGGCCCCCGCCAGCCACAGCATCACCAGCAATGAGAGCGGTGGCACACACAGGTCCAAGGCCAGGGCTATCAGCCCCAGACGCCCCTGTCTAATCCCCTGCCAAAGGAGGGGGGGCACACAGGTCAGCAGGGTTTGCAGATGGCCGTGCTCCCAGCGGGTGCGCTGGGTCATGGCCGTGGCTGACT
>ERZ1740070.766-NODE-766-length-21207-cov-4.481704_pt1 | contig 21207 bp, 20 predicted proteins | sample MGYA00581734_ERZ1740070 | MGnify/ENA primary metagenome ERZ1740070 (study PRJEB43018, sample SAMN04849744) | marine metagenome | isolation source: floating plastic debris | place: Pacific Ocean | collected 2008-09-01 | study: EMG produced TPA metagenomics assembly...
GCCCAGGTGCGGTTCGAGAGCGCGTTCAGCGCGCTGGCGCCGGATCTTGAGATCATCGCGCCGTGGCGGACGTGGGATCTGCGCAGCCGCGAGGCGTTGATCGCGTACTGCGACGCCAAGGGCGTCGACATCGCGGTGACCAAGGAGAAAATCTACAGCCGCGACCGCAACCTGTGGCACATCAGCCACGAGGGCGGGGCGATCGAGGATCCTTGGAACGAGCCGCCGGGCGACGCGTGGATGCTGACGGCCGATCCGATCGACGCGCCGGACGCGCCGGAGGACGTGTCGATCACGTTCGAGCGCGGGCGCCCGGTGGGGCTGGGCGGCGAGGCGATGCCGGGCGAGAAGCTGATCGACGCGCTCAACACGATCGCGGGCAAGCACGGGGTCGGGCGGGTCGACCTGGTCGAGAACCGCTGCGTGGGGATGAAGAGCCGCGGGCTGTACGAGACGCCGGGCGGCACGGTGATTGTCGAGGCGCTGACCGGGCTGGAGGAGCTGGTGCTCGACCGCGAGACGCGGCGGTACAAGCAGGAGCTGGGGCTGCGTTTCGCGCAGCTCGTGTACGACGGGCGCTGGTTCGCGATGGTGCGTGAGGTGCTCAGCGCCGCGGCCGAGAAGATGGCCGATCGGATGACCGGCGAGGTCGTGGTCCGGCTCTACAAGGGTCACGCGACGACGACGCAGCGCAAGAGCCCGTTCAGCCTGTACAGCGAAGACTTCGCGACGTTCGGCGAGGACGAGGTGTACAACCAGCAGCACGCCGAGGGTTTTATCCGCCTGCTCAGCCTGCCCGAGCGGGTCGCGGCGTTGCAGGGGATGAAGATGCTCGACCAGGACCGCGCTTCTGAGGGTGATCCGGGCGTCGCGCCGGTGGTGCTGCCTCGGACGGGACCGGTCGCCGAGCCCAAGGCCCACGAGGGCGCGCCGATCTTCAAGGAAGGGAACGCGGTGTGAAGAAGGGACCGGCGATCGGTGATCGGCGAGCGGGGGGTGTGCGCATGACCGGGCAGCAGGCACGAGCCGGTGCACAAGCCGGTGGACAAGCCGGTGCGCTGTGGGGTGGTGTCTTTGCCTCGGGCGGGGGGTCGGCCGAGGTGTTCCGCGCGCTCAACGACTCGCTGCCGATCGATTGGCGCCTGGTGCAGCAGGACATCGCCGGCTCGGTCGCGTGGGCCCGGGCGCTTGGGCGGGCGGGGGTGCTGGCGGGCGATGATGTCGACGCGCTCGTGCGGGGCCTGGGCGAGCTGAGCGACGAGGCGTCGGCGCTCGACGCCCCGCCGATCGAGAGCGGCGCCGAGGACGTGCACACCTGGGTCGAGATGCGTCTGACGCAGAAGCTGGGGGCCGCGGGAAAGAAGCTGCACACCGGGCGCAGCCGCAACGATCAGGTCGCGACGGACCTGCGCCTCTGGGTGCGTGAGGCGGCGCTGGGCGTGGTGCACGAAATCCGCGATGCGCAGCGGGCACTCGCCGAGCGTGCGCTCGAGCACGCGGGCACGGTCTTCCCGGCCTACACGCACCTCCAGCGCGCGCAGCCGGTGACGTTCGGGCACTGGTGCCTGGCGTACGCGGAGATGCTCGAGCGTGACGCGGGGCGCGTACGCGACGCGGCTGATCGCGCCGACGAGTGCCCGCTGGGGTGCGGCGCGCTGGCGGGCACGGCCTACGCGGGCGACCGCGAAGCGCTGGCGAGCGGCCTCGGCTTCGCGCGCGCCAGCGCAAACAGCCTCGACGCGGTGAGTGACCGGGACGTGGTGGTCGAGCTGACCTCGGCGATCGCGCTGCTGGCGGTGCATCTCAGCCGATTGGGCGAGGACCTGCTGTGCTATGCGAGCAGCGAGTTCGGGCTGGTGCGCGTCGGAGACGACGTCAGCAGCGGGTCGAGCCTGATGCCCCAGAAGCGCAACCCCGATGCGCTGGAGTTGATCCGCGGCGCGGCCGGGCGCCTGATCGCGCTGCCGGTCGCGCAGCTCACGGTGCTCAAGGGACTGCCGCTGTCGTACAACAAGGACCTCCAAGACGACAAGCGGACGCTGTTCGAGGCGGTCGACACCGCGGGCGGCGAGCTGCAGCTGACCCGCGCGAGCGTGCGCGGGCTGACGGTCGATGCCGACGCGGCACGCCGGGCCGCGAGCGGGGGGCACGCCAACGCGACCGACCTGGCCGATCATCTCGTGTCGCGCGGCGTGCCCTTCAGAGAAGCGCACGACCAGTCGGGCGCCGCGGTTCGGCTGGCGATCGAGAGCGGGTGCGCGCTCGAAGACCTCTCGCTCGACACGCTGCGGAGCGTCGCGCCGGCGACCGAGCAAAGCGTGTTCGAGGCGCTCACGCTCGAGGCGGGCCTGAGCGCACGATCGGCGATCGGTGGCACGGACCCCGAGCGCGTGCGCGAAGCGGCGCAAAGCTGGCTGGATCGCCTGGCGTGAGCGAGACGGGCAAACAACAAACCGAGAGCCAGTTCGAGAGCAAGACGGCGACCGCTCGCAACGCGGGCGAGCAACCAGACGGAGCGGATGCGATGACGGCGGTGATGATCGATGCGATGGCGGGGGCGGCGGTCCGGGTGGGGCTGGTGCAGGATGCGGACGCTGCTGTGGCTCGGCGCTCGCCGGCGTTGCGCCTGGCGGGAGGCCCGAGCACGCGCCGGGCCCGCGTCGCGGATGTCGCGGGCATCATGGCGTTGATCGACGCGTGGGCGGACCTCGGGCTCACGATCCGGCGGAGCGCGGGCGACGTGCTCGCATCGGTCGATGACTTCGTGGTCGCCGAGGTTGAGGGCACGATCGTCGCGTGCGGGGCGATCGAGTCGTTCCGGTGCGAAGAGGCCCAGTCGGGCGGCGCCGGCGCGGGCGAGATCCGCAGCGTGAGCGTCGCGCACACGGCACGAGGGCTGGGCGTGGGCAAGGCGGTGGTGCACGAGCTGGTGCGCGTCGGCGAGCTGCGCGGGCTGGGCGAGGTCGTGCTGTTGACCAAGACGCCTGGGTTCTTCGCGTCGTGCGGGTTCGAGGCGATCGAGGCGGGGGCGGCCCCCGCGGGCTTTGTGGCGCAGCGCGTCGAGGGACGCGGGCGGACGGTGGTGGGGCGGTCGGTGATGCGCCGGATCGTTGTGCCTGCTCCGGCCCAGGCACCGGGGCGTGCGTCGTCGGGGGCCGCTACCGTCGTGCGGTGATCGATCTGGATGCCAATTCGACGACGCGCCCGCTGCCCGAGGTTGTCGATGCGGTGCGCGACGCGCTCGAGGCGAGCTGGGCCAACCCATCGAGCGTGCATCGCGCGGGGCAGGAGGCCCGGCGTGCGGTCGAGCTTGCGCGCCAACGCCTGGCCGACCTCATCGGCGTGCGGGCCCGCGAGCTTGTGCTCTGTGGCTCGGGGACCGAGTCGATCCAGATGGCGATCCGCGGCTCGCTCCCGACGGTGCGGGCGGCGCAGGCGTCGGGCACGCCGCGCGTGCTGGTGACCAGCGACGTCGAGCACGCGGCGGTGCGCGACCTCGCCGAGCAGCTCGAGCGCGACGAGGGGGTCGATGTGCGTCGGCTGCCCGTGCCGGCGGGCGGGCTGGTCGATGCGGGCGCGGTTGCGGGTGTGCTGGCGGGCGTGCTCGCGGATGTGGATCCGTCGTCGGTGGTGGTCAGCGTGCAGTGGGCGAACAACGAGACGGGCGTGATCCAGCCGGCCGAGCGGATCGGGGCGATCTGCCGCGAGCGGGGCGTGCGGTTCCATTGCGACGCGACGCAGTGGGTGGGCAAGATGGCGGGCGGCGGGCGCGAGCCGGGGCTGGCGGCGTGGTGCGACCTGCTGACCTTCAGCCCGCACAAACTGCACGGGCCCAAGGGCACGGGGTGCCTGTGGGTGCGTCGCGGCGTGGCGCTGCGGGCGGTCTCGCCCGGCGCGCAGGAGCTGGGGCGCCGGGGGGGCACCGAGAACGTGCCGGGCATCGCGGGCGCCGGGGCCGCGGCACGGTCGGCGTTGGCGTTTGTGGGCGACCCGGCGAACCTTGAGCGCGGGGCGGCGCTGCGCGATCGGTTCGAGCGCGCGGTGCTCGAGGCCTGCCCGGGCGCGGTGGTGAATGGCGCCGGCCCGAGCGGCGCGGCGGGCGCGGGCGGCGAGCCGCTCGAGCGCCTGTGGACCACGACCAACATCGGGTTCCCAAGGCTCGAGGGCGAGGCGCTGCTGGTCCTGCTCAGCGAGCGGGGCGTGAGCGCCTCGGCCGGCGCGGCGTGCAGCTCGGGCTCGCTGGAGCCCAGCCCCGTCCTGCTCGCGATGGGCGTTCCGGCGGAGGTCGCGCACGGGAGTGTCCGGTTCAGCATCAGCCGATTGACGACCGAGGACGAGGTCGACCGGGCGGCGGCGATCGTGGGCGAATGCGTCCGGCGGCTGTCGCGGGGGATGGCGTAGGCGTCGGGCTGGCGTGACGGGCTGGCGTGACGGGGGGCTCGCCCCTGGGATGAAGGCGTGGCACCCGTGCTCCCGGCGCGATAGCCTTGGGGCATGAGCCAATCGCCCTACGACGACGCCGGCTTCGGCGTGGATGAGGTCTACGCCGAGCCCGAGCGCACCAGCATCGCGAGTGTGCTGGGGCTGATCTGTTCGATCATCGGGTGTTGCGTGCCGATCGGGATCTTGGGCGTGGTGCTCGGGGTGTTCGGGCTGATCGGTTCGTCGAGGTCGCGCGGGCGCGTCGGCGGGCGGGGGCTCGCGATCGCGGCGATCATCCTCGGGGCGCTCAACACCGCGATCTGGCTCGGTGCGGTCGCGGCGATCGGCGCCGCGCTCAACCAGACGGTCGGGCAGATCGCGCCCGGCATCGTCTCGATCATCGAAGACGCGGACGACCAGCCGGACGCGGCCCGCGCGGCGCTCAGCCCGCGCATCGCGACGAACTATTCCGATGCCGAGCTGCTCGCGTTTGCCGAGGCGGTCGGGGCCTCGTTCGGTGGCGTGGTCTCGCAGCCGACGGCGCCGTCGGAGTTCATCGGTGACTTCATGGCGTTCATGCAGAGCCAGGCGGTGCAGCAGTACGCCGGGCAGCAGTTCATTCCCATCGGCGTGACATTCGATCAGGGCGACGCGTTCGTCATCGGCATGCAGCAGCTCGGCGGGCAGCCGGGGACGGTCGGCATCCCGATCGGTGATGTGCATGTCGTGAGCGGCGACGGCGCGACGATCATCCGCCTGAGCGACTTTGATACCACGCCCGAGGGCGCACCCGGGGCGCCGGCGAGCGAGGTGCAACCGAGTGAGGGCGACGCCGAAGGCGATGCCGAGGCGGGTGCCGACGACGCCGAGCAAGCCGCGGAGGAAGCCGGCGAGGGCCCATGAGTCCGGCACCGGGCAGCGGCGCGAATGGGCCTGGCGCGAACGGGCCGAGCGCGGGCGTGGGCGAGGATTTCGCGATCCGCTGCCGGGGCGTGGTCAAGCGGTTCGGCGAGCAGACGGTGCTCAGCGACATCAACCTCGACATCCGCCGGGGCGAGACGATGGTCATCATGGGCGGCTCGGGCTCGGGCAAGAGCACGACGCTGCGCACGATCATCGGCAGCCACAAGCCCGACGCCGGCAGCATCGAGATGTTCGGCAGCGATATCTGCGGGCTGGACGAGGAACGCCTGAACGAGGTGCGCAAGCGGTTCGGGATTCTGTTTCAGTCCGGTGCGCTCTTCAACAGCATGTCGATCGCCGAGAACGTCGCGTTGCCCTTGCGTGAGCACACGGACCTGGCGCCCGAGATCATCGACATCCAGGTGAAGATCAAGCTCGAGCTGGTGGGCCTGCGCGAGCACGCGGACAAGTACCCCGCGCAGATCAGCGGGGGGATGAAGAAGCGGGCCGGTCTGGCGCGGGCGCTGGCGCTGGATCCGCAGATCCTGTTCTACGACGAGCCAAGCGCCGGGCTCGACCCGGTGACGAGTGCCCAGATCGACCAGCTCATGGTCGCGCTGAGCAGCCAGCTCGGGGTGACCAGTGTGGTCGTGCCGCACGAGATGGACTCGGCCTTCACCATCGCCGACCGGATGGCGATGCTGGACAAGGGGCGGATCGTCGCGATCGAGGACCGGGCGTGGTACGAGGAGCTGCGGGACCTGAGCGTCGAGGCCGCGGCGAGCCGGAGCGAGGACGAGCGGATGATCCGCCAGTTCCTGCGGGGCGAGGCCGAGGGCCCGCTGAGCCGGCGCCGCAGCGAGGCGGGGTACGAGGTCGACCTGTTCGGGCCCAAGGTCGAGGGCGTGACGGCGACGCCCAGCGTGCAGTCGACCCGCGGGTGAGGCGGGCGGGGTAGGCTCGGGCTAAGCAACCGGGGCCCGCGTGCACGCGGGACGACCCCTATCGGCGGAGGCGGCGCAGGCATGGCGGTTCGCGCAAACCGGAACAACATCGTGGCGGGCGGGTTCCTGCTTGGGGCGCTCGCGCTGTTTCTGTTCATCAGCCTGCTGCTGGGCAACGCGGGCGAGCTGGCGCGCAAGACGACCGACTACACCGCGCGGTTCCCGCTGTCGATCGGTGTCGCGGGGCTGGACGAGGGTTCGGCCGTGACGGTCGGCGGGCTGCGCGTCGGCGGGGTCAAGAGCGTCGAGATCGTCAGGCCGGGCGACGAGCGTGCGACGGGTGAGTTCGCGCCCGGGTTCATCGAGGTCGTCTTCGACATGGAGACCGACGTCGCGGTCTATGAGAACGCGCCGATCGACCTGGTGGTCCCGCTGCTCGGCACGCTCGCGTCGCTCAACCTTGGCACGCTGGGCACGCCGGATGTGCCCGACCCCCAGGGCGACGACGCCCTGCTCGCCCGGGGCGAGTACCTGCGCGGGCGGCTTGCGCCGGGGATCATCGCCCAGCTGGGCTTCGGTCCCGAGCAGACCGAGCAGCTCATCGACACGATCGCGAGCGTGCAGAGCGCGAGCGCACAGGCCGATCTGATGCTCGGCGAGCTGCGCGAGACGCTGGCCGAGGTGCGCCCGGACGCGGGGCCCAGCGCGCAGTCGCTGCGTGCGGTGCTGGCGAACGCCGAGCGGTTCAGCGAGAACTTCGTCGGTGAGGCGAGCTGGGAGACCGACATCGACGCGGCGATCGCGCGCGTGCGCGAGACCGCGGACCTGGTGCCCGGGATCGCGCGCAACGCCGACGGCGCTGTCGCCGATGCGCGCGAGTTCATCGGGGAGGCGCGGGGCGTTGTCGCCGAGAACCGCTCGGACATCCGCGGCACCATCCGCAACGCCGAGTCGCTCAGCCGGCGTCTGCGCTTCACCACCGCCGACCGGGTCGACGCGATCCTCGATGAGGGTCTGCTCACGGTCTCGGGCTACGGCGACCTGGCCGACCGCGTGAACGTGATCGTCGATCGCGAGTACCCGCAGGTGCGGGCCTCGATCGCGAACATCCGCCTGGCGACCGATCAGGGGCGCCTGTTCATCCAGGAGTTCCGCGCCCAGCCCTGGCGGATCCTCCAGCAGCCCAGCCGCGAGGAGTTGGAGCGCGAGCCGGTCTACAACGCGGCCCGGGCCTACGCGACCGCGGTCAGCGACCTTCGCGTCGCGAGCGAGTCGCTGGAGGCGGTGGTGGCGCGTCGGCGCTCGGCCGACGACTCGCGTCGCGATGACATCGTCGATGCCGGGACGCTCAACGAGATGACCCAGCGTGTCCGCGAGGCGTTCGGCGAGTACCAGGAGGCCGAGCAGGCCCTGCTCGACCTGCTTCGCGACGGCTGAGTGGTCGATCGTGCGTCGCGCCGGCATTTCCGGAATCGGCCGTCGCCATCGCGTGTTAGACTCTTGTTGTGACCCGTCGCAACCGCTACGAGAGGGCATTTGAGGCGTTGCTCCGCAGCGAGCGGGTGCCCTACATCGCGGTCGATGAGGCCAAGCGGGCGTTGCTGCCCGCCAAGCCCCGCCTCGAGTACACCGCCGAGGGCGAGGCCGGGGCGACGCGTCTGAAGAGCTTCGACTTCGTGGTCTACGGGCCGCAGCGGCACCTTTTGGTCGAGATCAAGGGGCGCAAGATCCCCGCCGGCCCGGCCCGCAAGGACGGCACGCCCCGGCGCCCAACGCTCCAGACCTGGGCGACGCGTGACGATGTGACGGGGCTGCGGACCTGGGAGCGCCTGTTCGGGCGGCCTTTCGATGCGGTGCTGGTGTTTGTCTATTGGTGCGACGCGATGCCGCCGGACGGGCTGTTCGAGCGGATCTTCATGCACAACGGGGCGTGGTTTTCGATGCGCGGGGTGCTGGTCCGCGACTATGCCGCGTCGATGCGGACGCGCAGCCCCAAGTGGGGGACGGTCGATCTGCCGGCCGGGGTGTTCGATCGGATCAGCCGTCCGGTGCCCGCGGGCTGGGACGGCTGGCTCGAGCCCGATCGCCTGCTGGAAGGTGAGTCGGAGGGCGAGCCCGAAGATGAGGCCGACCCGGGCGGTTCAGAAGGCCTGCTCGCGGCCCGGGCCCCGGGCGTCCGCGAGCATCGCCGCGATGGTCAAGCCACCTCCAACTCCAGAACCGGCACTCCCAGAACCGGCAACTTCAGAACCGGGCCCGCGTGCGCGTGTCGCGCCAAGCACGCCCCGCGGCGCGTCCGCGAGGCTGATGCGGCTGTCCCCGGCGTTGCTCTGCGGGGTCGCATTCGTCGCGGCCTCCGTCCTGCCCGCCGCGGCGGCGGTGGCCCAGGAGGTCGAGCGCCTGCGCCCGCCCATCCCGTCCGACGAGGGCGACCCCCCGGCGATCCTGACGCTGCTGGGCGGGGCGATCCTCGTCGGCATCGTGCTGTTTGCCGCCGCGTTCCCGTCCAAGCGCGGGCACCAGGACTGAAGTCGGGGCTGAGCCCGAGCCGGGGCGTGGCGATCCGCGCGTCCCTCGCGGGGGTGGATCAGCCCGGGGTTGGGCGTCGAATCGGCTGGCAGGCCCGCCCGCACGGGCGAACACGGAGGCACGTCATATGTCCGGGATCGTGAAGAACCGCCGACGCCGGGTGCTGCTCGGCGTCAATGTCTTGTTGCTCGGCGCGTTGGGTTGGGTGGTGGTCGAGCCGATGGCGCTCGGGCAGAACAGCGCCCGGGCCCGCGGGTCGTACACGCTGGTCGGGGGCGAGATCCCCGGCGGCACGTCCAACGCGATCTATGTGCTCGACGCGACCAACGGCGAGATGATCGCCCTGCGCTGGGACCAGAGCCGCAACGCGCTCGTCGGCGTCGGCTATCGCGACCTCGCCAGCGACACGCAGGCGGAGCCCGGACGATGAACCAGACCCACCGAACCAAGAGCGAAGCCGGGGAGCGCGCGCGGTCGCGTGACCTCTGGACGCCCGTGCTCAGCGCGTCGGCCCTGGTGCTGGCGGGGCTGCTGCTCTTCCGCCTTCAGGACGGCCCCGGCGCGACGCCGGCGCTGGGCGACATGACCGGCAGCCGCGGGCCCTACACGATGATGACGACCTTCGGCGGGGGCAGCATCGAAGAGCTGGTCGCGGTGGTCGACGACCGGGCCGAGCACCTGCTGTTGTACGCGGTGAGGCCGGGCGACAGCCTCGACCTCGTCGGCAACGAGCACCTGCCCGGGCTGTTCAGCGCGGCGCGGCGCGGCGCCGGCGGGCGCCCGTAAGCACACCGACACCCGCCGCGCCCGAGGCGTAGAAGACGAGCACGATGCCGATTGCACCGCTCCCTCAGTTCGAGGCCGATCTCGCCCAGCACCTGGCCGAGCAGGCGGACCGCGAGGCGTACGAGCGCCTCAACGCGCCCAAGACGATCGTCGTGCGGTTCGGCACGATGAAGCTCGTGGGCGAGTTCCCCTACAAGGGCGAGGCCAAGCCGGGATGCGGGAGCAAGATCGTCGTGCGCACGCACCGGGGCACCGAGATCGGCGAGCTGCTCCCCAGCACCTGCGCCAACAGCGGCTGCTCGAAGAGCGTCTCGCGTAAGGAGATGCTCGAGTACATCGAGAACTCGGGCGGGCGGCAGTACCCCTTCTTCAGCAAGGGGCGCGCGCTGCGCATCGCGACCAAGGAAGACATGGACGATCAGGCGCGCCTGGAGCAGGGCGCGCACGAGATGAAGATGGAGGCGCGGCGCATCGCCGAGGCGATCGGCGCGCCGGTCAAGGTGATCGAGGCGGAGCCGATCCTGGGCGGCGAGCGCCTGACGTTCTACTACGGCTCCGAGGACCGCCCCGACGTCGGCGAGCTGCGCCGGCGCCTCGAGGCGCGGTTCAGCAACCGGGTCGACCTGCGACAGGTCGGTGCGCGCGACGAGGCCCGCCTGACCGCCGATTATGAGCGGTGCGGGCAGTACTGCTGCTGCAAGAACTTCCTCAAGGTGCTCAAGCCCGTGAGCATGAAGAGCGCCAAGACGCAGCGCCAGACCCTCGACCCGCTCAAGATCAGCGGGCGCTGCGGGCGCCTGATGTGCTGCCTGCGCTACGAGGACGAGACATACGAAGAGCTGCGCAAACGCCTCCCCCGGCGCGGCTCGCGCGTCGGCACGCCCGAGGGCAGCGGCGAGGTCGTCGACAGCCAACTGCTGACCCAGCTCGTGCTCGTGCGCCTCGAGGGCGACGGGCGCGAGGTCGCGGTGCCGGTCGAAGAGCTGGGCGATCCGGGCGAGATGCCCCGACCCCGTGCAGCCCAACCCCGTGAAGCCCGCCCGCGCGAGGTGAAGCTGCGCGGCGATGATCGCAAGGGCGGTGAGCGCGACGAGCGACGCCCCCGCAAGCGCCGCCGCCCCGAGCGGGCCCCAGCCCCGCCGGCCCCGGGCCCGAACCTGAGAGCGCGGACGCGCCCGCCTCCGATGCGCCGGCAACCGGTGTCGATGAGCGCTCGCCACGGCGCACGACCGATGACGCGGGCGACGCCCCGGTCCGCAAGAAGAAGCGTCGCCGTCGTCGCAAGCCGACCGGGGAGGGCGAGGGGGCACAGCGCCGCAGCACCGACGGACCCAGCAGCCCCGATGGCGGCACCGACGGCGCGAGAGATTCCAGCGCAGGCGACCCGAGTGACGCGCCGCGCCCCAAGAAGAAGCGTCGCCGCCGGCGCAAGCCTCCCCCCGGCGGGGGCAGCCCCCCGTCTGGCCCCCCGTCCGGCCCCGAGTCCGGCCCCCCGCCCAGCGAGTAGAGTGCCCACATGCCGAGTCCTTCTGCCGATGCTCGAGCGGGCGATGATCGCCCGCAGCGCTCCACCCTCGCCGGCGTGCGCGAGACGCTGATCAGCATCGTCATCGCGTTCGCGATGGCGTTTGTCTTCCGCGGCTACGTCATCGAGGGCTTTGTCATCCCCACCGGCTCGATGGCGCCCACCCTGATGGGCAAGCACGTGCTCGCGCGCGGCGAGAGCAGCGGGTACGCCTGGCCCGTCGGGCCGTGGGAATACACGGGCGGCTTCCAGCGCGGCGTGCCGCTGACCACCCAGACCCGGGTCGAGGTCACCGACCCCATCACCGACGCGGTCGTCATCGAGACCAACGCTCGCCTCCGCGCGGGCGATCGGGTCTTCGTGCTCAAGTACCTCCCGATCCTCCACGAGCCCAAGCGGTGGGATGTCGCGGTCTTCAAAAACCCCGCGACGCCGGAGAACTACATCAAGCGCATCGTCGGCATGCCGGGCGAACAGCTCGCGCTGGTCGACGGCGACGTCTTCACCCGCCCCATCGGCGACGACGTCTCGGCCCCCAGGCGCGGGCCCGACGCGTGGCGCGGCGGCGGCTGGTCGATCGAGCGCAAGCCCGAGCGCATCCAGCGCTCCATGCTCCAGCTCGTGCACGACACCGCCTTCACGCCACCCGAGCCCGGGCCCGAGTATCGCTCGCCCTGGGTCGCCGACGCCGGTTTTGAGGGCCTCAACTCGTCCCGCGCGATCGAGAAGACCGCTCAGGGGCGGGCCTTGCTCGCCTGGCGCGCGTCGCGATCGATCGACGATGGGTACACCTACAACGAGGTCCCGCGTTCGGCGACCTTCGTCGGGCAGGCCGGTGTCTACCCGGTGAGCGACATCGCGGTGACCCTCGCGATCGAGCCGAGCGCCGAGGGCGCGGTCATCACGCCCGAGCTCGAGGCCCGCGGGATGGTCTTCCGCGCGACCGTCGGCCCGGGCAGCATCGTGATCGAACGCCGGGTCGATGTCGACGGCACGCCCGAGTGGCGCACGCTCGACGAGCGTCCGTTCGCGGGGCTCATGCCCGGGCGGACGACGCGGGTCGAGTTCTGGCACATCGATCAGGCGGTGTCGGTCTATGTCGAGGGCGAGCTGGTTGCCGGCGGGCCCGAGGCCGGCGCGTACGACCTCACCCCCGCCGCCCGGCTCGAGGCCTCGACCGGGCGCGATTACCTCGCCCAGGTCACCGACCGGACCACCGGCGACCCGCGGGTGAGCCCCTCGGCGCTGGCGAACCCGAGCCTGTACCGCAGGCCCAGCCTCAAGATCGCGATCGACGGCCCGCCCGCGACGCTCCACCGCCTGCGACTCGACCGCGACGTGCACTACCAGCTCAGCGAGCTGCGGGGCAGCGTCGCGACCCGCGGCGGTCATCCCGAGTTCTTCCCCACGCTCGACAACGATCGCTTCTTCGTCTGCGGCGACAACAGCCCATCGAGCAAAGACAGCCGCCTCTGGCGCCTGGGCGACGGCAGCCCCGACCCGTGGAAGGCCGACCAGATCGACCCGGGCATCCCCACACTCGATACCCGGCGCCTGAGCACGTCGGAGGTCAACGCCCGCGACGAGGCCATCGGCACCGTCCACCGCGACCTGCTGGTCGGGCAGGGTTTTGTGGTCTACTTGCCGGCCCCGATGCGGGCCGGGCCGGTGCCCGTGCCGGATGTGGGGCGGATGCGCTGGATCTGGTGAGGCCAGCGGAGGCGGTGGGCCCGTCGGCTCGGCGGGCGTGAGTCGTTTCGCGCTGCTTGGCCCGCACTATCGCGGCGGCAGCTCGCCGCGCTCGCGCAGCATGTCGTCGATCGAGACGGGCCTGTCGAGCGACGGGTCTCGCTCGGGACCCTCCAGCGGCGGGATCGGGTCGTCCGACTTGGTCGCGTAAGGCGGGTCACGCAGCGCCACCAGCACCAGCCACGCGATGCCCGCGATCAGGCTGATCGCGAGCCCGAGGATGAATAACACGCTGAAGAGCACGGCGGCAGACGCTCGGGCCGACCCGGGCTAGAGCTCGACCATCTCGACGTCGGTCTGCTTCTTCTTCTCGCGGGGCGGGAGGCGGAGCTCGTCGACGAACGCCCTGAGCGACGCGTGCGCATCGCCCATCTCGGTGCGCGTTGCCGACGCGTCAAAGAGCGCGGCCCGCGGCAGCACCAGCGAGTCCGAAGCGCCGGGCACCTGCCCCGGGCCCTCGTCGACAATGAAGTCGGCGTACCCGCCCGGGCGCCGGTCGAGCTCGCCGCCGGCCAGCAGCGCGAGCATGTCGGCCGCGATCTGCCCCTCGCTCTTGCTCTCGTGCTGCGTGGGGATCGCCTGGTCGAACGCTTGGATCAGCCCGTCGGCGTTGACAAAGCTGCCCGATTTTTCCAGCCAGCTCGCCGTCGGCAGCACCGCGTCAGCCCGGTCGACCAGGGGCCCGCTCAGGATGTCTGCGACCGCGAGGAACTTGCCGTCCAGCGCGCCGACGAGCTCGTCGGGCGCCCAGTCGGCCGAGTAGCCCGAGGTCAGGAAGACCGCGCCGATGTCCGAGCTGCCCGAGCCGCGCCCCAGGCGCTCGAGCATCTGGTCGTAGTCCAGCACCTCGGCGCCGGTCGTGTCACCGCCCGAGAGCGCTTCGAGCACGCGGCGCACGCCGCGGGCGTTGGGCGCCTTCTCGGCCCGCATCGTGAAGGGCTTGCCGGCGCGTGGGTTGTTAAAGGGGCGGTCCTCGCCCTGCACGGGCACGGGGCCGACGGCGAGCACGGCCTGCTCATCAACAGCCCGGGCCATCGTCCCCAGCGCGTACGCCTCTTCGCTGGTCAGCATCGGGCTGACGACGATCATGACGCGCTTGCCGCTCTCGGTCGCCTTGCGCATGCCGTCGATGGTGTCGAGCATGGCGCGGGGCCATTCGGTCTCGACCAGCGTGCCGTAGCGCCGGTGCATGGGCGTGGTGAGGCGGGCGTCGCTGTGGACGAACTTCCACGAGTAGCGCACCTCGTCGGTGATCCACCAGGTGTTCACGTCCATGTTGGTGCGGGGCTTGAGGCGGTAGATCTTGCCCTCGTTGTGCTCGGCCCAGAGGTTGTCGCCGCTGCTGGTCAGCCCGTCGATCGTGGGCGTGCTCTTGAGGAACCAGACGCGCTGGGCGAAGAGGAAATCCTTGTCGAGCAGCGCGCCGACCGGGCAGAGGTCGATGACGTTGGCGCTCAGCGGGTTGTCCAGCGGCTCGCCCGGGAAGACGTCGATCTCGCTGCGGTTGCCGCGCCCGTCGATCATCAGCTCGGCGGTGCCGGGCACCTCACGGGCGAAGCGGACGCAGCGGGTGCACATGATGCACCGGTCGGAGTAGATGTAGACGTTGGGGCCCAGGTCCTTCTTGGGCTGCTTGACCTTGGTCTCCTCGAAGCGTGAGACGCCCCGCCCGTACTTGAAGCTGAAGTCCTGCAGCGTGCACTCGCCCGCCTGGTCGCAGACCGGGCAGTCCAGCGGGTGGTTGATGAGCAGGTACTCCATCACCGCCTTCTGGTTGGCGACCGCCTTGGGGCTGTCGGCGTAGACGACCATGCCGTCGGTCGCGTCGGTGGAGCAGGTGGGCAGCAGCTTGCCGCCCATCATGGGTTCGAGCTTGTTGTCGTTGCGGGGGTTGGGGGCCCACACCTCGGCCAGGCAGATCCGGCACTGCGCGGGGATGCTCAGCCCGTCGTGGTAGCAATACTGCGGGATCTCGCCGCCGACACGGTTGGCGAGCTCGTTGTTCTGCTCGCCGGCCTCAACCGCCGTCTCGACGCCGTTGACGGGGATACTGGGCATACGTGAGCATGGTACGCGCCCGGCCCGCCCCGCAGATGCATCCGCTCGCCTCGTTTCGGGCCGTTCCAACCGGGATCAGGTCAGGTCAGGTCGGATCGCTCGCCTCGGGCTCGCCCGGGTGCGGGTCGGGACCGTCCGCTGGCATGCCCGCCCCGGGACTCGCCGGGTCCCCGCCCTGAGAATCGCCCGGCAAGCGCACCGCCGATCGGTCGCGCAGCCCCCGCTCGTGCGTGTCGACGACGTCCCAGAACTCGGGCCAGGCGTGCAGGGGCCACAGATCCGGGTCGGCCCGCATCCAGGCGGGGTCGATCCGCTCGACGCCCGCGGCGCCCCGCAGCGCTTCCAGCGCTGCAGGCCGTTCGCCCGCCAGCGCCAGGCAGCAGGCCCGGATGTACGACCCGCACATGGTCCCCCCGCCGGAGAGCGTCAGCTCGGCCGCGCGAAGCCAGACCTCCCGGGCCGCGAGGCGTTCGTCCAGGCCCCAGAGCGCAAACGCGTACTGGTACTGGGCCTCGGCGTCGTCGGGGCGCAGGGCCGCGCGTTGCTCGGGCAGCTCGCGCACCATCGACCAGATCCAGCGCAGCTCGGTCCGCAGCTCGTTGATGGTCGCTTCGTCGAGCAGCGAGACGTCCTCGCGCGCCGCCGAACCCGGCCCGCCGGGCGAGCCCTCGGCAAACAGGGCCGTGCCCACCTCGCGCTCGAGGATCTGGGCGAGCAGGATCAGGTTGACCCGGTCCTCCGCGTCGTCGCTCAGCCGCTCGCGGGCGATCGCCTCGGCCCCGCGCAGGTCCCCCTCGATCAGCAGCCCCCGCAGGTTCGCGTGGTGCGTGGGGCGCCCGGCCGCCGGCACGCTGAAGGTCGAGCCCGGGCCAGCGCGGTCGTTCACCGGCACCAGCAGCAGCACGACCAGAAACACCCCGACCCCGGCCAGGAACGCCACGCCGATCACCGATTAGACGGCACCGCCCATGCGCAAAGCCTACCCCATCCCCCCGCCCGCTCCACCCCCCAAACCCGTGCGCCCCGCTCCCCTACCCTGCCCGCATGACCGACCAGCCCGCCGGCAAGCCGACCCGCGCCCCGAGCCGCGCCCCCATCCGCGCCCCCAAGGGCACGCGCGACCTGTACCCGGGCGACATGCTCCGGCGCCGATACATCACCAAAGCCTGGCGCGACGTCTCGATCCGCTGCGGGTTCGAGGAGATCGACGGCCCGACCTTCGAGGCCGCCGACCTTTACGCGATCAAAAGCGGCGAGGGCATCCTGGGCGAGCTGTTCCAGGCCTACAGCGGCAAAAGCCCCGAAGAGGTCGAGCAGGTCCAGGCCAGCGGACGCGCGCCCTTTGCGATGCGCCCGGAGTTCACGCCCACCCTCGCGCGCATGTACGCGGCCAAAGCCAACAGCCTGCCGACCCCCTGCAAATGGTTCAGCATCGGGCCTTACTTCCGGGCCGAGAGGCCGCAGCGCGGGAGGTTGCGGGAGTTTTTGCAGTGGAATGTGGATGTGATCGGTGATTGGGAGTCCGATGACACCCACGCAGGTGATCTCGAAGCGTTGGAGCCCCTCAAACAGTTCGTGGATGCTGCTGGTCTCACGCCCGCCTACGTCCGCGAGCAACGGCCGGTGCTCTGCATCAACAGCAAGAAGCTTGTTGCCGATGTGCTCGTCTCATACGGGATCGAGCACGATCAAGTCGATGAGATGCTTCCGATTCTCGATGCTGCGGCAAAGGTAAAGCCCGAGGAGTTCCAATCGCGCGTCGCTTCGATTGGAGGTAATGCTTTCGCCAAAGCGGTCGTGAAGCTGATCGGGAGTCTGCACGGTCTCGATCAGCCCGAGCAGGATTTCCGTCGTCGTATCGAACGTCCGACTCCAGAATTTGAAGCCGATCCACGAGGCTTCAGCGACTCGCTCAGCAGCCTGTTTCGTTTAGGCGATCAACTCCATGGGCTCGGTCTTCGTGGAGCACTCGACCAGATCGACTTCCGCATCGTCCGTGGCTTGGCGTACTACACGGGCACCGTGATCGAGCTTGCCGTGTCACGCGAGCGCGCGCTCGCCGGCGGTGGTCGATACGACAACCTCATCGAACTCATGGGCGGCCCGCCAACACCCGCCGTCGGGTTCGCGATGGGCGATGTCGTCCTCGAGCTCGTCCTCCAGGACCGGGGCCTCATGCCCGAGGGCAAGGACCTGCTCGAAGCGGTCAGCGCACCCAGCGCAAGCCTCCGCCCCGAGGTCTTCTGCATCGCCGGCGGCGACCCCGAAGCCGAAGCGCCCGTCCGCCGTCTCGCCGCCGATCTCCGCCGAGGCATCGAGAGCAAGGCCCACCAGGACAAGGACGACGCCAAGCCCTGGGACCGCGATCGCTACGACGCCGCATCAGACGGCGTCCGCCCGCTCCACGCGCGCACCACCTACAAAGCCACACGCAACCTCAAGAAACTCCTGAGCGACGCAGAAAAGCAGTTCGCCCGCTTCGCGGCGATCGTGCACGAGCCCGACAAGGTCCAGCTCAAAGACCTCGACGACCGCACAGACCTGGTGCCGGCCGATGTCCCCAGCTTGCCGCGCGATGTCGCCAACTTCAGCGTCGACCCGGGCAGCCCCGTGTACGTCGGGCGGGCCGTGCAAGCGCTCACGCACTGACGTAGCCCGGCCCAAAAAAATACCCCCGTCCCGCGGTGGTGCGGAACGGGGGCCAGGGGACGTCGCGAGCGCCGGGCGGGCCTGGGCTCGCACCGGCTTTGGGGGTCGGGGTCGCTCGCGACGCGTAGGCGGCCGTTGCCGAGGCGTCTGCTTCGGCGTCCGCTCTGCCGATACCCGCCGTCAAGCTCAACGCCGGGCCTTCGATCCCATTGCGAGGGTGATTCGGAAACCCGCCGAGACACCCACCCGCTTGCCCGGCGGGCCAACAATGCCCCATGCTCGGCTGGCTCATCGGTGGTTTCGTGCTCGCGGTGCTCGGCGTGCTGATCACCCTCGTCTGGTGGCGCATGGGCGATCAGTGGGCCGACGAGGAGCACAAGCGCCTGCCGATCAAGCGCACGGGCCCGATCGGCACGCAGGGTCCCGATGCCCCGCGGGTCGTGCGCATGCCGAGCCCCGCCCAACCCGCCCACCCCGAGCGCGCGGACGACCGCACGCCGAACCAGCCCAGCCGCGGGGCCGGCGACGCCTGACCAGACGGCGCGCCGTCTACTCCACGAGCGCACGAGCCCGATCGATCGCGGCCTCCAACGCTTCGCCGTTGATCGGCGCCCCGTCGAGACGCGCCGCGACCTTGCTCGATTTGCTCGCGATCCCCACGCGCGCCAGTGCCTGGCCCCGGCGCACGAAGATGCCGCCGCCGGAGAAACCGTTCGCGCGCGTGCCCGCGGGCGATGCGATCCGCACGCGCAGCTTGCCGTCCGCCGTCAGCCGCACCGTCCCCGGCAGCACGACCGCGGGCGGTGGGCGCCATTGGAGGTCGATCGGCCCGTCGTCGGGCCAGCGCAGCCCCCGCGACCACCCGTCCTCGAAATAGGCCGAGGGGAAGCCGATGACCCACGCGGCTTCGCCCGCGCGCGCACGGGCGAGCATCAAGGGCCCGGCCGCTCCCCCCTCGCCCGATCGCGCGAGCAGCGCCCAATCGTCGGCGGCGGGGATGTACCGCTCGCCCGCGGCGAACCGCCGGCGATCGCTCTCGGGCGCATCATCGATGCCCGAAGCCAGCAGGCGGACCCGCGTTGCGAGCCCGTCGATCAGCACGGGCGCGTCTTCGGCGCCTCGGTACCGCAGGGCCGAGGGCGTCGCGTGGGCCGCGGTCACCAGCACGCCCGGCGCGAGGCGCACCGCGCTCGATCCCTTAATCTCAGGCTCGATCGGCTCGGCCTCTTCACCAAGCCCCTCGCCCCGCCCCTCCCGCGCGCCCGCCTCGTCGCGCATGACAAAGCCCACGGCCCGTGACGCCTCGCGGATGCCCGCGTCGGCCTCGATCTCGCCCCGCGTCAGCGCCGCCGGCGCCGAGCAGCCCCACTGCGTGGGTGCGCCGCAGAGCAGCAGCAACAGGACGAGCATCCGGGGCGATCGCGCGCGCTTGAGCATCGCCCGAGCATACCCGCGGGCGGGCGCACGCCCGAGCGCGCTTGCGCCCCAACAATCCGGGCGTGCAAGGCCACCTCTACAAACTCACTGTCGCCTACGACGGCACCGACTTCCACGGCTGGCAGAAGCAGCAGCCCCCCGTCAGCGAGCACCCCGAGCTCGCCCACCTCGCCGGCACGCAGGGCGTCGCCGAGGGGCGCATCCCAATGCGTACGGTTCAGCACGTGCTCGAGCAGACCGTGCGCGAAGTGGTGCGCGAGCGTGTCGCGGTGCACGGGGCGAGCCGGACCGACTCGGGCGTTCACGCCGGCGGCTTCTTCCCAGACGGCACGCCCGGCGGGCAGGTCGCGGTCTTCCACTCCATGCCCAACACCGGGCGCGGCGTCGGCTGGCCCGCCGACCGCGGCACCGAAACCCTCCGGCGCGCGATCAACAGCGGGCTGCCGCGCGAGATCCTGGTCACCAAGTGCGAGATCGCGCCCCAGGGCTTCGACGCCATCGCCGGCGCCAAGGAAAAGCAGTACGCCTACACCATGGTCACCGGCCCCGACCGCCCGCTCTGGGACCGCAACTACGCCTTCCACACCTGGTACGAGATCGCCCCCGACAAGATGCGGGCCGCGTGCGAACCGATCATCGGCACCCACGACTTCGCCGGCTTTGCGCAGGTCAACCACGGACGCAAGACGACGGTGCGCACGATCATGGGCTTGAGCGTCGAAGACGAGCCCATCGGCGAGATCGCCCACCCCGACATCCATCCCGACACCCGCCCCGACACGCATCCCGATACCCGGCGCATCACCATCCGCGTGCGCGGCGACGGGTTCCTCTACAACATGGTCCGCATCCTTGCCGGCACGCTGATGGAAGCCGGGCGCGGGCGGATGAGCGTCGACGATGTCGCCCGCGTGGTGCAAGAGGCCGACCGCCGAACCAACCCCGCGCCGACCCTCCCGCCGCAGGGGTTGCGGCTGGAGTGGATCCGGTATGACTGAGCCGCGGATCGGGTGAGGTTGGGAGGTGGCACATGCGACGTCGCGGCGCTCGGCTCACTCGACGCGCATCGGCCTGGATCGTTGCGGGTGTGCTCGCTCTGGGTGGTTACTTCGTCGGCGGGTATTGGGCCGTCGAACTCAACTTCAGCCATGGGCGGCCGCACAATCCAAACGTCGGGATCTGCCTGCGTTACGGCGGGGTGGCGATCGAAGTCCGCGAGATGACCTATGCCGTCCATCGTCGCGTCTTCAGAACCGTGCGAACAACTTGGCCCTTCCGCGGCACGAAACCCTTCAACGCCTACTGGCGACCATTCGACTTCATGGGCGTTCGTTGGATCGATCCGGGCGTGGGGACGCAGTTTGTGGCCGTACCACTTCATTTGGTCTCCGCGTTCTGCTTCTATCGGGCATCTCGCACGGTCCGCCGCACAGGCCGGGCGTGGGGCAACTGCGCGGCCTGCAGATGCTCCCTCGAAGGGCTCGCAGCCGACGTTCCCTGCCCGGAGTGCGGCAATGCGGGATGAACGACACATGAGGTATGACGGTGCTCAAGCGACGGTGGTGTGCACATCGACCGAGCATCTCGATCTCCTCGACCCCACCCTCGACCACGTCGAGCCGCTGCACGCCCTCTGGTCGGACCCCGAAACCATGCGCTACATCGGCGCCGGCGTGCCCTGGACCGAGGCGGACGTGCGCACGCGGATCGAGCGACAGATCGCCTTCCGCGAGGACGGCGAGCCGTGCTTCTGGACGATCCGCGAGCGGGCCAGCGGCGAGATCATCGGGCAGGGCGGCGTCGTGCCCATCAGCTTCAACGGCCCCGAGCACGAGCTGGGGTATCGCCTCGGTCGGGCGCACTGGGGACGCGGGTACGCGACGGAGGTCGCGGCGGCCGCGCGCGGTCTCGCGTTCGGGCGGTTCAAACTCGATCGTCTGGTCGCCGTCTGCTATGCCGAGAATGCGCCCTCGCGGCGCGTGCTCGCGAAGGTCGGCTTCCACGAGCTGGGCGAGACCGACGCCTACTACGGCGTCACCTGCCTGCTGCACGAGCTGACGAAACCCTGACCGCCTCGGTTGTCACGCCCGAGGGGCGCTTCGGCGAAGTCTTGCCGGGTGCCACGGCCTGCTCGCGCAGCGACAAGCCGTGCGTTGCGCTCCGTTTGCGAGACCAACCACGGCTTGCCCTTCGGGTCAAGCCGTG
>ERZ1740070.767-NODE-767-length-21196-cov-7.530722_pt1 | contig 21196 bp, 11 predicted proteins | sample MGYA00581734_ERZ1740070 | MGnify/ENA primary metagenome ERZ1740070 (study PRJEB43018, sample SAMN04849744) | marine metagenome | isolation source: floating plastic debris | place: Pacific Ocean | collected 2008-09-01 | study: EMG produced TPA metagenomics assembly...
AATTACCCCCTTAATTCCTTCCTCTTTTGTCGCCTATGTAATTGACATTTCACAGGTGGGGCCATTGACCTGGTGATGCATGTGCAGGGGGTGGAGTTTCGCTCAGCGGTGGAGTGGCTGTCTGGACAGGACCTGTCGGCAGTGCCGGTGATTGCGCCCCTGCGGCAGGCGGAAACTGAGGCAGAGCCGAAGCGATTGGAAATGCCTGACGCTAGTGAAAAGCGCTGGGCGGGGGTGAAGGAGTATTTGGTGAATCGGCGCAAGCTACCGGAGGCGCTGGTTGACCGGGTGCATGAGAAGGGGCTGGTGTATGCGGATGACCATCAGAATGCGGTGTTTGTGCGCCATGGTTTGCAGGGTGGTGGCTGGCAGCGGGGTGAGGTAACGGGGGCCAGTCTGCGGGGCACCTGGGGAGAGCACAATAGCTATCATCGGTTGGTGCCGGGATCGGTGCGGGAGTTGGGGTGGTTTCGGATTGGCACAGGGCAAGGGCCAGTGCAGCGGGTGCTGCTGACGGAGTCTCCCATTGATGCGATGTCGTTAGCAGTGCTGGATAAGGAGCGACGGCAGCAGGGTGGGGTGACGGTGTATCTGTCGACGGATGGGACGGGCGGGGTGCCAGTGGAGGCGCTGCAGGCGGTTTTGAAGCGCAATGGACAGGTGGTGGCAGCGTTTGATGCGGATAAGGCTGGGGAGATGATGGCCTGGCGGGTGGCAGCTCAGTTGCCAGGAGTGAAGCGGCTGCGGCCTGCCTTTGGGAAAGATTGGAATGAGCGGTTGGTGAATCATGGGCAGCGGGCGCAGGCACAGCAGGCTGAACTTGATAGGGTGCTGATGCAGCCATTGTGGCAATGGCATCAGGCGGCCTGGAAGCTGGGGCGATCTGAGAAGTATCTAACCCGGATTACTGAGGTTGCTACGGATGTAGTCAAAGGAAAAGAGTTATCTAAGCAGGCCCAGGATGCAATGCAGAAAGATTTAGCAATGGCTCAACAGAACTTAAGAAAACCTTTGAAGTACCATCATCCAATAGCTTCTACGCTATGCGAATAGCATTAAACTAGCGAGAAATTGGCACTGATCAGCACTTAGCTTGAGAGAGAACCATCAATCAGCAGAAATCAAGTTAATTTTTCTGCTTTTATTCAAAGATATGTATATGTAGATAATTTGATACAAGCTGTAGATCAATAGTAAGGTCAATCTTTAATGCTTAGGTCTATATGACATTTAGGGCCTATGATTTAAGCTCTTATCGGCGTAATTCTTACAGTCTATGGTTGCCTATGAGGAGATTGCCAATTTCATACCTGCTCTTACTGATTTATTGGATATTGCTAAGGGGCAATACCACCAGCTGATTATCTGGGCTTTACCACCGATTAATTTTGACGCTTTGCAGCAGGTTGGAATAGCTTTAGAGGCAAGTGTTATCAATCTCAATTTGGAGCTTAGTCGCCGTTTATTAGAACTATCGCAGCGCCAGTGGTCCCATAAAATTCCAGCACTATTAAGCGACATATTTAATAGTGCTGGGCCTAGTGCTGTACTACTGAATCATATTGAATTGCTATTTAGTAAAACTCTTCAAGTAGATCCTTTGCGTTGTTTACAGCAGATAGCTCGACATCAACCCGTTATCGTAATCTGGCCGGGAAAGGTTAATGAGCAGCATTTCTTTTATGCTGAGCCAGGCCATCCTGATTATGTGCGATACCCACGTAAGGATTACCTTATTTTTTCTGGTGCTCTATAAGCGTTTCTGAATTCTGTATCTATTCCAGCTTCCCTTGGGATTGCCATGAAATACCGCGATCTAATTCAATTTGAGCCGATTGAGACGGTGGTTCAACTGCGAGATGCTGATCAACTGACAGAAGCTGAGCAGTTGGTTAAAACCTATGTTGTCTCGGATGAAATGGCTGAGCGGTTAGCAGGGGTAGTTTTTCCTAACTTGCAGTTTGAGGAGCCTAGTGACAATAAAGGCATTCTCATTGTTGGCAATTATGGTACGGGTAAGTCGCACCTGATGTCGGTGCTTTCGTCGATTGCAGAACATAGTGACCTGGCAACTAGGTTGCAAACCCCGCATTTAACTGAGGCGGCTGGCAGTATCGCAGGCAAATTTAGAGTAGTCCGTACAGAGTTGGGCTCTACCACAATGGATTTTCGGGAGTTTGTCTGCTCCCAGCTTGAAGAAGCTCTATTTGAGATGGGAGTTGCCTTCAAATTTCCATCTCGGGATGATATCCCTAATCACAAAGGTGCATTTGAAGACATGATGCAGGCCTTTGGGGAGGAATACCCTGATCAGGGATTGCTACTGGTGGTCGATGAGTTATTGGACTATCTGAGGACACGTAAGGATCAAGAGTTGATCCTGGATTTGAATTTTTTGCGTGAGGTTGGTGAGGTCTGTAAGGGTAGTCGTTTCCGGTTTATTGCAGGATTGCAGGAAACGCTGTTTGATAATCCCCGGTTTGGCTTTGTGGCGGAAACAGTGCGTCGGGTAAAGGATCGGTTTGAGCAGGTCCGAATTGCACAGACCGATGTGAAGTACGTAGTTTCCCAACGCCTTTTGAGGAAAACAGCAGAGCAGCAGGTCAAAGTTAGAAAGCATCTAACTCAATTCGCTCGGTTCTACGGCAATTTGAACGAGCGTATGGATGACTACGTTAGCCTGTATCCGATTCATCCTGATTATATTGATACCTTTGGACGAATTGCCTTTGCAGAGAAACGCGAGGTACTAAAATCGCTATCTAGTGCTATGAAACAGCGGCTAGATGAAAACGTTCCCCAGGAAGCACCGGGGCTCATTGCTTACGATAGCTATTGGTCAACGCTTAAGGAAAATCCATCTTTCCGAGCGGTACCAGAAATCAAAGCCGTCATTGACTGCTCCCAAGTATTGGAATCTCGCATACAGCAAGCATTTACCCGTCCTGCCTATAAACCAATGGCGCTCCGCATTATCCAGGGGCTGTCGGTCCATCGACTGACGACCGGGGATATTTATGCACCTATTGGTGCCTCACCCGAGGAATTGCGGGATGCGCTAGCTTTATACGACCCGATGGTGGTGGAGTTAGGCGGTGACTCAGCGGATGACATGCTTTCTCAAGTGGAAACGGTCTTGCGTGAGATTCATAAAACCGTTAGTGGCCAATTTATTTCGTCTAACGCAGATAATCGCCAATATTATCTGGACTTGAAAAAGAGTGATGACTTTGACGCCCTGATTGAAAAGCGGGCTGAAAGTCTAGACGATAGCCAGCTTGATCGCTATTACTACAATGCACTAAAAAGAGCACTGGAGTGCGAAGACCAAACCTACGTAACGGGTTACAACATCTGGCAGCACAACGATCTGGAATGGAAGGAGCGGAGAGCAACCCGGCAGGGCTATCTCTTTTTTGGGGCTCCCAATGAGCGAGCAACGGCAGTCCCGCAGCGGGATTTCTATCTGTACTTTATTCAGCCCTATGAACCACCAAACTATAGGGATGATCAGCTTGCCGATGAGGTATTTTTTAAGCTCTCAAAACCTGAGAAAGAGTTTGATCAAGCCCTAAAACTTTATGCGGCAGCCGTAAACTTAGCCTCAACTGCATCGGGGCAAGCACGGTCAGCCTATGACCAAAAAGCAGCGGAATATTTACAGAAGGTCACTAACTGGTTGCGAGAGCGCATCACCACAACGTTTACGGCCACTTACCAGGGACAGTCGAAGCCTTTATTGCAGTGGGTCAAGAGCAAATCCTTTGGCATGGGCAGTCGGGCGAATACGCGGGATATGGTGAACCTGGTAGGAGCAAGCTGTCTGGCCCAGCATTTTGAGCAAGAGGCTCCAGAATATCCAGTTTTCTCGGTGTTGATCACCCATCAAAACCGAACTCAGGCGGTGGAATTAGCTCTACGGGCACTGCGAAGGGGCACTCGTAGCCAACAGACAACGGCGGTATTAGATGCGTTAAATCTGCTAGATGGAGATCGCATCGATCCCTATCAGTCAAAATATGCGGAGTATATTCGTAATCAGTTAGCACAAAAGGGACAGGGACAGGTACTAAACCGCTCAGAACTGATTCAGGATGTGCAAGGTTTGGAGTACATGGCTCCGGGGCAGTTTCGGCTAGAGCCTGAGTGGGTGGTAGTACTGTTGGCAGCACTGGTGTATGGCGGTGATTTGGTACTGGCAATACCGGGCCAAAAGTTTGATGCCAATAGGTTGGATGACCTGGCTAATACAGCATTGGAAACGCTACAAAACTTTAAGCACGTTGAACCACCGAAGGAATGGAACCTGGCGGCTTTAAAGGCCTTGTTCGAGCTATTGGGCCTGGCACCAGGGTTGGCACAGTTGGTTACTCAAGGGCGGCAGGCAGAACCTATTCAGCAGCTGCAGAGTGCCGTGGCAAGTACGGTAAATCGGCTCGTGCTGGCACAGCAGAAGCTACAAAGCGGTTTACCGTTTTGGGGCAAGCCGTTGTTGAGTACGGTAGAGCAGGAAGAATTTCGTAAGCGACTGTTAGACAGCAAGGCGTTTTTGGAGTCGTTGCAGGGCTACAACAGTCCGGGCAAGCTGAAGAATTTCCGCTTTGGGTCCCAGGAAGTCAAGAATCGTCAGGGCGGTCTACAGACTCTCGATGAAATTGAAGCGCTAAGCGATCTCACTAGCGAGTTAGGCTCTTTGGCATCTTACCTATCAACGGCGGAAGCCTTACTACCGATAGATCATGCCTGGCTCAAGCAGATGCGGGAGGTACGTGAAGGTATCCAGGCAGAATTGCTGGATAGTGAAAAGCGCAACCGTGCTGGGTTTCGGCAGAAAACGGTGCAGAAACTGTCGAAACTGAAGCAAGCCTATATTCAAACCTATGTCGAGATGCATTCCCAGGCACGGCTAGGGTCCAATGATACGGAGAAACAGCAACAGCTGCGTCAAGATGGCAGGTTAGATGCTCTACGAAGATTGGCAACTATTGATTTGATGCCAAAAGGACAGCTCACGGACTTACAAAATGACCTGGGTGCTTTGCGATCGTGTTTTGCTTTGACCACGGCGGATATGGAAGCCACATCAACCTGCCCACACTGCCAGTATCGACCGGCAAATGAGGCAGTGGATCTACCTGCAGATGCGTTGTTAACTCAGGTGGATGAGCGGTTAGAGCAGATGATCAAGGACTGGACACAGACGCTGCTAAATAACTTGGAAGACCCGATTACCCAACAGAACTTGGAGCTATTGGAGAAGAAACAACGCCAGCTGGTGAATGAGTTTGTAGCGAAAAAGAAATTACCTGAGACCTTGAGTCAGGAGTTTATCCAGGCACTGCAGGATGTTTTATCGGGCTTAGACAAGGTGGTTATCATGATGGATGACCTGAAGGCGGCGTTGTTGGAGGGGGGAACACCTGCGACGCAGGATGAGATAAAGCGACGGTTTGATAAATATCTGAAAAAACAGACGAAGGGGCGAGATTTGAGTAAGGTCAGGATTGTAGTGGAGTAAAGGCAATGGGAAGAAACTTCGTTGACTATCACAAGTCTATTGCCAGCGAATTAGACGTTCTCAAAGATCGAATTCGTCATTTGATTGGAAGTGCCCATTGGTTAACAGATGGTGAGCATAAGGAGGCAATTTTACGAAAGATTATCAGTAATTATCTCCCAGAGGCGTTTCATGTAGGCAGAGGTTTCGTCTGTTATCCAGGAGGAGAATCGTCGACCCAATTGGACATTCTGATCACGACAAAAAGTAAGCCTACACTTTTCAAAGATGGAGAGTTAGTTTTCGTCACTCCTGATGCAGTTAGAGCAATCGTCGAAGTCAAGACAAAACAAACATCCTCAGACTTAAAGGACACTGTAAAGAAACTTGCTGAGGAACTCCAGAAGGTACGAGATTGTCATCGTTCTGCGGATTCTTGCTGGGGGGGCGTTTTTGTTTATGAACCTGGCAGTGGCCTAAATTACTCAAATACACGTAATGGAAATGCTCTGAGCACTGGCCACAAGAATCTACTTTTGGCTATGCACGAGGCGTCGGCCAGAGACTCAACCTTTGAAGCGCATCGAGTGATCAATTGTGCATCTGTTGGCAAAAGTTCTTTTGCTAGGTTTTGGCGAACTGGTCATCAGGCTGGAAATACACGAATCACCACAGACACATGGCATTCCTATGAGCTGCAAGATGATCTAAAAGGACTTGCCCAGGCTTACTTTCTAAGTAATCTTGTTGAACACTTGAGTAATGGAATTATGTTCGACGGTTTTGACTCTCAATATGCTTGGTTTCCGATACATGGCGGGAAAGAAAAGCATCGAAAAGGCTTTATCAGAGCTGACGATAATGAGCCCCAAGCTTTCGCGTAGATAGTTTTTAGAGCATCAACATGAGTGATTTCCAACCTAACCTATTTCAAGCTGATGCGCAGGGTGATGGCCCGGTGGAGTGCCTGGGCATGACGTTTGAGAGTGATGAGGCAAGGCGGGAATATTTTCTGGAGATTTTACGAGAGAAGCTGAAGGATCCCGAATTTCGGAAAATTGAGGGGTTTCCGATTGGGGAAGACGAGGATATTTTGGCGCTGTCAGATCCACCTTACTACACCGCTTGTCCGAACCCGTTTTTGGAGAAGTTTATTGAGTGTTATGGGAAGCCCTATGACCCAGAAACAGATAATTATCATCGGGAACCATTCGCTGCAGATGTGAGCGAAGGAAAAGGTGATCCACTCTATAATGCTCACTCTTATCATACAAAAGTACCACATAAGGCGATTATGCGGTACTTATTGCACTATACAGAGCCAGGAGATGTTGTTCTCGATGGCTTTTCTGGTTCCGGAATGTTAGGAGTTGCAGCCCAATCATGCGCCAACCCAGAAACAGATCTAAAGATATCTATTGAACAAGATCGACAAAACTCTAATTTGCCAAGTGTTAAATGGGGAAAACGCTTATCGATTCTAAATGATTTAAGTCCGGCGGCAACTTTTATTAGTGCAAATTATATTTCTGCTGTAGATGTCAAAAGATTTGAAATAGAGGCACTTAAGCTCCTGCGAAACTTCAAATCTGAATATGGATGGATGTATGAGACAACACATCCGAGCGGGAATCTAAAGGGTGAAATAAATTATACGATTTGGAGTGAGGTCTTTCTATGTCCAGAATGTAGCGAGAAAATCATTTTCTACAATGATGCCTTAGATCATGAAACAAAGCGAGTTAATGATATTTTTTCCTGCCCATCTTGCGGAGTCGATTTAAAAAAGAATAATTTACAGCGATTGATGGAGTCTTCATTCGATCATGCCAATCAAAAAACTGTAAGTCGAATTAAATTTATACCTGTTGCAATAAACTACAAGATTGCTGGAAAAAACTATGAAAAAAGAATCGAGCCTTATGATTTGGAGATTCTTGAGAAAGTTAATAACTGGGCTCTTGATGGAGTAATTCCATATGGAAAATTTCCCATAGAAAATATGTATCATGGGTCTCGATTAAAGCCTAAAGGTTTCACTCATATTCACCATCTTTACTTGTCAAGACCAGCTTATGCTTTAGGTTACCTTTGGAAGGGTTCTCTTGCAGTAGATGATTACAGAATTAGGAATATGTTGCTCTTTATGTTTGAGCAAGCAATTCGTGGTATGTCACTCTTGAATCGCTATAAGCCAATTCAGTTTGGTAAAATTGGTGGCTCACAAGTTGGATTGGATTTGAGTGGAGTTTACTATGTCCCTTCTATATCTACAGAAGTTAGCCCCGATTATCAATTTAGAAATAAATTAAAAAGGCTTGTTAAAGTGTTTTCCAAGTATGTTGCAACGAAAGAAACCTCATGTATTTCCACTGGCACAGCAAGTCAATTGAAGCTTTCAGAAGGAACCATTGATTATATTTTTACAGATCCACCTTTTGGAGAAAATATTTTCTATGCGGATTTAAATTTCCTGGTTGAAACTTGGCATAAAATCAAAACCAATACATATGCGGAAGCAATTATTGATAAGCCTAAAAACAAGAAATTATTTGATTATCAAAAATTGATGCATCAATGTTTCACAGAATACTATCGTGTTCTCAAGCCTGGTCGATGGATGACCGTTGTATTCCATAACTCTCGAAATTCTGTCTGGAATGCTATCCAAGAGGCAATTAATTCTTCAGGCTTTGTGATTGCAGACGTTAGGACGCTTGATAAGCGACAAGGCTCTTATCGGCAAGTGACAAGTACAGCTACTAAACAAGATTTAATAATTACTGCTTATAAACCTGCGAAAATTCTTGAAAGGACTTTTCGCTTAGAAGCTGGAAGCATTGATGCAGTTTGGGGTTTCATCCTTAATCATCTCGATCAGTTACCTGTTTTTGTGGCACATGATGGCAAAGTTGAGGTGCTAGCTGAAAGGCAAAACTATCTCCTTTTTGATCGTATGGTCGCCTTTCATGTTCAACACGGTGTCACCGTTCCCATCTCTGCGTCGGAATTCTATGTCGGACTTGACCAGCGCTTCCCCAAACGTGATGGCATGTATTTTCTCCCTGAGCAGATCGCCGAATATGATCGCAGACGCATGACTGTCAGAGAGATATTACAACTTGATCTTTTTGTTAACAATGAATCTACAGCTGTGCAGTGGTTACGGCAACAGCTCACTAAAAAACCTCAAACTTTTCAAGAACTACATCCCCAATTCCTTAAAATCATTGGTGGTTGGTCAACGCATGAACAACTACCTGAGCTATCCGACCTGCTAGGACAAAATTTTCTCTGCTATAGCGATGGCAACATTCCTAAGCAAGTTGTTTCTTGGCTAGCAAAATCTTCTACTCATCGGACAAAGCTCACCGCAATCTTCGGTGCAGACACTGATGCTGCCACAAACCTGCTCGATGTTGTCCCTGATACCGGGCTAGAGACTGATGAAACCAGCCTTATCGCAGCTGCCAAAGACCGATGGTATATCCCCGACCCCAACAGGGCAATCGATCTAGAAAAACTGCGCGAGAAATCTCTACTTAAAGAGTTTGAAGAATACCGCAATACCAAGAAAAAAATCAAAGTCTTCCGTATGGAAGCCATGCGAGTTGGCTTCAAGCATTACTTCCAACAACGAGAATACAAAACCATCATTGAAGTAGCCCGTAAAATCCCTGAAAAAATCTTACAAGAAGATCAAAAGCTGCTCATGTTCTATGACAATGCCGTTACTCGTGCTGGGGAGGATTAACGGCCATGCTGCACCACATTCTCAACACCTACCCTCAGCCAATCGCCTACGCCTACGGCAACGTCTACCGAGCCAAATCTAATCCCGAAAAACTTGACCAAATCTTCCGCTGTGCTGAGGTCACCGCCCGCTACCTTTCAGCCCTGGCAATTGCATCCTTCGCCGCACGCAAAGACATTAGTACCCAACCACCCGACGGCTTTGCACAGTTTGATGGCAACCTTTCCTTTGGCAACTTTCTTACCCTTGTCCAAAGCGTTGCCAAACTGGCAATTCATCATCCGCTGCAACGAGCCTTTTCTCAAAGCCTAATCGCAAAAAATAGTCCTGCCAAAGGCAAGCTAGAGCGGTTGCTAGAACTACGCAACCAGTTTGGCCATAGCCTACGGGGACTCAGCGAAGCTGAAGCCGTATCATGTCTAGATCGTGAACACCCCCTACACCTGCTAGAAGAAATGCTGCAAGGTATTGAATCTTTGGCATCTCATCCCCTATTTGTAGTCGATACCCAAAAGCTAGTTCGCAAAGAACCCCACATCTTACGACTCATGCTTATGGGGCAACAGAGTGATCCTGTTCCCGAGCAAATACCTGTCACTGAAAGCTTTATAGAAGAAAAGCGACTCTACTTGGGAACTCGCGATGGAGCCTTAATGTTACACCCCATGCTGGTGTGGGACTTAGAAGAAAATCGTGCCACCTTAGGTATTTATCTGCTACACCGTATCCACGAAGATCTTCTCGACTACGAATCCCTCGCCGTCTTTAGTGCGCCTGCAAACCTGCCTGACCCTAACGAAATTAAAGACCTACTGCAAGGGATGGTTGTCCCAAAAGAAGATGCTGTTCTGCACGACGGTCGCAGCTTCTTCGAAGAATGGAAAGAACGACGTCAGCTAATCAATTCAGGTCAGATCATCAGCACCCAGACTGTCCCCTGGCATACCTTTGATGGCAGTAGCTTACGTTGGTATAGCCAGGTGCTTAAAAAGCATGTTTCAGAAGTAGGTGGCAAGACTGATAACCTGGACTGGAATCAAGCCCCTAACGTTATTCGTCAGTTTTTGCTAGATGGTCGCGGTGAAGTCACCACCGATGAACAACGACAACTACTGCTGCTATTTGCAAAAGAAACCGACATTCGTCGTACCCTGGGCCGAGATATCCTCGACCTACGTTCACGACAATCTGCCGACAGCCGTTGGGATGAACGCAAAGAATTAGCCACCAACTTACTGGAATCCCTTAAGCAAGCTGTCGAATTTATCGGTAAATATAGTCCCCTTGGAGAAGATCTCTCCACCGAAGATCTCCAAGCCACAACCGGTTCTGCTGATTATATAGCCGTGCGCGAAGCCCTGATCAACCTGATTATTCACCAAGACTACAATGATGCCCGGACCACCGCTCAAATCGAACTGGAACCCCAACGCACCATTTTAGTCAATGCTGGAGCAGCCCTCGTCTCTGACGAAGACCTTGCCGATGGCGGCACCAGTACAGCCCGTAATCCTTTGATTGCTCGTGCTCTTAAGCTAATTGGCTTTGCCGAACTAGGCGGTTCCGGCTTACGGGAAGTCTATCGTGTTTGGCGCAATGCCGACCGCCGTCCACCCAAAATCCGTTCTGACGAAAACCACAACCGGTTCCGCATTGAACTCGACTCTCGCCCCCTACAACACATTGAAGACGATTTCTGGAAACAACGTTTAGGAGTATCTATTTCCCCTGAAGAAGCTCAAATTCTAGGCTTATTGGGTAATAGCTCCGCTGGAATGACTACGCATGAAATTTGCTCCGGTATCGGTCAACGGTTTAGTGATACTGAAACCATGTGTCAACGACTAGGCTTTCAGGGATTGATTGACCAATTGGATACCTGTTATCGCCTTAAGGCCCATCTCCAGGAGTTAGCAAAAGAAGCGCTGACCCAAGAACCGCCTGATGCTAACAAAGTGGAATCTTGACTAAAGGAATACCAACTATGAATAAGAGGAAACAAAGTATTGATAAAGAAATTCTAGACCTGCAAGTATTTATAACCAGATATCCATCCCAGAAAGCTACAAAATATAAAGGATTACCATCCTATTTTATTTCTAGCGAAGGCTTCCGCAATTTAACGCGAGAACAAAGCTCCACTAATGTCCCTAACCAGGTGGATGAAACGTCAATTGTTCATAAATATGTTGCAATTGCTAATTCTAGTGCTGTTGCCGAAATAGCCTTACCTTTTGGAGTGGATGAAATAATAGCAGTTATTAAAAGGTTAGATGCTGGTCGGATAAAGCTGGTAGATTGTATGGATTTTGGAGTGAAATTGTTTAATTTCATTTTTCAAGGATCTATTCGTGATTTGTTTAGGGAGTTAAGTAGCCAAGATAAAATCCTTCGCTTAACTATTTCTACACCTATTCCTGAGCTTGCAGTTTTGCCATGGGAGTTGATGTGCGATATTAAATCCGGTTTCGCTCCACAGTTTCTTTGCTTTCAACCTCAAATTAGATTTTGTCGTGCATTGCACCTATTCGATAGATCTAAATTTCAAGCCAGAAAACAACTAGGGAATGGAAAGGTTAAACTACTATTGGTGACCGCCAACCCAATACTGACAAACTATTTAGATGTTGGTACAGAAGAAAGGTTAATCCAGTTTGTAATTGATGAAGCGCCAAAGCTAGAAAATATAGAATTAGACATTCTTCATAACGCCAGTGTCAATAGCCTCAGGGAAAAATTACTGAAATTCAGACCTCACATATTACACTTCTCAGGCCATGGTGGTTATAGAGATGACGAAGACCTAGGGTATATTGTTCTTGCAGACAAGAATAATCCACAACAACCTGAAGAGGTCAATTCTTATCGTTTTTCTGCCATTATTCAAGAAGCTGGTAGCGTTCAACTTGCTTTTTTAAGTACTTGTCGTGGTTCTGCTGGTGATGATAAATCAGCTTTTTCAGGTGTAGCGCAGTTGCTGCATGCGAATGGAGTTAATGGTGTAGCAGCCCTTAGTTTTGCAGTTCAAGATAGGACTGGACACGCGATACTAGCAAATTTCTATCGATACTTGCTGAGATATGGCCTAACTGTTGAAGAAAGTATTGCCCGTGTACGCAAATTGCTTTTTATTAATGGCTATGCCCATTCCGAAAGCTTTGGATTAACACTGTATCAAGGTAACTTATCGCTTTACCACACAGCTACAGAAAATATCGAAGAATTAGAAACGTATTTCTCAGAAGGGAAAGACTTTGACAAGGCTGTAGAAGATTTTGAAAGTCGAATATCTAGCGAAAAAGTAGCAAATATGAAATTGGCAGATCTTCTAAGGCTTAAAGAAATTGAAGAAGCTTTGCAAGAATTGGCCCCTACCCCTCAAGAAGTTTTTCTTACAATCAAGGTGTTTGGAGAGGTCGAAGTAGGATTTGAGGCTTTAAGGGAAATCGGTAAATTTGGTATCGATAGGGTTCTTTTCTTAGAAGTATGCGAAATCGCAAAGCGTCTATCCCATGAAGCAAATGAAGGCAAGCTATTTCCTACGGCCTTTGTGTTAGATCGCAAAGTTTCTAGCAAGAAAAACAATAGTAAAAAGAAATCTAAAGAGGGTGAAAATAGTGGATATAAAGTTGCACAAAAGCTCCACAAGGACTTTTTTAGAGAACAAATAAAAGAAGTTATCCGTAACGCATCTAATGTGAATGGTTCCCACAGAACTTTCGTAATCCAATTTGAGTCTGATGGTGAAAATTATGACGCTTTCGTAGCTGATATTAATGATGTTGCTTTAGAAAATACTGATCAGGATATAGGATTTGGTAATCCAAAATGGGATCGTATTTGCCATTTAGTTAAAAATAGTGGAATTGCCTTAGTCGTTACAGGGGATGAACGAGTTAAATTAATAATATCTGGCCAACAGATAGCAGAGTATCGCTCAGGAGTATGGCGACGAGCAAATTTAAAGGAGTTTACTCTCGCTGTTATCGAATTTTCTAAAAAATGTTCTCTTGATGAGAGCTTACTCTTAAACATACTTAGCAAATGTATGTTTGCTTCTGAATACAGAAAAGGGCTGACATTCTTGATTCAAAATGAGGTGGATCTGATTGAAAAATGTCATAACTTTAGGCAAGATTTTGCCGATTTATCAGATCGTAAAATATCTGAGTTTAAGAGTCCTGAATATATCGAGAGAGTTAAAGGATTAGACAACGCCATTATTTTGACTAAAGACGGTTATACCCTGGCAGTATCAGCTTTACCTGAGTTTAGTAAGGAAACTCAGGTTGAGGCTATTCCTGGCACAGGCTCAAGACATCTGTCGGCCCAAAAAATCACAAAAGAAACTGATGCCATAGCCTTCGTTGTCTCCGAAGATCGTCCCATTACGATTTTCTATAATGGGCAGATTGAATTTAGAACGGAATAGCTTTTTATACAGGAGGTGCTTCTTATGCATGCTTATGCTACTGATGCAAAAGAAAGAGAGACAATTCCATTATGGCTTGCAGCCGCAGCGGTTGCACTAACGCTAGGCCTGAATTCGTCCCTGAAGTTTCTAAAGCTGGAAGTCCCATGGTGGGTCGATGCACCATCTGTCATGGGATTCTACGGCTTACTTCATCAATGGTTTGATCAATATCTCTGGACTCAGAAAGTCGGACCCTTGGCATTTTCTTCTATTCCAAACTTACGAGGTACATGGAGAGGAACTATTCACTCTAGCTATGGGGGAGGAACAGATGTTCCCGACATTATTTTATACGTGCGTCAGAGCTGGACAGGAATCAATGTAAGGTTGGAAACCGAAAATTCTGGCTCATTCTCTATTATGGCTGCTGTCAACACACAAGAATCATCTGAACCCAGCTTGAAATATGAATATATGAATGAACCATCCGCTTTAAGTGCTGAATCAATGCAAACACATAGGGGAACAGCCAATTTGAAGCTGTCTCCTGATGGACTATCCCTCGATGGCGACTACTTTACCGGTAGAGGAAGACAGAGCCTTGGCACCATGGATTTCAAATTAGTGTCACGGGATTATCTAAATCGTCAACAGGCGCTTTCACAGCCATTTTTAGCACCTTAAGCATAGTCAGCAAAGAATTGTATGAAAGTTGGCGATTGGATTTGGAGTAAAGAACACAACCAGAGCTGTCAGGTTATCGATGCTAAGACTATCTGGGGTAATACGACCTATCGAGTTTGGTTACCGACCCAAGACGTAGTTGTACGCATGACCCCAAATCAGGTTACCCCTCTCTCAGCGGCACAACCCATCTGCACAGATCAGATCACCTATGTTGCCACCGCTGCTCGTATCACCGAAGCCTTGGCCCAGGATATCTTGCTGGCTCCCATCGAATCCTCAGTCATTCCCCTGCCTCACCAAATAAAAGCCCTTTCCAAAGCCGTCTCCACTGATCGAGTACGTTACCTCTTAGCTGACGAAGTCGGACTTGGAAAAACCATCGAAGCCGGTTTAATCATCCGAGAACTCAAATTGCGAGGATTAGTCCGTCGGGTGCTCGTTGTTGCCCCTAAAGGGCTGGTCTCCCAGTGGATCAGTGAAATGACCCTTCACTTTAGCGAAACCTTTCACCTGGTTCTCCCTGAAGATCTCAGTACCTTAAAGCGAATCACAGGGACAGACTCAGCAGATAACCCCTGGCAAGTGTTCGACCAGGTAGTTTGCCCTATGGACTCCGTTAAACCCCTAAATCGACGTAAAGGTTGGTCTAGAGAACAACTTGCCAACTTTAACCGCGATCGGTTTGAAGGACTGGTATCAGCAGGATGGGATTTGATCGTCGTGGATGAAGCCCATCGCTTGGGCGGCAGCACCGACCAGGTTGCCCGGTATCGACTTGGTCAGGGCTTATCAGAAGCCACCCCCTATCTGTTACTACTATCCGCCACACCCCACCAGGGAAAAACCGACGCCTTCCATCGACTTATGGCACTGCTTGACCCAATGGCATTTCCCGACATTACCAGCGTCAGTCAGGAAAACGTTATCCCCTATGTTATCCGCACCGAAAAACGCCGTGCTATTGATGCCCAAGGCGCACCCCTGTTTCAACCGCGTCAAACCCAACTAGTCTCAGTCACCTGGTCAGCTCAGCATCGTGATCAAAAACGCCTGTATGAAGCCATTACCAACTACGTCCGGGAAGGCTATAATCAGGCCATGCAGCAAAAGAAAACCTACATTGGCTTTCTCTTAATTTTGATGCAGCGGTTGGTCACCTCCTCGACTTGTGCCATTCGCCATACTCTGGAAAGACGCCTGGAAGCCCTACGAGAACCCGAAGAACAACTCAGCCTCTTTCCTACCTTTACCGCCAATGATGACTGGGTTGACTTAGATGGACAGGAACAGATAGATACTATCCTCTCTACCCGCTTGAAAGCCCTTAAAAATGAAAAAGCCGAAGTTGAACTACTTCTAGAACTAGCCAAACGTACGGAAGCATCAGGGTCTGACGCTAAAGCAGAGGCATTACTATCATGGATTTACCGGCTGCAGCAAGACGAAATCAATCCAGACCTGAAGGCCTTGATCTTTACAGAATTTGTCCCAACCCAGCACATGCTGAAAGACTTCCTCAGTGACCGGGGCATGTCAGCGGTTTGTCTCAATGGTTCCATGAGCTTAGAAGAACGCAAACACGTTCAGACAGCTTTTGCAGAAAACACTCAAATTTTAATTTCCACCGATGCTGGTGGAGAAGGCTTAAACTTACAGTTTTGCCACGTTATCGTTAACTACGATATTCCCTGGAACCCCATGCGATTGGAACAACGCATCGGTCGAGTTGATCGCATTGGACAGCCCCATTTAGTTCGAGCCTTGAACTTTGTTCTGGAAGACACCGTTGAGTTTCGGGTACGAGAAGTTTTAGAGGAAAAGTTAGCAATTATTTTGGCTGAATTCGGTGTGGACAAAACCAGTGATGTTTTGGACTCTGCAGAAGCCAGCGAACTATTTGATGAACTTTATATCGAGAGCCTACTCAATCCTGACAATTTAGAAACTCGCATCGAATCCGTGGTCAGTCAGGTCGTGAACCAGGCCCAGAGTGCTAAAGAAGTGGCTGCAATTTACCAGGACGACGAATCTCTAGCTCCCGATATTGCACAGCAACTGATGGCTCACCCCATCTCCCACTGGGTTGAGCGTATGACTCTTGCCTATCTCAGAGGAAATGGCGGCTCAGCTGAGTTGCAAGGGCAGCGTTGGCAGTTAACCTGGCCCACTGGAGAAACCCTGCAAAATATAGTCTTTACCCCTACAAATACCAACGAATTTGGGACATTACAACATCTGACTCTAGAGTCGCCTAAAATTCGAGGATTAACATTAGGTCTGCCAGCGTTTACCCAAGGACAGCCTATTCCAATTATCCGACTGGCTGATCTGCCATCTACAGTAAAGGGAACCTGGTCACTCTGGCGCATTACTCTTTCTAAAACCAGCAGTCAGCAACGAATGTTACCCATCTTTGTAAGTCAAGAAGGCAAATCCTTTTTACCAACAGCTCGTCATATCTGGGAACAGCTTTTGACCCAAGACCCCGAAATAATTAATCATTTAACCACTCAACAAGCGAAAAGTTGCTTTGAGGAAAGCTGGCAGGTAGCTCAAGATCAGGGATACCGCATCTATGAGGAACTTTTGCGCTCTCACCATGCCCAGCTAGAACAAGAGCGACGGAAAGGCGAATATGCCTTTGCCTATCGTCGTAAGGTAATTGATCGCGTGGGCCTCTCTCAGGTACGGGACTATCGACTCAGGCAACTCGCCCAAGAGGAAGCAGACTGGTCTGCCCAGCTGGAAAGAGCTGTAGAAGTGCAACCGGAATTGTCTCCCATCCTGATTTTGAAAATCGCTCAGGAGGCAGACGTATGACCTGGCGAGATCTCATCTTGGATGAATTCGCGACTCAGATTGCGCCCATCACATTAGTAGCCGATCCCGATCATCTTCTGAGCGAACCTCAAATTCAGCAAACCCTAGAAACACTGGGTTTTGAATGGGTACCCTATGAAAATATTATTACCTTTCGATTTATTTTCGAGTCTAAGTATCGACCCTATTGGGAACAAGGTAACTCAATAAATCTAGTTGTTGCCTTGCCAACGGAAGATAGTTTACAAACTTTCCCCTACGATTTGCTCTGTATCAGTCGTCAATTGAGCTTTACTTTGCAAGACATTTTTCCAAAGTTCAGCTATCCAGTCCTTAAACAATTAGACCTATCTGAATTAGATGTCCTGGAACAGGCTAAAACTCACTTTCCCAAGCGACCATTAGGTGAAATCAAGACCCGAGATTTTATTCTCAAACATGTTTTTAGCTTGACTCCTGAGCTAATCAAGCAACCTGCCGACCTACTGCAAGCCTTATTGCGTTTACATTATCAAGGGATTACTTTACCTGAATCACTGGCTGAGCGGTTCGTTCAACACCTGAGCCAAAACGCAACCTTTCAAGGTTGGCCACTACTAGACGTTGTGAAACATCGTGATATGTTTCTGCAGTTTTTACAGGCTCGTTGGCCCATTTTCATAGGCAAGCAGTTTCGACAAAATAATGTTGTTGCGGAATTCCCTAGCACTTACACAGTAGATGGGCCAAGGGAGTTACCCTTTGATCATGAAAATGTTCGTGTCTACATTGATAACTTATTTTTAGAAGGTTTTCTCAAGCCCATATCAGTAAAGCCTTGGAATGTTTCAGCTCAATCCGTACCCAAGAAGAAATGGTTTCGAGTAGGGTTGCAATTAGATCCAGATACTGACCGCCGAGAACGGATTGAACGATTGCTGAAGGTTTTGCAAAGTGAAATTCCTCAATGCCATGAGCGCTATCAACGCTGGTTAACCTTTGCGCCTAAGTGGGCTGAACTGCAGGTGCTGTGGCATCAGCTACTGGATAGTCAGCGCTCTGCTCTGTTCAATGCTTATCAGACACTAGAGACCGATATCGATCGTAGTTTCCTGACTTGGGTCACGGAGCGTTATAAGGGCTTATACAGTCAGACCGCTAAGGCTCCGGTTATGCTGCATCAGGTGCCCCGTTACCTGGCCCGTCAGCTAGAAACAGACCGAGCCAGTAAACTTGCACTAATTGTCGTTGATGGCCTATCTCTAGATCAATGGATTGTGCTGCGGCAGGTTTTGACCCAACAGTTTAATCAGTTTGATGTTCGCGAAAATGCTGTCTTTGCTTGGCTGCCTACCGTAACATCTGTCTCTAGACAAGCCATATTTTCAGGCATGTTGCCCATGCAATTTGCAGGAAGCATCCACGATACAGCCAAAGAACCTGCCCTGTGGCAAACATTTTGGGTTGATGCTGGACTGATGCCAAGGCAAATTGGCTACGCTAAAAAATTGGGCGACCTTAGCACCTTAGATACAATGCATACACTTTTAGCTGAACCAAAACTGAGGGTTCTAGGGTTGGTCGTTAATCAGGTAGACGACATTATGCATGGTATGACGCTTGGAACAGCTGGAATGCATAATCAGGTTCGTCAATGGGCTGAGCAAGGCTTTATGCAGGCTTTGCTTAGCCTACTTGACCAGCAAGGCTTTACCACAATTATTACTGCCGATCATGGAAACCTGGAAGCTCAAGGCATAGGGCGAGTCAAGGAAGGTGCGATCGCAGACCTTAGAGGGGAACGTGTTAGAGTTTACCCTGATGAACAGTTAAGAGCCGCAGCATTAGCCCAATGCCCAGAAGGCCTAGCATGGCCTTCTACTGGATTACCTAAAGATTATCTGCCATTATTCGCCCCTAATCGTAAAGCTTTTATACCCTTAGGTAACTCCAGTGTTTGCCATGGAGGCATTTCTATCGAAGAATTAATTGTGCCCTTTATTCAGATCGAGTCTGTAACGCATGACAGCTAAAGTTACTGTAGGTTTAAGCCAACGCATCCAACTTGACTGGTTGGAGCGGACAGCAATGCTGTGTGCGAGCGGAGCTAACCAAGAAGAAATCCGCCAAGAATTAGATCTATTTTTGCAGGACAAGCTCTCTATAGGAACTACATCTACTGGGCAGACGAACCGTAGAAAGGCAGTCACGAATCTTCTGAAAATCTGGGTGTCTGTACCTGACAGCTTAGTCCCATTTCGTAATGCAGGACTCTTACACCTTCAGCGCCTGCCTGCTGAAGCACATTTACCCCTGCATTGGGGGATGACGATGGCTGTTTATCCGTTCTTTTACACAATTGTTGAAAATACAGGTCGTCTGCTGAAGCTACAAGGCACAGTGGCTGCCGCTCAAGTGTATAGACGAGTGCAAGAGCAGCTTGGTGAACGTTCTACCGTTGCACGAGCAACGCGACGGGTACTCCGTTCCTTAAATGATTGGGCAGTGTTAGAAGATACGGCTGAGAAAGGTATCTATCGAGCTAGCCCAGTAAATGTCATTGAGGACACTCAACTCAGGCTTTGGCTAATTGAAGCAGTGTTATTAGCCAGTAATGCCCAATCTAGTCCCCTAAGAGCTGCCTCACAAACACCGGCTTTATTTCCATTTTCGCTACAACCTCTTGGTTTGGAACGTACTAATCCAACAAGGCTTGAAATTGCTCAGCAGGGTCTTGATGAAAAAGTAGTCATGCTTCGCTAAGTAATTGTTATTCCAATTCTATTTGTCGAACCTGTCTTAGAGAACGCTTTTGCATTGGCTGCTGAATCTGCTGTCGGTGAAGAACTTTGCGTACCGTCTGATTAACATAGAGCATTGCTGGTTGCTTACCCTGATCTTGAACCAGTCGTCTGACCATAGGGCTACCCGCTGAGAGCATTAGGGCAATATCCTTCTGAGCCTGCCCATCCTTGAACGCCTGTCGTGCAACTTGGATATCTAGATTTACAGGATCATTGACTGTAAGCCCCTGACTATATTGCTTCCAAAGAGCGAAATATTTCTGTTTTGATGATGGCTGATTATTTGTCTTGGGTGAGGGTGCTTTAACCTCAAATGACTCAGGCTCTTGTGGAGTAACCTCATCAGGAGCAACAATCTGCTTCGGCTCTGGTGGATTTGTAATTGTTGCAGTTACAGGCTGTCTAACAGTCGGGGATGTGTTGCTATCTCCTCCAAGCGCACTAGCCACTTCTTTTTCTACTGCTTGAGCCAACGGAACATAATCACTTGTATTTTCTTTCGTCTTCGATACCTCAGCCCACTGCGATAGCTCAACCTTATCAGCCGTATATAGTGCCAAATGATGTTTTGCACGGGACACCGTCACATAAAAAGCCTCACGATTCGTCGTGGTGCTATCCATCAAGGCCATTACCCGATCCGCTGTCTTTCCCTGACTGCCATAGGTCGTACTCACCCAGGCATAGTCTACATACTGCCGACCGCTGAGATTTATCTGCTGCGTATTCCCCTCATTATCAATAATCTGAACGATGCCATCGGGGGTGATTTTCTGGACCGTAAACCGCTGACCATTTCGTCGATTATTGGCCCGATCATTTTTGGTCCATCGGAGTTGATCACCAGGAGCTATCTGAACCTCTTGCCCCACATAAACCGACTTCAACGGACATCTTCCTGGCTCTACACCCATCACCTGGCCACCCGGCGTCTCTACCAGTAGTTGGTGATTCTCCCGAGTCACCGAAACCACCGTATACTGCTGCCCCTTCAATAACCCCTGCTTCTTATAATTCTGCGTCGGCACCAGCACGTCTCCTGGCTGATACACTGTCACATAACCAGCCTGGGCTTTGGTTATGTTTTTCTGGCGTAGTCCCATAACCGTAAAAGCATCCTGACCTAAACTCCCTTCAGCCTGAAGCTCAGCCCGCAAAGTTTGAGTCAGCGCCAATCGCTCCTGATTTGTGAAGTGGACCCCAAAGCTTAGACAGTTTTGAAGGGCAACTAAGCTCTGAAA